>Ga0070738_10000069_pt1 | contig 298278 bp, 280 predicted proteins | sample Coa_R2_2_FD_66446 | JGI IMG/M metagenome (GOLD analysis project Ga0070738, IMG submission 66446) | Surface soil microbial communities from Centralia Pennsylvania, which are recovering from an underground coalmine fire - Coalmine... | ecosystem: Environmental > Terrestrial > Soil >... | reverse complement strand
TATCGGTGGGCTACGCCAAGGCGATCGGCACACATGCCAACTTCAACATCGGCGCGTCGTTCAGCAGTTCGGAAACCTCGGGCGGTGTGGGCTTCGGGGTGGATATTCCATAGAGAACGGATTCCTTTCTCCTCTCGCAAGCAGGGGAAGGTTCACACCCAAGCCGGCGTGCAAACGCCGGCTTTGCTTCATTCACCCACGGCGATGCGCGCGACGCTGCCCCGCTCCGCATCCACGCGGAGAATCTCATGCGCGTTGCGATCCGCGACCCACAAACTCCCGGCAGCGAATGAAATGCCTTGCGGTTCATGGAAACGCCATTCGATCGGCAGAGTCGAGACTTCACCATTGCGCGTGTTGATCGCGCGCAGGCGGTTGTTGAGCGTGTCGGTGACGTAAAGCGTGATGCCGTCCGCGGCGAGCCCTAGCGGGTGTGCGAAGCGCGCCTGCGCGCCGGTGCCGTCCTGCAATCCGAACGAATACGGCGTGCCGCCGGCGAGTGTGGTCAATGCGAAATCCGACAGTCGCAATTGACGGATCGCATTGCCTGCGGCATCGGCGATCATCAACACGCCCGGCAACATCGCCAGCGCGGATGGCTGCGCGAGCTGCGCCCGCCCCCCCGGACCATCGCGTACTCCGCAGCGGCCACTTCCAGCCAGCACGTCGATGCCGCGCGTGTGCAAATCAATGCGCCAGATCTGATGCTGCCCACTCAAGGCGACATAGATGCGATCGCCCGACAGCGCCACCGCGCTCGGCGCGCTGATCGCGATGCGCTGCCCGTGTTCGCCCGTGCGCGGTGTCTGATACCCCGCCGCACCGTTGCCGAGCAGCGTATCGACTTCGCCGCCAAGCAGGCGGATGCGGCGCAGGCAATGATTGCCCGTGTCGGCAACGTACAGGGAATCATTCGAAATCGCCAAACCCTGCGGCGCGGTGAAACCCGCATCCGCGAGCCGGCCGTCCCAATAACCGGGATTGCCGGAACCGAATTGGCGCAGCACGCGGCCGTCGTGCGTGCATTCGAGGATGCGGTTGTGGCCGGTGTCGCTGACATAGAGTTTGTCGGCAGTAGCGAGCGCGTGCGCGGGAAAACGCAACGCCATGCGCGGCTCGCTGCGGAACGCTGCTGGCGACGGCGCATACACGCGCATCTCGCGGCTGGCCGCGTCTTCCAGCAGCGCCGGAATCATCTCGTCGGCGCGGCGCAACGCAGTCTCACCCACAAAACGCCCGGCGAGATTGCCTTCGCAATCGAGCAGCAGCGCGCTCGGCCACGCATCGATGCCGTACTGCTGCCATGCGCGCCACTGCGCATCGTTGGCCACGGGGAAACGCACGTAATGACGATTGACCGCCTTCAACACCGCATCACTGGATTGCTGCGCCGGATATTTCGGCGTATGCACTCCGAGGATCGCCAGTCCGTCGTGATACTTGTTCTCCAATTGCCGCAGGCCCGGCAGCGCGTTGATGCAGTTGACGCAGTCGTAGCTCCAGAACCACAGCAGCACCGCGCGGCCGCGCAGCGCATCCAGCCGGCTCGCTTCGCGCGCATTGACCCATTCCAGCGACGCGGGCAATTGCGGCACGCTCGGGCGCGCTTCCATATCGAGATCGTCGCGGCGGCGGTTGCTCATCCGCGCTCCAGCAGGCGTTGCGCCGCTTCGAGATCGGCCGGCGTGTCGATGCCGGGCGGAAACGGTTCCGGCGCCGCGCGCACCGCGATCGCGTGTCCGTATTCCAGCGCGCGCAATTGTTCCAGCGCTTCGGCGCGCTCCAATGGCGTCGGTTTCAATGTCGAAAAGGTTTTCAGGAAACCTGCGCGATAGGCGTAGATGCCGATGTGCCGCATAAATTTCGTGTTCGGTGGCAACGCGTCGCGATCGTGAGCAAACGCATCGCGTGCCCACGGCAATGGCGCGCGCGAGAAATACAGCGCGTGCCCGCGCGCATCGCACACGACTTTCACCACGTTCGGATCGAACAGCTGCACGGCTTCTTCAATTTGCGCAGCCAGCGTCGCCATCGGCGTGCCGTCTTCTTGCAACGCATGCGCCACCTCGCAGATACCGGAGGCCGGCGCGAACGGTTCGTCGCCCTGCAGGTTCACCACAATCGCATCGTCAGGCCAATGCAATGCTTGCGCGCATTCGGCCAGGCGGTCGCTGCCGGAGGCGTGATCCGCGCGTGTCATGCAGAGCGTCACGTTCGTATCGCGCAAGGCTTCCGCGATGCGCGCGTCATCGGTCGCCACCACCACCTCTGTGGCACCGGCAGTCTGCGCGCGGCGCACGACATGGGCGATCAAGGGCTCGCCGCCGAGCAACCGCAGCGGTTTGCCGGGCAGCCGCGTCGAAGCGTAGCGCGCGGGAATCGCGACAATGAAATCGGGTATCGAAATGGCGCGCGGCATGGCGCGCGCAGACTAACCGAGCGGCATCGGCGCAACAACCGGCACCGATCAGGTTTCTGAATCCTTGCGCGGCGGACGCGGACGGCGCACCAGTTCGCCGCCGCAATTCGGGCAGACGTGGTGCATCTCCTCGCTGCAATCGGCGCAGAAGGTGCACTCGAACGTGCAGATGTACGCCTCGCTCTCCCTTGCGGTCGGCGCGTGGCAGCGTTCGCACTCGAGACGCATTTCAAGGGCCATGCGTGGTCCTCCGTTCAACCGCGAGCGGCGTACTTCTTCGCCACGTAATCTTCCACTATACCCACGAACTCCTGGGCGATGTTCTCGCCACGCAGGGTGATCGCCTTCTTGCCGTCGATGAACACGGGCGCGGCGGGGGCTTCCCCGGTGCCGGGCAGCGAGATGCCAATGTCGGCGTGGCGCGATTCGCCCGGGCCGTTGACCACGCAGCCCATCACGGCAAGCGTGAGGTTCTCCACGCCATCGTATTTCATCCGCCACTCCGGCATCTTCGCGCGCACGTGCCGCTGCACGGTCTGGGCCAGCTCCTGGAAGAAACTGGACGTGGTGCGGCCGCAGCCCGGACACGCGGTCACCAGCGGTGTGAACGCGCGCAGACCCATCGTCTGCAGGAGTTCCTGCGCCACGATCACTTCCTGCGTGCGCGATTGGCCGGGCTCTGGAGTCAACGAAATGCGGATGGTGTCACCGATGCCTTCCTGCAGCAGCACGGCCAGCGCGGCGCTGGAAGCGACAATACCCTTTGAACCCATGCCCGCTTCGGTCAATCCGAGGTGCAGCGCGTAATCGCAGCGGGCGGCGAGATCGCGATACACAGCGATCAGTTCCTGCACGCCGGACACCTTGCACGAGAGGATGATGCGGTCGCGCGGCAATCCCAATTCTTCGGCGCGTGCAGAGGAATCCAATGCAGAACGGATCAGCGCTTCGCGCGCGACGTGGGCGGCATCCCATGGTTCGCTGCGCGCGCGGTTCTCGTCCATCAACGATGCGAGTAACGATTGATCCAGCGAGCCCCAGTTGGCGCCGATGCGCACCGGCTTTTCGTACTTCAACGCCAGTTCGACGATGGAAGCAAATTGCGTATCGCGCTTCTTGCCGAAGCCGACATTGCCGGGATTGATGCGGTATTTCGCCAACGCCTGCGCGGCGGCGGGTACGTCTTGCAGCAATTGATGGCCGTTGTAATGGAAGTCGCCGATCAGCGGCACACCCACGCCCATCATGTCCAGTTTCTCGCGGATGCGCGGCACCGCGCGGGCAGCATCAAGCGTGTTGACCGTGATGCGCACCAGTTCGGAACCGGCGCGCGCCAGTTCCGCGACCTGTTTCGCGGTCGCCGCGACATCCGCCGTGTCGGTGTTGGTCATCGACTGCACCGCGATCGGCGCATCGCCGCCGACGTGCACATTGCCGATGCGCACGCCGATGCTGCGGCGGCGCGGAAACGGAAACGAAGCGCTCATGCGGTCGATAGCGGCAAGTTCACTCGGAAACCGCGTCGCCATGCACCAGTGATTCGACATCCGCGGCGGCCTGCGCCTCGGGCGCGAGCGTGACGCGGAAATACGCGGTGCTGATTTCGTCGATTGAGCGGATCGCGTGCACTCCGACGCTGGCCGCGGATTGCCAATCGGTCGGATCGGCCGGCACGGTCACTTCGACATGCCGCGCGCGCTGATCGAACAGATGCGACACCAGCAAGGACGGCCCGTCGCCGCGATCGGGCAGCAGCGCCGCGCGTTGCGGCGCGTGCAGTTCGTCGTCCTCGCCCGCGGACAGGCGCACGCCCGCGGGTCGCGCGCGCCGCGCCAGCAATTCCACTCCGGCGAACACGCCGTCGCTGTCGGCGCGCAGCCAGCGGATCAGGCCGACCATCCATTCCTGCGTCTCGCCTTCCTCCGCCGCCGGCGCGAGACCGACTACTTCGCCGACGCGGATGCGCAGCGCGCTGCCCGCCTGAAACTGGAGGCGATAGCCGCCGAGACTCTGATCAAGCACGCGCGCGGTCAACACCTGCGGGCGCGCGCTGTCGCCGCCGGCCGTCCACGACGCGGCGTGATCGCGCGTGCTGAGCGTGATCGCACTGCCCCGGATGCGCTGCATGAAGGCGCCGAAATCGTCGTTGCCAGCCAGCACATAATGGAGCGCATGCAGGCCGATCACCGCATCTAGTTCGTGCGCGGCCTCCAGCCGCACGAAACCGCGTTCGGCCGCGCCGGCCCAGCTCGATCGCAGGCGATGCAGAAACGCGATCGTCGCTTCCACCTGCCGTCCGCCACGCTGACGGAAGGTCATGCGCTCGATGCCGGGCGGCTGCAATGCCGCGTGATCTTCCAGAAAGCGTTTCAGCGGCGACAGATCCAGCGCGAGGATCCCGGCTTGCGCAGCGATGCGCTCCTCCGGCACGTAACCCGGGCCTTCATCGCTGTTCTCGTCCACGCCGATGCCGGTGGAAACGGCAGGGCCGAGCACGCAATGCGGCGCGAAACAGCGCGTCAGCAGCCAGGCTTCGCGCAATTCTCGCGGCGAGAAACGATACGGATTTGACAACGCCAGCAGCAGCGCGTGCGCATAAGCCTGACGCGCATCGATATCCGCGCCGTCCGGCAGCGGATCGGAAACGGGTTTGTCGGCGACGCCGATCTGTTCGGCGAACCGATGCAGCGCATGCAACCGGCGCCACGCGCCCTGCGGCGGCGTGCGATACAAGCGATACGACCACTGCATCACGATGCCCAGGTGATGCAGCCCCCGCACCGCGGCGGTTGCCGCAGCCTTGCCTTTCAACATCGGCAGCTTGCCGTCCGGCGCGCAGAGCTCGTGCAGGCCGAGCGCGTAGTTGCGCGCCAGGCCGCGATGGAACGCGCAAGCCGTTTCGACCAGTTTCTCCTTCGCCGGCGGCAGCGGATGCGACTCCGCGCCGAGCTGCTGCTCGATGCCTTCGCACAGACCTGCCACAGGCGCGCGCATGCTTTCCAGCGCATCGATGCGTTCGCCACGCGGCCAGCGCGTGACGAGCATCGCATCCATCAGATCGAGCAATTCGCGCGCGGCCTGCGCGGGATTGGCAAGCGGGAGATGCTCCACGCGTTCGCGCACCGCGCGCGCCCCAGCCGGACGTTCGCGATCCGGCTCCGAACGCGGCGGCAGGTCTTCCACTAGACGCGTGTGACTGTCGTTCATGAGGCTCTCTGACGCCGCGCTTCGCGGCGCGGCGCCATTCTAGCCCGTTCGCGCGATCATCGCGTGGCACAGCGCTTGCCAAGTGGCCTAGACTGGGGGATGCCCGATCGCAAGCCGCACGACGATTTCCGCCCGCTGGCCGAGCAGGCCCTGTCGCGCGCGGCCGGCGCGCCGCTCTCCAGCGGCAATTCGATCGAACTGCTGATCGACGCGCAGGCGCACTTCGATGCCTGGCTGGCGGCGATCCGCGGCGCACGGCATTACGTGCTGCTGGCAAATTACATCATCCGCGCAGATGAAGTCGGCCAGACATTTCTGGATGCGCTGATCGAACGCGCGCGTAACGGAGTGCGCGTGTGCGTCACCCGCGACTGGCTCGGCTGTCTCGGTCAATCCGGCACACGTTTCTGGAAACCGCTGCTGGAAGCCGGCGGCGAGGTGCGCGTGTGGAATCCGTTCGATCCGCTCAGCCCGTTCGGCTGGATCAACCGCGATCACCGCAAATTGTTGTCGGTCGACGGGCGCATCGCCTTCGTCTCCGGCGTGTGCATCAGCGGCAAATGGCTGGGCGATCCGAAGCGTCGCATTCCGCCTTGGCGCGACACCGGCGTAACGCTGCACGGTCCGGCGGTGGCCGATGTGGAAGCGGCTTTCGCCAAAACCTGGTCGATCATGGGCGAGCCGTTGCCGGACGACGGGCTCGTGGATCCGGCGGCGATCCAACCGGCCGGCGAGGTCGCGCTGCGCGTGATCGCCTCGCATCCGAGCAGCGCCGGCATGTATCGCCTCGATCAACTGGTCGCCGCGTTGGCGCGCGAACGCCTGTGGTTGACCGACGCTTACTTCGTCGGTCTGCCGCCTTACGTGCGTGCGCTGATCAACGCCGCGCAGGACGGCGTGGACGTGCGGCTGCTGGTGCCGGGCAGTTCCGACTTGCCGCCGGTCGCGGCGATGTCGCGCAGCGGTTATCGCCCGTTGTTGGCAGCGGGCGTACGCGTGTTCGAGTGGAACGGTTCGATGCTGCACGCCAAGACCGCGGTGGCGGATGCACGCTGGGCGCGTGTGGGCTCCACCAATCTCAATCTTGTCAGTTGGCTGGGCAATTGCGAAATCGACGTGGCGGTCGAGGACCAGGACTTCGCGTGCGCGCTGGCAGCGCAGTACCAGCAGGATCTCGAAAACGCCACCGAAATCGTGCTGTCGCATTCACGCGTGCGGCGTGCCCCGGGTGAGCCGCCGCGCGCGAGATCGCCGCGCGGCAAACCCGGTGCTCGTGGCAGCGCCGGACGCGGCGCCGCGGGCGCGTTGCGCATGGCGCACACGGTGAGCGCGGCGTTGAACAACCGCGTGCTGGAGGGGGATGGCGCCGGAGTCTTGATCGGTGGCGCGATATTGCTGGTGGCGTTCACCGCAATCGCGGCACTGTGGCCGCGCGCGATCGCGTGGCCGCTGGCGGCACTGTCGTTGTGGATCGCGGTGGGATTGATCGTGCGGTTCGCGCGCACGCGGTGGCGAAGCCGCCGCGCGTCCAGAGAAGCGACCGAGAGGCCCCCGTCATGAGCGAAGACGCGGTCGAATACGGCGCGAAGCGTCAGGTGCTCAAGCCCTCCACGCTCAACCGTCTCGCGCGCGATTTGATCGAAGGCGCCTTGCCGCTGATCTGGATCGAAGGCGAATTGTCGAATGTGTCACGCCCCGCGTCGGGACATCTGTATTTCACGCTGAAGGATTCCGCCGCGCAGGTGCGCTGCGCGATGTTCAAGCCGCGCAGCACTTGGCTGCGTTTTCGTCCGATCGACGGAACGCACGTGCTGGCTCGCGCGCGGGTCAGCCTCTATGAAGCGCGCGGCGAATTCCAGTTGCTGGTCGAACACATGGAGGAAGCCGGTGAAGGCGCGCTGCGGCGGGCTTTCGAACGACTGAAGGCAAAATTGCAGACGGAAGGTTTGTTCGATGCATCGCGCAAACGCGTTCTGCCGCGCTATCCACGACGTATCGGCGTGATTACCTCTGCCACCGGTGCGGCGATCCGCGACGTGCTGAGCGTGGCGCGCCGGCGTTGCCCGATGAGCGAAATAGAAATCCTGCCCGTGCCGGTACAAGGCCGCGAGGCGGCGCCCGCGATCGCCGCGATGCTGCACGCCGCATCGAGGAGCACGCGCTACGACGTGCTGCTGCTGACCCGCGGCGGCGGCTCGCTGGAGGACCTGATCGCCTTCAACGATGAAGACGTGGCACGTGCGATCGTCGCGAGTGCCGTGCCGGTGGTCAGCGCGGTGGGACACGAAATCGATTTCTCGATCTCCGATTTCGTCGCCGATCTGCGCGCCCCCACGCCTTCCGCCGCGGCGGAATTGCTGCTGCCGGATTCGGATGCCTTGCGGGCGACCCTGGCTCAAAACCGCGCGCGCATCGCGCACGCGTGGAACCGTCTGGCGCGTGGAGCGTCGCAATCGCTCGATCACCTGCACGCGCGTTTGCTGGCGCGGCATCCACGGCAACGATTGGCGAATGGCGCCGAACGGCTAGTGGCACTGCGCGCGCGCATGCGGCGCTGCGCGCTGGCGAAAACGCAGTCCGGGCGCACGCGCCTTTCGCATCTCGATGCGCGTTTGCGGCTGACGCATCCCGCGCGCCGCCTGACGCTTTGGTCACGCGAGGCGATGCGATTGCGCGAGCGCATGTTGAGCGCATGGGCGCGAGCCGCGCAACGCGACGCGCGACGGCTGTCCGCGCTGGCGCGCGCACTGAATGCGGTCAGTCCGCTGGAAGTCCTGCAACGCGGCTATGCGATTCTGCTCGATGAAAACGGCACGGTGTTACGCTCCGCGCGCGGCGTTGCGGCGGGCACATCGCTGACCGCGCGACTGCGCGATGGCACGCTGCCGCTGATCGTGAGAGAACACGAGGAGCCGAGATGAAACTCAAGGATCGATACCCATTTTATCTTGCGAACAAGCCGCAGCAGCCGAATGCCGATCTGCCGGTGCTGGACAAATATTCCGGCGAGGTTGCCACGCGCGTGGCGTTGGCGGATGCGGCCGCGATCGAAAACGGCATCGCGGCGGCCGCGCAAGCCGCAGCGCCGATGGCGGCGATGAAACCCTACGAACGGCGTGCGGTGCTGGAGCACTGCATCGCGCGGCTGTCCGAACGCAAGGAAGAACTGGCCTTCGCGCTGTGTGTGGAAGCCGGCAAACCGATCAAGGATTCGCAAGGCGAGGTGACGCGCCTGATCGACACTTTCCGCATCGCCGCGGACGAATCGGTGCGCATCGATGGCGAAGTCATCAATCTGGAGATCTCGCCGCGCACGCGCGGCTATCGCGGCTTCGTCAAGCGCGTGCCGATCGGGCCGTGCTCGTTCATCACGCCGTTCAATTTCCCCTTGAATCTGGTCGCGCACAAGGTCGCGCCGGCGATCGCTGCCGGTTGCCCGTTCGTGCTGAAGCCTTCGGAGAAGACACCCATCGGTGCGCTGATCATTGGCGAGGTGTTGGCGGAAACCGATCTGCCGCAAGGCGCGTTTTCGATCCTCCCGTGCAATATCGAAGATGCCGATCCGTTTGTGGAAGACGAGCGGCTGAAACTGCTGTCGTTCACCGGCGGCCAGATCGGCTGGGAATTGAAGCAGCGCGCGGGCCGCAAGAAAGTGGTACTGGAACTGGGCGGCAACGCGGCCTGCATCGTCGATGCGGATCAGCGCCAGCGGCTGGATTACGTGATCGAGCGCTTGATCTCCGGCAGCTTCTATCAATCCGGTCAAAGCTGCATCAAGGTGCAGCGGGTGTTGGTTCACGCCTCGCTGTACGGTGAAGTGAAACAGCGCTTCGTGGATGCGGCGAAAAAACTGAAAGCCGGCGATCCGAAGGATCCGGAAACTTTTCTCGGACCGATGATCGACGAGGCCGCGGCGAAGCGCCTTGAAAGCTGGGTCGAAGAAGCGAAGCAAGCCGGTGCCCGAATTCTTTGCGGCGGCGAGCGCAGAGGCAACATGCTGCAAGCCACCGTAATGGAAAACGTGCCGAACGACGCGAAGCTGTCGTGCATGGAAGCGTTCGGCCCAGTCACCGTGCTGGCAAAGTTTGATGATTTCGAAGAATCGCTCGTGGCGGTGAATGCATCCGACTACGGCCTGCAGGCCGGCGTGTTCACCCACAATCTGAATCACGCGCTGCGCGCCTGGGACGTGCTGGTAGAAGGTGGCGTGATTGTCGGTGACATCCCGAGCTTCCGCGTGGATAACATGCCCTACGGCGGCGTGAAGCTCTCGGGTTTCGGCCGCGAAGGCGTGCGCTATGCGATCGAGGACATGAGCGAGCGGCGGTTGCTGGTGATCCGCGATGTCTGACGCCCGTCAGCGCGACACCCGCCGCGTCGGAGTCAGCAGGGGCGCGGCAAAGCGCCACGCTTCGTTCTGCCGCCGCGCGCCATGCAAGGCCTGGCTCGCGGCCAGCAACAGACCCGCTGCGTCCTCCGCGTCACCTGGGAAACCGGCGATGCCGATGCGCAAACCGAGCACGAAACGCACGCCATCGACGCCGTAAGGCCGCGTGAGACTGTCGCTCACGCGGCTCGCGATCGCACTGCCGGCTTGCTGCAGCGACACGTCGATGCCCTGTGCCAGCAACGTGAATTCGTGATCGCCGCTGCGCGCGACCAGATCGTCGCCGCGCACCTGTCGGCGCAAACGTTCCGCGACCACGCGCAAGGCGTTCTCGGCGAATGCCGCGCCGTGGCGCTCCTGCAGCGCTTCCATTCCGGTCACTTGCAAACGCAGCAACGCGCAACCGCAATCATCGCGCCGCGCGGCATCAAGCGCGCGGCCGACCTGCCGCAGCAGCGCAGCGCGGCTGCGCAGCGCCCCGGAATGAGTGCCGCGTGCGCGCGCGCCACTCAATGGATACAACCACGCCCAAGGCATGCATTGGCCTCCGCTCGTCCCCTTCAGGGTTCGCGCGGAACCATGCACAGCCCGTGCCGATGCGCGATGTGGTGATGCCGGTCGCGAGCTGGGCCGTTGCCTAGGACAGCGGCGTCACCGCGGACGCTTGCGCGCCCTTCGGCCCCTGCACGATCTCGAAACTGACCCGCTGCCCCTGCTGCAGGCTGCGAAACCCCTGCGCGTTGATCGCCGAATAATGCACGAACACGTCTTCACCGCCCTCTTCGGGCGCAATGAAGCCGAACCCCTTGGCATCGTTGAACCACTTGACCGTACCGGTGGACATAAAGCAAACCTCTGCGATGAGACAAGCGCGGCGGCGCATCGCGGATGTTCCCGGAACGGCATGACGCGAGTCCGCAACGACCGCGTCTGATTCCCCGGCCCCAATCCCCGTGCGCATCAGCGCAAACGCAGTATCGCCAACGGGTTGCATGCAATCAAGCGTCTCGTGCGGGAAGCATGCGGCGAGGCTCAAGTCTCCAGCAGCGCGGCGATGATCGGCGGCACCTGTGCGGTCGCAGCGGCCAGATGCGCGTGGATCTCTTCCATGCTGATCTGCGCGGCATGAGGATCGCAGCCAGCTGCCCAGTTTGCGACCAGCGCGAGGCAGGCGTATTCGATGCCGAGTTCGCGCGCCAGCGCGGCTTCCGGCATGCCGGTCATGCCGACCAGATGGCAGCCGTCGCGACGCATGCGTTCGATCTCGGCATTGGTTTCAAGACGCGGGCCTTGCGTCGCGCCGTAGCAGCCGCCGGCGATCACGGCGATGCGCGCGCGTTGCGCGGCGGCCAGCAATTCTGCACGCAGATTCGCGCTGTACGGTTCGCTGAAATCGATGTGCAGCACCGCTTCGCCTTCGGCATCGCAGAAACTGGAAACGCGTCCGGAGGTGTAATCGATCAACTGATCCGGCAACACGATGGCACGCGGCGCCATGTCCGCACGGATGCCGCCGACCGCATTGACTCCGATCACGCGGCGCGCGCCGAGTTCGTACAGCGCGGCGATATTGGCGCGGTAGTTGATGCGATGCGGCGTGAGGGTGTGGCCTTCGCCATGCCGCGCCAGGAATGCGACGCGCCTGTCTTTGAGCATGCCGGTGACCACCGGCGCCGACGGCGCGCCCCAGCGCGTCGTGACTTCATGGCGCCGCGGTTCCTCCAACCCCGGAAACGCGTAGAGGCCGGTGCCACCGATCAGGGCGAGGTCGATTTTCATTCGCTCAGCGCATAAATACCTGGCAAGTTTCGCCCCTGCTCGTACCAATCCATGCCGTAGCCGAACACGTAGCGATCCGGCACCTGCACGCCGACGAAATCCGCCTTCAATCCCGGCACGCGACGAGTGTGGCGTTTCTCGCACAGCACCGCGATCAGCACACGCCGCGCGCCTCCGGCCATACATGCATCGCGCAAGGCTGCCAGAGTGCGGCCTTCGTCGAGAATATCGTCCGCCAAGATCACGCTGCGTTCGCGCATGGTAGCTTCCGGACGGCGCAGCCATTGCAGCGCCATGCCTTGCGTGCCGCCACGATAGCGCGTGGCATGCACATAATCGAATTGCAGATCGCAGCCGATCGACAGCGCCAGCGAGCCCGCAAAAATGAGGCCGCCATGCAACACGGTGAGAAACAATGCGCGTTCGCCATCCAGTGTCTGCGTGATCTGCGCGCCCATGCGCGCGATCGCCGCCTCGATCACGGTGCGGTCGTGGATCAGTTCGGCGGTTTCCAACGCATGGGTCAACGTCAAGCCGCTCATGCCACGCGCTCCGTGCGTGCGGGGTCGTCCAGCTTGCGCAACGAAACGGCGGCTTCGCGGTGCCGCGGATTCTCGATCAGTGCCTGCCAGTCGCCCGAGACCGCGCCGCACAGCATCGATACACGCGCCGCCTCGCAGCACTGGCGTCCGCGCACCGCGGCGATCGCCTCGTCCACGAGGCGCGGCGCGCACACCAGCACCAGATCGCAACCGGCGTCGAGGTGCGCGTTCGCGCGCGCGCCGGCGCCGCCGGCCGATTCCGCCGCCGCCATGCCGATGTCGTCGCTGATCACCAGTCCGCGAAAGCCGCATTCGCCGCGCAGAATGTCTTCAATCCAGATCTTCGAGTAGCCCGCCGGCACGGCGTCGACATTCGGATAGGTGACGTGCGCCAGCATCACCGCCTCGGCGCCCGCGGCAAAACCCTCGATGAAGGGAACCAGATCGTTCTGGCGCAAGGTTTGCAGATCGCGCGGATCGGTCGCGGGCTCGACATGCGTGTCTTCGCGCACCGTGCCGTGACCGGGGAAATGCTTGAGCGTGCCGGCCATGCCGGCCGAGCGCATGCCGCGTAGATACGCCGCGCCCAGGTTCGCCACGACCTGCGGGTCGGCATGGAACGCGCGCTCGCCGATGATGCGGTTGCCGCGTTGCAGATCCACCACCGGCGCGAACGACAGATCGACGTCGCAGGCGCGCAGCTCGCTCGCCATCAGCCACGCATGCGTTTCCGCCATGCGCGTCGCGGCGACAGGATCGTTGTCGTGCAGCGCGCCGATGCGCGCCAGCGGCGGTAGGCGCGTGAAGCCGTCGTTCTTGAAGCGCTGCACCGGTCCGCCTTCCTGATCGACGCAGATCGGAAACGGGTCGTCGCGCAGCGCGCGCACTTCCGCAATCAGGTCGTCAAGTTGCGCGCGCGAGGCGAAGTTGCGCGAAAACAGAATAGCGCCGACGACTTCGCGCGCCGAGAGGCGCTCGACATCGCATTCGGTGAGTTCATGTCCTTCGAGTCCGATGATCAGCATGTTCGTCTTCCATGCAGCAGATGCCGATGATGCCGGAATGCGGCGTCGCTTGCACTCAAGCGTCGCGATCGAATACCGCGATGGACTCCACGTGCGCGGTGTGCGGAAACATGTCCATCACGCCGGCCGCGCTCAGTCCGAAGCCATGTCGTTGCACCAAGGTGCCCGCGTCGCGCGCCAGCGAACCCGGATGACAGGACACGTACACCACACGTCGGACGCACTTGTCCGGCAGATGCTCGAGCAATGCGGCCGCCCCGGTACGAGGCGGGTCCAGCAGCCACTTGCCGAAAGAACTTCGTGCCCATGCCGAGCCGCGCGGATCGGCGGCGAGATCGCCGACCACGAATTCGGCATTGGCGATGCCGCTGCGCTCGGCATTGCCGCGCGCGCGCTCGATCAAGCCGGCTTCGCCCTCCACGCCGCAAACGAAACCGACGCGCCGCGCGATCGGAAGCGAGAAATTCCCGAGCCCGCAAAACAGGTCGAGCACACGATCGTGCGGCTGCGGATCGAGCAGTTGCAATGCATGCGCGATCATCTTCGCGTTGAGCCGCGCGTTGACCTGAACGAAATCCAGCGGCGCGAAATCCAGATCCAGATCGTCCAGCCGGTAATGCAGCCGCACGTTTTCGGGAAACAACGCTTGCACGCTGTCCGTGCCGCCGGGTTGCAGCAGGATCGCGAAGCCGTGTTCGCGGCCGAACGCGGTCAGCCTGCCGCGGTCGGCTGGCGAGAGCGGCTGCAGGTGCCGGAACACCAGCGCGCGTTGATCGTCGCCGGCGGAAAATTCGATCTGCGGGATCGCTGCCGCACCTTCGAGCGAATTCAACAGCGCGCCGAGCGCATCCAGCTTTTCGCCGAGCGCGGAATCCAGCACTTCGCAACGCGACAGATCGGCGACAAAGCGTGGATCGCGCTCGCGGAAGCCCACCAACGTCTTGCCCTTCTTCGGCACGTGCTTCACCGACAGGCGCGCGCGGCGACGATAGCCCCATGGCTCAGCGGTCAATGGCGGCAGCCACCGCTGCGGTTCCACCTTGCCGATACGCGCGAAGTTCTCAGCCAGCACGCGCTGCTTCGCGGCGATCTGCGCTGGCGGCGCCAGATGCTGCAACGCGCAGCCGCCGCAAACGCCGTAGTGCGGACAGCGCGGCGCGACGCGCTCGTTTGAGGCCTGCAAGACTTCAATGCACTGCGCTTCATCGAACTGCCGATGCCTGCGCACGATGCGCGCTCGCACGTGTTCGCCCGGCAGCGCGTCGGCCACGAACACGGCCTTGCCATCCACGCGCGCCACACCGCGTCCGTCATGGCTCAGATCGGATATTTGGGTTTGGAACTGGACGTGGCGCATCTCGATAAAAACAAAGCCCGGATCGATGGTCCGGGCTTTGTCATTCTAGTGCAGGAGCAAGTGTGCTCGCGACTGAGTGGCCTGCAAGCAGGGTTTCTACATTATTTCTGAACCCACGTGCCTGCTGCGTTCTGCACAAACCAACCTGCGTGCGCGCGATCGATCCATTGTTTCGCGAAGATCTGCTGGATCTGTTTCTCCCATTCGGGGTGACCGTTGGCGATGGCGATCTGCTGGTACAACGCGGCGCGGTCGCGGTTCTCGTCCGCAACCGCGGAGTTGATCTGCGCGCGTTGCGCGAGCGGCGCCTTCGATGCGTCCTGCACCGCGACCAGCCCATCGCTGGTAAAACCGACCGCCCCGGAATCCAGCAGGGCTTTCAAGGTGCCGTCGAAGCGTTCGCGCATGCGCGACTGGATCGCCTGGATCTGCGGCGTCTCGATTTTGATGTCGGGCTGCGATTCCGCAGCGGACGCCGCGGGAATCAATGCATCCAGCACGCGCGCGGCCAGCGGCTCGCCTTCGCCGTCGCTGGATGAACTCGACGACGAAGGTTGTTGCACGGGCTGCGTGTTCTGTGGTTGCGCTTCTGGCCCGATCACATTGCTGATGATCTTGTCCGCGGCCTGTTGCGCGGCAGCGGCCGGGAAATAGACGTTGATGGTGACGCAGCCGGCGAGCAGTGCGACAGCCGTGATGACGGTCAACATGAGTTTGCGCATTTGATTCTCCATTGTGTTCCCGTAGTGTCGTTCACTGCACCACAGGTCCGTTGCCTTCCGTCGCAGCCTTCAGCCGATCCACCAGCGTCGCCCAATCGACCTGGCGCTCGTGGCCGATCATGGAGATGTGCGGCAGCCCGCTGCCATCGACGATAGTGTAGCCCGCCTGCGGGTCGTCGCCCGCCGGCCCGAGGCCGCCCATTGTGCACATGCCCGCGCGCAGCACGCAGCTCAAGGCCATGCGCGAATAACCGAAGGTCTTGAACAGGTTCAGCGCGAGTCCCTGCAGACCCGCCGCGATGCCGCCGCCGCCCACCGCCGTCAGGCTCTTCAATGCGCGTTGGCTGATGCGGCCGCCGCTGTCCGCGCGCAACGAGGCATCGAACGCCACCGGTTGCCAATTCACCAGTTTCAATCCGTGGATCGCGCCGTCGAGCTTGCCGGTAATCGAGCCAAAATCGAACACGCTGGTGACTTCGCCGAGGTCGAGCTGGCGTAGATCTATATCCGCCGTCATCGCCGGCGCGACGCCGAACGGCTGCTGCATCGTCAGACTGGTCACGTCCACGAAGCCGTCGAACACGTTCACCGACAAACCGCCGTCCAACACCACTGAATCGCCGCTGTAACGCAAGCCCGGCACCGCGCCGCCCAGCGTGCCGGGGAATTGCGGCCAGCCGAACAGCTTGCAGAGCGCGCCGACGTCGATGCCAGCGACCGCGAATGAAGCGTTGATGCGATCCTGCTTGTCCGCCGCGGGACGCCACATGAACTGCTGCAACGAGAACTGGCCCTTCAACAGTGGCAACTGTGCGGGCGCGGCGAGCGTCAGCGCACCGCCATCGCTCTTGAATTGCAGCAGCGCCGGGCCGAACGGCAACTTGTAGAACGCCAGCGACTTCCACGAAAGCGTGTTGACCGGCTTCGACGCCTGCGCATCCCAATCCAACGCGCCATTCAATCCGGCGAGCGTGATGCGGCCGTCGCTGTCGCTGATACCCACGTTATCCGCATGCAGAGCGAAGCGCGAAGGCACGCCGCGCGCGATCGCGATCGAACCGGACAGCGCACCGTAGGTGGTGAGATTTTTCCAACCGAGCGTAGCCAGCCAGGCGCTGCCATACCGCGCGTAGGCCTGCGGCAACTGCGCCTGAAAACGATCGAATTGCAAAGCTGTGAGATTGTCCTTCGTATCAAACGCGAACTTGCCGCTCAGGCTCAGCGCGTCGACGTCGTCGAAATGCAGGGTGTCGATGTCGATCCCTTGCGCACCGATGCTCGCCGACAGTTGCAGTTGCGCCGCGTGTGCGGGCAGTTGCGCGTACAGGGAGCCGAGCAGCATCTGACCGCCGCTCAACATGCCGTCGAAATCGAAATGTGTGGTGGATGACGTGGCATCGAGCGTGAAAGTGCCGCGCGCGCCCAATTGCTGCGCGGCCAGCGTCCCGGATTTCGAATCGACGCCCGCCCCGGCGAGACCGATGCGACCGGAGAGCTTGGCGCCCTGCGCAGGGATGTCCAGCGCCAGTTCGCCTTCCAATGTTCCGCCGGTGAGCTTGCCTTCCTTCCATGCCGTGTTCAGCACGCCCTGCAACCAGGTCAACGGCAGGCCCTTGAAACTGAGTTGCATGTGGCTGGGCTGATCCAGGGGCATCAGCACCCGCACCGCGCTTGCGTGTTGATCGAGATGCACGTCCAGCGAACCGGCATCGGTGTCGATCGCGACGCTGACATTCGACGCGTTCAACGCGCCGCCGGGCGTTCGCGTCAACGCGAGCGCGCCGTCCATTCGCCATTCGTCGATGCCGCTGCGTTGCGGCACGCCAGTTAAACTCAGGCCGACATCCTTCCAACCCAATGCCGGCATGGAGACGTGCGCGGCGCGCAGTTGCAACACCGGCTTGCCATCCGCGCCCGACGCGAGGCTCATCTGCACATCGCTCAACTTCGCGCCGGGAAGTTCCAGCACGGCAGCCCGCAATCGGATCGCCGCCTGCGCCGGCCCGCAGACCATCAGCGCAAGCAAGAAGGATGCGAACGCCGCGATCGCGAGCGGTGCGGTAGGCTGTCGGCTTGCGCAAGCGGGCATGATCGGCGATTGTGCCGAACCGGATTGAATGCCGGTTAACGCGAATCGATGAATCGCACCGCGCCGCCGCGAATCTTGCTGGCCGAAGACGACCCGGTCAGCCGGGCGTTTCTCGCCGAGGCGCTGCGGCAGTTCGGCTGCGAACCGCACGCCGTCGAAGATGGCGAGGCCGCGTTGCGCGCGGCGACCGCGCGGCGGTTCGATCTGCTGATCCTAGACCGCTCGTTGCCCGGCTTGCGCGGAGATCAGGTGCTGCACGCCTTGCGAACGGACGAGAAGGCAGCCTCGCGCGCGACCGGCGCCATTGCGACCACCGCCGCGCCGGATCCCGAAATCCATGCAAGCTTGCGTGCCGCAGGGTTCGCGCGCGTGATGATGAAGCCGCTGAGCACGGAAACGTTGCGGCAGACGCTAAACGAATGCGGCTTCGCGCACGTCGATGCGGATGAAGCCGTGCTGGACGACACTGCGGGCCTGGCCGCCAGCGGCAATGCAGAAATCTTGTCCGCACTGCGCGGCTTGTTTGCAGCGGAACTGGATGCGCTGATCCGCGAATTCGAAGCCTTGCATGATGACCGCCTTGTCTTGAGCGAACGCTTGCACCGCTTGCGCGCTGCCTGCGGCTTCTGTGGCGCGGTCGCGCTGCAAACCGCTGCGGCGGAATGGTCGGATGCCCTGCACACGCACGATGCGGCGCGCCTCGCCGAATGCGGCGCGCGTTTCAAGCAGATGCTCGCGGCGACACGCCAGGCACTCGGAAATTAGGAGACACGATCAGCCCCGCATGGCTCCGCCCAACACCCGCCACGCGCGCAAACCGTTTTCACCGAGGTGCGCGCTGATCACCGCGCGCAACATCCGACGTAACGCGGCGAGATCGCCTGCTGGCGGCATTGTGTCGTCGTGCAAGGCCAGCAGCGCGGCGCCGCGAATGCGCGCGCCATTGGATTCTGTTTCCGCCGGCACCGGGCCGTGATCGGGCACATATACGTATTCGACATCCGGCGCCAGCGGCGCATCACTCTCCGCTTCGCGATCGAGCAGCAGCCCGTAACCCAGTTCCGCCAGCAAATCGCGCTCGAAACGCCGCAATGACCACGCCAATGATGCCGCCGCGCTGAGTTCATGCAGCAGCAACGTGTAGCGATCGAACAGATCGGGATGCGGATCATGGCGCGCGGTCAGGCGCGTGACCAGTTCGTTGACGTACAAACCCGAGAGCAGCTTTTCGCCGACGGGGCGATGCGCCGGGCCGACGGCTTCCGCCGCGCGCAGGTTTGGCAGTTCGCCGGTGCCGGCCCAATCCACGCTCAATAATTGGAACGGTTCCAGTGTCGCGCGGCTGATGCGCGCGCGCGTTGCGCGCACGCCGCGTGCCAGCAGACCGATGCGCCCGTGCTCGCGGCTGAACACTTCCAGCAACAGACTGGTCTCGCGCCACGGACGCGCGTGCAGGATGTAGGCGGGTTGGTTGGAGAGGCGCATGAGCAAGGGATCAAGGACGAGCAGCGGGGGCGTATTTCCGAAGGCCGATATCAAGAGGACGATTTGCGAAAGCGCTGCATCAACGCACCTTCTCCACTAATCCCTCGCCCCTGCTTTATTCATACCCGAACCGCTTCAGGATCGCCTCGTCGTCGGACCAGCCTTCGCGCACCTTCACCCAAAGCTTCAGAAACACGCGGCGTCCGAGCAATTTCTCGATATTCCGGCGCGCCGCGGCGCCGATTTTCTTCAGGCGTTCACCGCCTGAACCGATCACGATCTTCTTCTGGCCTTCGCGCTCCACCCAGACCATTGCGGCGATTTCGGTCAGGCCGTCATCGCGACTCTTGAAGTTTTCGATCTCCACCGTGGTCGCGTACGGCAATTCCTCGCCGAGTTGGCGCATCAATTGTTCGCGAACCAGCTCTGCGCAGAGAAAACGTTCGCTGCGATCGGTAAAAGTGTCTGCATCGAACACCGGCTCGCCGGGCGGCAGGCGCGTCAGGATGCCGCGCTCCAGTTCCGCGATGCCTTCGCCTCTCTGGGCGCTCAACCAGAACACCTCGTCAAACTCATGTTGCGCGCAGAGTTGTTCGACGAACGGCAAGAGCTTGCCTTTGTCGCGAATGCGATCGAGCTTGTTGAGCGCCAGCAGTCGCGGGATGCGCGCGCTTGTGATCGCCGCATACACCGCCTCGTCCTCATCGTTCCAGCGGCCGGCTTCGATCACCTGTACCGCTACATCCGCTTCGGAAACGGCCGCGTGTACCGCACGATTCAAACTGCGATTCATCGCGCGCCTCGCCTGCGCGTGCAAGCCGGGCGTATCGAGATAGAGGATCTGTCCCGCATCGCGCGTCACCACACCAAGAATGCGGTGGCGCGTGGTGTGCGGCCGCGCCGTCACGATCGACACGCGTTCGCCCACCAGCGCGTTCAACAGTGTGGACTTGCCAACATTGGGACGGCCCAGGATGGCAGTGGTGCCACAGCGGAGGCTGCTGTCAATCATCGCGCGATTTTACGCGCCGCCGGCACCGATTAACGCATCCAGTGCGGACTCTGCCGCCATTTGTTCCGCCGCCCGGCGGCTGCTGCCGCTGCCTTCGAAGCGCGTCGGTTCCGGTTCGCTCAGCACGCAGGCGACTTCGAAGATGCGCGCGTGTTCTTCGCCGCGCGTGGTCAGCAATTCGTATTGCGGCAGCGGATAGCCCTGTGCCTGCAGCCATTCCTGCAGGCGCGTCTTGGCGTCCTTGACCGCGCTATCGATCGAGACCACGGCATCGTGGAACAGAGTGCGCAACCAATCCCGGCAGGCATCGAATCCACCGTCCAGATACACCGCCGCGACCAGTGCTTCAAATGCATCGGCCAGGATCGAATCGCGGCGGAAACCGCCGCTCTTCAATTCGCCCGGCCCAAGCAGCAGATCGTCGCCCAATTCCATCGCGCGCGCGCGTTCGGCCAGCGCCGGCCCGCTCACCAGCTGCGCGCGCAGACGCGTCAGTTCGCCTTCGTCCGCCTTGGAGCGGGTTTCGTGGAGCAGCTCGGCGACCACGAAATTGACCAGCGCATCACCCAAAAATTCCAGCCGCTCGTTGTTCGGCCGGCCTGCGCTGCGATGGGTGAGCGCAAGCCGCAGCAACTCGGGATCGCGGAAGGAATAGCCTGTTTTCACGCCCCGCCGCTCGGCTTCAACGGCACCGTCTTGTCGAAGTGCAGCAGGAAGTCGATGTTGTACAGGAACGGAATGTCCTTGTCGTACTTTACCTGCAACGTGCCGCCGGCAGGGCCATTCTTGATATGGATGTTCTGCGGAGAAAAAACGTTGTCGTCCGCGTACTGGAAGCTGCCCTTGAAGGCCAGATCGCGCTGGATGTCTTCCGGCGACTTTGTGGCGAGATCCGGTTCGGACGCCAGCGAGTTCATCGCCTTCACCACGCCCATGTACTCGGCGTAGGCGGGAACCAGCTTCATCGCCATGTAAGCGAAGAAACCGACGATGATCAGGATGAATACGAACCCGATCAGGGTGAGACCTTGCTGCTTTTTCATGAAACCGTCCCCTGCAACGTGACCGAGGCACGGAGTCTAGCAGTTCGTTTTGCCGGTGGAATGCGGGCGGGTGCGCATTGCGGGGCGGGTTTCGACCCGGCTTGCGGATCGACGGACCAACGTCCGGCCTCGGATATTCAATGAATGATCGTGCCGATACGCTTCAAGTCGGCCAGACTGAACCAGATCAGGAACGCTTTGCCGCGCAGATCCTTCTCCGGCACCGGGCCCCAGAAGCGGCTATCGGAGCTGTTGTCGCGGTTGTCGCCCATTGCCCAGTAGGACCCTTGCGGCACCACCCAGGTGCCGTCGGTCTGCGGAGCGCGCATGAACGGCGGCAGCACGATGATGCGGTGCGTGACATTGCCGAGATGTTCGATGCGCTCGATGCCGCCGGCTTGCGCGGTCTTAACGCTCTCCGCATCGGTGTCGGTGATCGGCCCGAGATAACTTTGCGGCATCGGCTTGCCGTTCACGAACAACTGCTCGTCGCGCACGCTGATTGTGTCGCCAGGCAGGCCGATGATGCGCTTGATGTAATCCTCTTTCGGATTGGGCGGGTATTTGAACACCGCGATGTCGCCGCGGTGAGGTTCGCCGATGCTGACGATTTTGGTGTCGGTTACCGGCAGGCGCAGGCCGTAGGCGAATTTGTTCACCAGCACGAAATCGCCGACCAGCAGCGTCGGCATCATCGAACCGGAAGGAATGCGGAAAGGCTCGATCAGGAACGTGCGGAACAGCAGCACCGCCAGGATTACCGGAAAGAACGAGCGCGCGTAATCCACCAGCATCGGTTCTTGCGGCTTGCGGCCCTCCGCGGCCGCGCGCTCGATGCGGCGGTTGTGGAATAGCAGTCGGTCCAGCGCCCAGATGACGCCGAATGTCACGGTCATCAATACCAGCGCCAATGCGAAATCGGAGGTGACGTACCAGATGTACAGGCACACGCCGACCACGGCGACCAGCAGGATCATTCCCCAACTGTCTTTGTTCATCCGGTTCCCTTCTTATTTGTCCACCTTCAGCACCGCGAGGAACGCCTCCTGCGGAATCTCCACGCGGCCGACCTGCTTCATGCGCTTCTTGCCTTCCTTCTGCTTCTCCAGAAGCTTGCGTTTGCGCGTCACGTCGCCGCCGTAGCACTTGGCCAGCACGTTCTTGCGCAGCGCCTTCACCGTCGACCGCGCGATGATCTGTGCGCCTACCGCGGCCTGGATCGCCACGTCGAACATCTGCCGCGGAATCAGCTCGCGCATGCGTTCGACCAGCTCGCGGCCACGCCGTTCGGCCTGTGCACGATGCACGATCAGGCTCAGCGCGTCCACCCGGTCGCCGTTGATCAGCGTGTCCAGCCGCACGAATGGGCCCGGCTCGAAACGCTGGAAGTGATAGTCCATCGAGGCATAGCCGCGCGAAACTGACTTCAGTCTGTCGAAGAAATCGAGCACCACCTCGGCCAGCGGCATTTCATAACTGATCCGCACCTGACTGGCCAGATAATGGATCGAGCGTTGCACACCGCGCTTCTCCTCACACAGCGTGATCACGTTGCCGACGTAGTCGGGCGGCGTGAGGATGTCGGCGATGATGATCGGTTCGCGGATTTCGGCGATCTGTGGAACCGGTGGCAATTTGGCCGGGTTGTCCAGCAGCAAGATCGAGCCGTCAGTGCGCTGCACTTCGTATACCACGGTCGGCGCGGTGGTGACGAGGTCGAGATCGTATTCGCGCTCCAGCCGCTCCTGCACGATCTCCATGTGCAGCATGCCGAGAAACCCGCAGCGAAAACCGAAACCCATCGCTTCTGAGGATTCCGGCTCGAAGAACAGCGCGGCATCGTTGAGCCGCAATTTGTCCAGGGCTTCGCGCAGCGCGGGAAAGTCATCGGCGTTGACGGGGAACAAACCCGCGAACACGCGCGGCTGCATCTGCTGGAAACCCGGCAGAGGTCTCGGCGCCGGATCGTTCGCCAGCGTGATGGTGTCGCCCACCGGCGCGCCATGCACATCCTTGATTGACGCACAGACGAAACCGACCTCGCCAGCGCCGAGTTTGTCCAGTCTTTTTCGTTTGGGCGTAAAGACGCCCACTTCCAAGACCTCGTGCGCGCGACCCGTCGACATCACCAGCAGCTTGTCGCGCGGCTTGATTTCGCCCTGCATCACGCGCACCAGCGAAACCACGCCCAGGTAGTTGTCGAACCAGGAATCGATGATCAACGCCTGCAATTTGTCGGTGTCGCGTGGTTTGGGCGGGGGGATGCGTGCAACGATCGCTTCCAGCACGTCCACCACGTTCTCGCCGGTCTTGGCGCTGATCGCAAGTGCGTCATCGGCGTGGATGCCGATCACCGCCTCGATTTCCTCTTTCACCTTGGGAATATCGGCGGTGGGCAGGTCGATCTTGTTCAACACCGGCACCACTTCCAGACCCATCTCGACCGCGGTGTAGCAGTTGGCGACCGATTGCGCCTCCACGCCTTGCGCCGCATCAACCACCAGCAACGCGCCTTCGCACGCGGCCAGCGAACGCGAGACTTCGTAGGAGAAATCCACGTGCCCGGGCGTGTCGATGAAATTCAGTTGATAGGTCTTGCCATTGCGCGCGGTGTACGGCAATGAAACCGACTGCGCCTTGATGGTGATGCCGCGCTCGCGCTCGATCGGATTGTTGTCCAGCACCTGCGCCTCCATCTCGCGCTCGGTCAGCCCGCCGCAGATCTGGATGATGCGATCGGCCAGCGTGGACTTGCCGTGGTCCACGTGCGCGATGATGGAGAAATTGCGGATGTGCTGCATGACGCGTCCGACACTGCACCGCCCGCGCGGTGCAAACGCGCGATTATCGCATGCAGCCGGCATCCGTGCGCTCGACGGCCGTGACTGAGGGCATTGCGGGCCGAACGCCTTCAGACGTTGAAACGGAAGTGCAGCACGTCGCCTTCCTGCACGATGTAGTCCTTGCCTTCGAGCCGTAGCCGGCCCGCCTCACGCGCGCCGGCCTCACCGCGATATTTGACGTAGTCGTCGAAGGAGATCGTTTCGGCGCGGATGAAGCCGCGCTCGAAATCGGTGTGGATCACGCCCGCGGCTTGCGGCGCGGTGGCGCCGCGCCTCACGGTCCAGGCGCGTACCTCTTTCTCGCCTGCAGTGAAATAGGTTTGTAAGCCGAGCAGTTTGTAAGCCGCGCGGATCACGCGATTCAAGCCGGGCTCGTCCAGACCCATGTCGCGCAGGAATTCGTCGCGATCGGCATCATCCAGTGCGCTGAGCTCTTCCTCGATCGCAGCGCACACCGGCACCACTTCCGCGCCTTCGCTCTCTGCCCGCTGGCGCACCGCATCCAGGTGCGGATTGTTTTGAAACCCATCCTCGCGCACGTTGGCGATGTACATCAATGGTTTCAGCGTCAGCAGGAACAGGTCGCGCACCTGCGCCTTTTCTTCATCCGACAAACCGAGCGAACGCGCCGGCTTGCCTTCATTGAGACCGACGGCGAGTTTCTGCAAGACAGGTTTTTTTGCCATCGCTTCCTTGTCATTGGCCTTGGCCGCGCGCTCGACTCGCTGCAACGCCTTGTCCACCGATTCCAAATCGGCCAGCGCCAGTTCGGTGTCGATGGTTTCGATGTCGGCAATGGGGTCAACCTTGCCTGCGACGTGCACGATGTCGGAATGCTCGAAGCAGCGCACCACGTGCGCGATCGCGTCCACCTCGCGGATGTGCGCCAGGAATTTGTTGCCCAGCCCTTCACCTTTCGATGCGCCGGCGACCAGCCCCGCGATGTCCACGAATTCCACAGCGGTGGGAATGATCTTCTGAGGATGGGCGATGTCGGCAAGTTGTTGCAAACGCGAATCGGGCACCGGCACCACGCCGACATTCGGATCGATCGTGCAAAACGGAAAATTCGCCGCGGCGATGCCCGCCTTCGTCAGCGCGTTGAAGAGCGTCGATTTGCCGACGTTGGGCAGGCCGACGATGCCGCATGTGATTCCCATTGCAGTTCCTGTGAGTGGTGAGCGGTGAACGGTGAGCGGAACGCAGCTCCTGAGTGCTGGTCACTTACCGCTGACCGCTCACGTCGTCGTTGTATGCAACCGCTTCATCGCCTCGTTGAAATCGCCTGCGACGATGCGCGGCAGTTCATCCAGCCCGCGCGCAATTGCAGTGAGCATCGCTTCTTCATCCGCCACTGAGGGCTTGCCGAGTACCCAGGGCGTGACGCGATCCTTGTGCCCCGGATGACCGATGCCGATGCGCAAGCGATGGAACGCGCCGGTGCCGAGATGCTCGAACAGATCGCGCAAGCCGTTTTGCCCGCCGTGTCCGCCGTCGAACTTCAAACGGATCGCGCCGGGCGGCAGATCGAGATCGTCGTGCACCACCAGCATTTCGGCGGACTCGATCTTCCAATAGCGCAGCGCGCTCGCTACCGCGATGCCGCTTTTATTCATGAACGTGGTGGGTTTGAGCAGCCACACCTGTTCGTTACCGATGCGAACACGCGCGGTTTCCGCGTGCAGTTTGTTCTCGAAACCGAAACGCGCATCCATGCCGGAAGCCAGCGCATCCACGAACCAGAACCCGGCGTTGTGCCGGGTGCGAAGGTGTTCGGGGCCCGGATTTCCCAGACCGACGATAAGGCGGATGGCGGACATGACGTTGAAAGGAGAGGCGAACGAAAACCCTGCCGTCATTCCGGCGAAAGCCGGAATCCATTTTCCGCGAAGGCGGCAAAAGCAAAATGGATTCCGGATCGCAGCTTACGCGGCGTCCGGAATGACGACAGAATTGTGCGACTACTTCTCTTCCTTCTTTTCCGCCGCGGGCTCGGGTGCCGCCGGCGCCGCTGCGCCTTCGGCCGGTGCTGCGCCTTCGGCGGCTTCTGGCGCCTCCTCGACTTCCTCGCGGATTTCCTGCGCGGTGACTACCGGATGATCGTGTTCCTTGCCAAGCTTCAGTTCCGGAATTTCCACGCCCGCCGGCAGCTTGATGTCGGAAACGTGCACGATGTCGCCGAGCTTCAGATCGATCAGGTCGATCTCCAGATACTCCGGCAGATCCTTCGGCAGACAGGAGATCTCGACTTCGGTGATGTTGTGCGAAACCACCACTCCCGATGCCTTGCCGGCCGGCGATTTCTCCTGATTGAGGAAGTGCAGCGGCACGCGCACACGGATCGCCTGGTTCTCGTTGATGCGCAGGAAATCCAGATGCAGCAGTTGCGGCTTGAACGGGTGCTTCTGCACGTCGCGCAGCAGCACTTTCTGGCGCTTGCCATCGATCAGGAGGTCGAGAATCGACGATGAGAACCACTCGTTGCGCGCGGCCAGCGCCAGCGTGTTGTGTTCGAACTGGATGTTCTGCGGCGGCTCGCCCGCGCCGTAGACGATGGCGGGCACCTGGCCCGCACGACGCAGGCGGCGGCTCGCACCTTTGCCCTGGTCAGTGCGGCCTACCGCCGCGATTTCATGGATTTGTGCCATTGATGTTTACCTTCAGTTGCGTGATTCCGCCTCGCGGCGGATGAAAACTCTCCCGCGACCAGGAGAGTCGTGTTGTGAGCGGTGCGCGGTCAAGCCGTCAGCGGGACCGCCGGTCACCGCTCACCTAATCCACATACAACGAACTGACCGACTCCCCGTACGCCATGCGACGCAAGGTTTCGGCCAGCAGTTCCGCGACGGTCAACTGGCGGATCTTGCCGCAGGCCGCCGCCGCGTCGGACAGCGGAATGGTGTCGGTCACCACCAGTTCGTCCATCTGCGAATTCTCGATGTTGTCGACCGCCCTGCCCGACAGCACCGGGTGCGTGCAGTAGGCGACAACCTTTTTCGCGCCGCGCTCCTTCAGCGCACTCGCAGCCGCGCACAGCGTGCCCGCGGTATCCACGATGTCGTCCACCAGAATGCAAATCTTGTCCTGCACATCGCCGATGATGTTCATCACCGTCGCTTCGTTGGCGCGCGGCCGGCGCTTGTCGATGATCGCCAAATCCGCATCGTCCAGCCGTTTCGCCACCGCGCGCGCGCGCACCACGCCGCCGACATCCGGGCTCACCACGATCAAGTTGTCGTTCGCGTAATGCCGCCAGATGTCGGCCAGCAGCACCGGGGAGGCATACACGTTGTCCAGCGGAATGTCGAAGAAGCCTTGTATCTGGTCGGCGTGGATATCGACCGTCAACACGCGATCCGTGCCTACCACGCCGATCATCTGCGCCGCCACTTTCGCGGTGATCGGTACACGCGCCGCGCGCAGACGCCGGTCCTGCCGCGCGTAGCCGAAGTACGGAATCACCGCGGTGACGCTGGACGCAGAAGCGCGCTTCAGCGCGTCCACCAGCACCAGCAGCTCCATCAGATTTTCCGCAGAAGGCGCGCAGGTGGACTGCATCACGAACACATCCTGCTTGCGCACGTTCTCTTCGATCTCGACCTGTACCTCGCCGTCCGAAAACTTTCCGACCAGCGCCTTGCCCAGCGGCTCGCCCAGACAATGCGCCACGTCGCCCGCCAGCTTGCGCGAAGCGTTGCCGCAGAAGAGCATCAGGCCGGAAGCTGTATTCACGTCACCGCCTCGTCCATACCTTGCTTACAGCCCCCTTCAGTAAAGGGGACGACTCGATCGAAGATCGAGCCGGGGTTGTGGAAGCAATCTACGCTCACCCGCAGGCCGATGCGACAAAATCTCGCGCCGACACACATTGTGGCTGGGGCGGCAGGATTCGAACCTGCGAATGCCGGGATCAAAACCCGGTGCCTTACCACTTGGCGACGCCCCACCTTTGATCGCGACCGGGCATCCTGCCACGGCGCGATGAATGCGGTCGCGGCAAAGCCGCGCCACGCATTCCGCTCGACGCTGCGCGTCTCGCGCCGGTACTTCCATGCACCGGATTTCACAATGAACCTCTTCAGCGCCTTGAATGCAAACGGTCGCACTCCGGCGCTTCGCGCCTTTGTCGCGGCACATCCATGCGCCCTTGTTCTTCGATGCGGTACCTATTCAATTCGCTTGCGTATCATCCGCATTCGGCCAAACGCTTCGTCGAGCGGCGACACGTTCACGCCTTGCGCCACGATGACCGTGAACTCCGCCGGGCAGCGCATCGCGATTTCACGCACCCTGGCTTCGTCCTCACATTCCAGAAACACTGCGCCGCCGCTGCCGGACAACCGCGCGACTCCGAACTGTCGGAGCCAGTCCAGCGCCGCGGCAACTTGCGGAAAACGCGCCCGCACGACCGGCTCGAAGGCGTTGTCCTCGATCGTTCCCGAAACGAAGCCGGACATTGTCGCGGGCTCGGCATTGCGTGTCAATTCAGGCGCTTGGAACAGCTCGGCGGTGGAAACGTGCACTCGCGGAACGACGAGCAGATACCAGCGTTGCGGCAACTCGAGCGGCGTGAGCCTTTCGCCGATGCCTTCTGCCCAAGCGTTGCGACCGTGCACGAAGACCGGCACATCGGCGCCGAGGCCCGAGCCGATTTCTGCCAACCGCTCGCGTGGCAATCCGGTTTTCCATAGTGCGTTCAATGCGACCAGCACGGTCGCGGCATCCGAACTGCCGCCGCCAAGTCCCGCGCCGATAGGAATGCGCTTGGTCACCGCGATCTCGGCGCCGAATTGTGTACCGGTTACTCGTTGCAACGTACGCGCGGCGCGCACGGCCAGATCGTCCTCTGCGGAAACGGATTGCGCACCTGCCACACGAACGATTTCGTCATCCTCGCGCACGCGCAGCCGGATTTCATCGCCCCACTCCAGCAGGCGGAACACGGTTTGCAAAAGGTGATAGCCGTCCGCGCGGCGGCCGACGATACGCAGGAACAGATTCAACTTCGCCGGCGCGGGCCAGGTGCTCCACTCGGGGATATTCGCGCCCCGCTCTCTCGCTGTTCCCTGCTCCGTGTTCCCTGCTCCCTGTTCCCTGCCGTTCACTGAATTCGCCATTGCTCGATCAGCAGCCGCACCGTGTACGGTGGCTTGGCGGCGTAGATCTTGCGTGGCAGCGGCGGTTTGCTGTCGCCGTACCACTCGCGGTATTCGACGCTCCAGCCGTCCTGCTGCAACAACGAAGGCAAGCCGTTGTCGCCGTAACTCACTTCGGCATCGCTCCCGGGCGCGCGCAAGCCACGCACCCACCACGTCAATTGTTCGACCGGCATGTGCCAGCCGAATTCGTCGGTGAGCAGCGCCTGCGCGTTGTCGCCGCGGATCGGCAATTCGCGCAAGCCTGTCAGCACTGCGCCGCCGGGGCCCCCTTGCAATTGAATCGTCTTGCCTGTAACCGGCGCGCGCAGCACCAGCGAAAAATCAGCACCATCGGCTTGCCAGGACAGCGTGCCGCTGCCGCCGTCGCGCCCGTCCGACACGGCGAAATGGCCATCGAAATTCCACGCGGTGCGCGGCGCGAGTTGCGTCTCGCGTGATTGCTGCGCAGAAATCTGTGCAGCGCTGCCGCGCGTGCGCACCGGCGCGCAGGCGGCGAGCCCGAGAACCGCGGCGAGGCCCAGCAGCCGCGCGATGAGAACGGCGCCTACTTTCACGGATGCAGTCGCTCCAGCGCAGCACGCAGATCCTTGTTTGCGGGATCGATCTTGCGCACCTGCGCGAACACCGTCTGAGCCTGATTGCGTTCGCCGCGCTTCCATAGCACTTCACCGAGGTGCACGCCGATATCGGCATCCTTGCTCTCATTCCACGCGCGGCGCAGCGCCTGCTCGGCCTCATCCAGATGGCCCAGTCGGTATTGCAGCCAGCCCCACGAATCGATGATCGCGGGCTCGTTCGGCTTAGCCTTCAACGCTTTCGTCAGCAATTGCGTGGCTTCGTCCAGATGCTGATTGGAATCCGCGAGCGTGTAACCGAGCGCGTTCATGGCATCGATGTTGTCGGGTTTCAAGTCCAGCACGCGACGCAGATCTGCGATCGCGGCTTGCGTTTGGCCGGCTTCGGCTTCGCTCAGAGCCCTGCCGTAGAGCAGTTCTTCGTCGTCCGGCAGCGCATGCAGACCGCGGTCGTAGGCCGCAATGGCTGCCAGGTTGTCGTTGTCGCGCACGTAGAGTTCCGCATCGAGTTCATAAGCGCGGCGCAGCGCATCCGGATCGTCTGCGTAATCCTGTTGCAGCCGCCGCGCCCCCTGGTGCGCTTCGTCGCGATGCCCCGCCTTGTCGGTGAGCACGGCGCTGCGCGCTTGCGCGTCGAACGCGTGTTCGTCGTCGTCGGGGACCTGCGCGTACCACTTCAGCGCTTCGCCATCCTTGCCCAGCAGTTCCGCCAGTTGTCCGAGCAGGAACGCGCTGTCGTCGCGCACGTCCTCCGGCGCATGTTGCAGTTGTGCGTAAAGCCTCGCAAGCAGTGCTTTGTCGTTGGCGCGCGCTGCGTAGGCCACGCGCGCGGCCCAGGTTTGCGCATTCTGCGGCCCCGCAGCCAATGCGCGCTCGGCGCCCTGGTTGTCGTCGTCCTGCGCCAGCAGCGCGGCATAGGCCATGCGCAAATCCGCGTCCTGCGGATTTTTCGCCACCGCGCGCGCGAACAACGCCTTCGCTCCGGCCTTGTCGCCGGCCGTCAGTTTCAGTTGTGCCGCCCACATCAGGCTGGGCGCGCCGCCGAAACGCTTGACCGCCGCATCTGCAAGCTGCTGGGCATACGCATGCCGACCGAGTTTCTCTCCAAGCTGACTGAAAGCCACCCACAATTTTTCGTCTGTCGGCATCCTCGACGGCGGCGCCAGCGATTCCAGCAACACGCCGGCCAGCGCGGGATCGCGCGCCTGCAACAACGCGTGACCGAAATCTTTCCAGTCGTCGATCCTGTTCGACGCAAGCAATTTCGCGAACTCGCGCCCGGCCTCCTCGCGATGGCCCTGCAGCATCGCCAGCTGCGCTTGCGCAATGGCGAGTTCACGCGGCGGGGCGCCCAGTGCCTGCCAGCGCGCCAGCGACGACACCGTGCCGGCTTCATTCTGGATCGCCAGATTCAACTCGACGGCGCGCTGCGAGATCTTCGGATCGTTCGAATGCGCGGCGGCTTGCGCGTAATCAGCGGCGGCGGTATTCACATCGCCGTGCTGCAACGCGAACTCGGCCGCCAGCGCCTGCGCGGCAGCGTCCACGCCGGGCTGGGTCGGCAGGTTCAGCGTGCCCAGCGGCTGCTTCTGTGCCACACGCGGAGGCTGCATTGGCGCGATGGCGCAACCGGTCAGAAGCAAGGCCGTCGCCAGCACGCCGATCGATTTGAACTTAAAATGCCGCATCCGCACACCCACTCTCGCGCCTTTCGACTGTAACGCGCACAAGCTTAGCCGGTCGCATCGCTTTCATATATGCCGCTCATTGCCCTCGGGCTGAATCATCTGACTGCGCCGGTCGCCCTGCGCGAGCAGGTTGCGTTCGACCCTGAAAACACGCCGCCGGCGTTGAGCGATCTGGCTGCACAGAGCGGCGTGGAGGAAGCGTTGATCCTCTCCACGTGCAACCGCACCGAGTTGTACTGCACCGTCAGTGAAGGCGCCGAGGACGCGCCGCTGGCATGGCTGCACCGCCACCACGGTTTGAATCCGGGACGCCTGGACGAGTTCCTTTACCGGCACGACGAAGACGCCGCGGTGCGGCACATGTTCCGTGTGGCGACCGGTCTGGATTCGATGGTGCTGGGCGAACCGCAGATCTTGGGCCAGGTGAAAGACGCGTGGCGCATCGCGCACGAGGCCGGCACGCTGCACGCGCCGATGGATCGCCTGCTGCAACACGCCTTCGCGGTCGCCAAGCGTGTGCGCACCGACACGCGCATCGGTGCGGCGCCGGTGTCGGTCGCTTACACCGCTGTGCGGCTGGTGGAGCGCGCTTTCACCGATCTGCGCGAAGCCTGCGTGCTGCTGATCGGTGCGGGTGAAACGATCGAGCTGGCCGCGCGCCATCTCACCGAGCGACAGGTGCGGCGGTTGATCGTCTCCAACCGCAACGTCGAAAACGCGCGCGCGCTCGCCGAGCGTTTTGGCGGTTACGCGATTCCGCTCGCCGATCTACATTTGCATCTCGCCGAAGCGGATATCGTGCTGGCCGCAACCGCCAGCCGCACGCCCGTGCTGACGCGCGCACTGCTGGAGCACGCATTGAAGACGCGGCGTCACCGGCCGATGTTCCTGCTGGATCTGGCCGTGCCGCGCGACATCGAGGCGGAAGCCGCGCAACTGCCGGACGTGTTTCTATACACCATCGACGACCTCAAGCAGGTGATCGATGCGGGGCAGCGTTCGCGCGAAAACGCCGCACGTGAAGCCGAAGCGATCATCGAATTGCAGGTCGAGCGTTATCTCGCATGGCGGCGCGCGGCGTTGCTGGATCAACCCCTGCGCGCGTTCCGCGCCGAAGCCGAAGCGCAGCGCGATCGAGTGCTGGCACGTGCGCGGGAGATGATCGCCCACGGCCGCGACCCTGCGGAAGCGCTGGAATATCTGGCGCACACGCTCACCGGCAAGCTGCTGCACACGCCGACGTTGCGTCTGCGGGAAGCAGCGCAGACCGGCGACAGCGAATTGCTGCAAGCCGCAGCGCGTCTGTTCGACGGCAGTGGCGATACATCGCGATGAATCCCGCTCTACGCGCCCGGCTGGAGAAGCTCGCCGAGCGTCATCAGGAAATCGGCGTGTTGCTGGCCGAGCCGGAGGTGGCGTCCGATCCGGCGCGCTTTCGCGATCTCTCGCGCGAATACGCGCAATTGCAACCGCTAGTCGAAACGCTTGCGATGAGTCAACGCAATGCACGTGAACTGGAACACGCGCGCACGATGCTCGCCGATGCCGATCTGCGCGATCTGGCGCGCGACGAAATCGCCCGGCTGGAAGATCAGGCGGAAGAACTCGATCAGCGATTGCAGGCGTTGCTGATTCCCGCCGATCCGCGCGACGACGCCAATCTTTATCTCGAAGTGCGCGCCGGCACCGGCGGCGACGAGGCCGCGCTGTTCGCCGGAGATCTGCTGCGCATGTATCTGCGTTATGCCGAACGGCAGGGTTGGCGCACGGAAATTCTTTCCGCGAACGAAGGCGAGCACGGCGGCTACAAGGAGGCCGTGGCGCGCATCGAAGGCCACGGCGCATTTTCCAAATTGAAATTCGAATCCGGCACGCATCGCGTGCAGCGCGTGCCGGTGACGGAAAGCAGCGGCCGCATCCACACATCGGCGGCGACGGTCGCGATCCTTCCCGAGCTCGACGAAATCGAGGACGTGGAAATCAATCCCGCCGACTTGAAGATCGATACCTATCGCGCGTCCGGCGCCGGCGGCCAGCACGTCAACAAGACCGATTCGGCGATCCGCATCACGCATCTGCCCAGCGGCATCGTGGTGGAATGCCAGGAGGAGCGCAGCCAGCACAAGAACCGTGCGCGCGCGATGAGCCTGCTGAAAGCGCGATTGCGCGACGCGGCACAGGCGAAACAAACCGCCGAGCAGGCCGCCTCGCGCAAATTGCAGGTCGGTTCGGGCGACCGCAGCCAGCGCATCCGCACCTACAATTTCCCGCAGGGGCGCGTCACCGATCACCGGATCAATCTGACCTTGCATCAGTTGCCGCAAATCCTGGAAGGCGATCTGGCCGAATTGATCGCCGCCCTGCAACGCGAGGCGCACGCGCAGGCGCTTACCGAACTGGCCGGTGTGCAGCCATGAACGCGGCCGTCGATCCCGTCGAGGAAATCAAGTCATTGATCGAACGCGGCGACGCCGCGGCAGCAGAAGAACGCGCGCGCCAGTTGCTGCAAACGCAACAAGTGGATTCGGAACTGGTGCGCCTGCACGGCGTGTCCTTGTTAATGCTGGGCCGCGCCGCGGAGGCACGCACTGCGTTTGAAGCGGCCATCGAACTTTCACCGCGGTCGTTCGCGCCGTATTGCAATCTTTCCACCGCGCTTTTGGCCTTGAACGATCCGCGCGCGGCGGTGCAAGCGATCGAACGCGCGCTGGCGATCATGCCGGCCAACGCCTCGTTGTGGAATGCCCTCGCCAACGCCTGCGCGGCCTGCGGCGATCATCTGCGCGCGCGCAACGTCTATCGCGCCGCGTTGAACGACGCACCCGACGATCCGCGATTCATGTTGAACCTCGCCGCCACCGAAATGCTGCTGGGCGAATTGAGCGAAGCCGAACATCTAATACGCGCGGTGCTGGCGCGCGTGCCCGCGCCGCAGGCGTGGTTGCTGTTGGGGCACATCTTCAAGACGCAACGGCAATTCGAGCGCGCGCGGCAGGCGTACGAACGCGGGGCGATGCTCGCACCGAACGACGCGATCTTTCCGCACCACTGCGGCCTGGTCGACGAGGAATTGAACCGCTTCGAATCCGCTGCCAACGAATATCGCCGCGCCTTGCGGCTCGATCCCAATCTGGTTCCCGCGCTCTCGCAACTCGCTTTCGTGCAGCGGCGCATTTACGACTGGCATGATCTCGATGCGATAGGCGCTAAGCTGCGCGTGCTCGCATTGCAAGGCAATCCGGATGTCGCGCCTTTTTCATTCTTGGCGGAAGACTCGACCGCAGAGGAACAACTCGCCTGCGCACGCACGCAGGCGCAGCGCGTGATCGCACGTATCGGCGGCGCGCGATTGCCGTCGCTCGCGACAAAGGTTGCGGGGCCGTTGCGCGTGGGTTTCGTCTCGGCTGGTTTCCATGCACATCCGACCGCGCTGCTGGTTGCCCAGGTGTTCGAGGAACTGGCGAAGCTCAATCTGGAATTGCACCTGTTCGCCACCAGCCCGGACGACGGCGGCCCCCTCCGTCAGCGACTGCGCGCTGCGGCGCAATCGTTCCACGACGTTGCCGCAGTGACGCCCGCGGCGATCGCCGAGAACGCACGCGCGCGGCATATCGACATATTGATCGACATGGACGTGTGGTGCGGCGGCGGTATTCCCAGCGTGTTTGCGTTGCGGCCCGCGCCCATTCAAGTCAACTGGCTGGGCTATCCAGGCACCTCCGGCGCGGAGTTCTACGACTACATCATCGCCGACCACTTTGTATTGCCGGACGGTTTGCGCGCGCATTTCTCCGAGCACGTCGCGTACTTGCCACGCTGCTATCAGCCGAGCGACACCACGCGCGAAATCCCCGCTTCGCCGCCGCGGCGCGCGTTCCATTTGCCGGACGAGGGCGTGGTGTTCGCCAGCTTCAACAACTCCTGGAAATTGAACGCGGCGAGTTTTGCGCGCATGTGCGCGGTGCTGCGCGAAGTATCCGGCAGCGTGCTGTGGCTGCTCGGTGCCGGTCGCGAAGCGGATGATCGCCTGCGCGCCGCCGCGCATGCACACGGCATCGATCCGCGTCGCCTCGTGTTCTCACCGAAACTGCCCCACGCGCAACATCTGGCGCGGCATGCATTGGCCGACCTGTTCCTCGACACGCATCCCTACAGCGCGCACACCACCGCGTCGGATGCGTTGTGGGCCGGCTGCCCGGTGCTCACCTGCCCCGGCGAGACGTTCGCGTCACGCGTGGCCGGCAGCCTCAATCATCACCTGAAAATGGAAGCGATGAACGCCCGCGACGACCGTGAGTTCATCGACACCGCCGTCAAGCTCGCGCGCGACCCCGGCGCACTGTCCGCGCTGCGCATCCGCCTGCAACGCCGCAAACGCGAAACCGGCTTGTTCGACATGCCCGGCTACGCTCGCGACTTTGCCGCGCTGTTGCAGGCGATGTGGCAGAAGCGACGCGAAGGGCTGGCATCGGAAGACATCGACGGCGCTGTGTTGATATCCGCTGCCGGGTAATTGCTCGACTTGTATGGTTGGTCTTGTCAGCCCAGCCTACTGCGCTCAACTTGTACATCATCCGGGCTACGCTGGCGGCTCAACATATCAATCTCGAGCGGCGCATAGGGAGCGGCATATTTGTCCCTCACAAGGTGCTTGCACCATCCCGATGAAAGTGCAAGTGTTGCGGTCACGAACAGCCGAATAGATCACATGACCGCGAAAGAAGAATTCGTTCCGCTGAGCCTCTGCATTCTGACCGTCTCCGACACGCGCACGGCCGAGAACGACACATCGGGCGATTATCTGGTTTCCGCGTTGACCGAAGCGGGCCACCGATTGCGCGAGCGCAAAATCGTATGCGACGATCGTTACGCGATCCGCGCGATCGTGGCGGCGTGGATAGCGGATGAAAACGTGCACGGGGTGCTGATCACGGGTGGCACGGGTTTCACCGGTCGCGATTCCACGCCCGAAGCGGTCGCACCGCTTCTGGACAAGGAAATGCCGGGCTTCGGCGAAATGTTCCGCATGCTGAGCTTCGACGAAATCGGCACCTCCACCTTGCAGTCGCGCACGTTCGCCGGTTTGTCGAACCGCACTTTCATTTTCTGCCTGCCCGGTTCCACTTCCGCCTGCCGCACGGCGTGGGAGAAGTTGCTGTGCGCACAACTGGACGCGCGCACGCGGCCGTGCAATCTTGTCGGCTTGCTGCCGAGGCTGCACGAAACACGCGGAGATGATCGATGAAAATCAGACACATCATGCTTTGCACGTTATGCGTCGCGCCGCTCGCCGCGCGCGCGGCCGATTACACGCTCGATGACGGCGTGGTGCATTTCGCTGCGCCCGATGCGTGGACAGTGCTGATGCAGAAGACCGACGGCGATCCGCAGTTCCTTGCGCTCCAGGTGCCGGGCGCGGCCGCGAACAACTCGCTGGCGCGCATCACCGTCACCACGCAGCACGCCCCGGATGCGCAAACGTATCAGAAGTTCGTCGACGACCAGGTTGCCAAGGCGCGCCGCCTGCCGGGCTATTCCGGCGGCGACGAATCGAATCTGCCGAAGCGCCGCTACACCGCATTGGAAAACAAGCTGAAGAACGATTACGTCGAGTTCTACGCCTATCACAACGGCTTGGCCGTGCAGGTGCGCTGCATCCGTCCCGCGGCAGCGGCGCCCGCATGGACGTCCACGTTCGACGCCGGTTGCGAAGCGATCGCAAAATCCGTCCTTTCACAGTGAACGATTACGTTTTCGATTCAAACTGGGCGCGCGCGCAGGACGGCGCCGATCCACTGCGTAAATTTCGCGGCGAGTTTCTGATCCCGCCGCATGGCGACGTGGAGCAGACTTACCTTTGCGGCAATTCGCTAGGCCTGCAGCCGCGCGCGACGCGGCAGGCGCTGCTGGACGAATTGGACGACTGGGCGCGGCTGGGTGTGGAAGGCCACGTGCACGGCCGGCATCCATGGCTGCCGTATCACCGCGAGGTGCGCGATGCGCTGGCCGAAATCGTCGGTGCCGAACCCTCCGAAGTGGTGGCGATGAATTCTCTCACCGTCAATCTCCATCTGATGATGGTGAGCTTCTACCGGCCCACGCGCGAGCGGCACGCGATCTTGATCGAACGCAACGCGTTTCCTTCGGATCGCCATGCGGTGGCCTCACAGATCGCGTTCCACGGTTACGATCCCGATGAAGCGCTGATCGAGCTGGACGGCGAGGAATCGGGCGGTACGGTTTCAATGGCTGCGATCGAACGCGCGTTGCATCAACACGGTTCGCGCATCGCGCTGGTGTTGTGGCCGGGCGTGCAATATCTGACGGGGCAGGCATTCGATCTCGCCGCGATCACAAAACTCGCGCACGCGCAACGCTGCACGATCGGCTTCGATCTGGCGCACGCGGCGGGCAACATCATCACGAATCTGCATGACAGTGGCTGCGACTTCGCCGCGTGGTGCAGCTACAAATATCTGAACTCCGGCCCCGGCGCGGTCGCCGGCTGTTTCGTGCACGAACGCCACGCGCGCGAGAACCTGCCGCGCTTCGCCGGCTGGTGGGGACACCGCGAAGACACGCGCTTTCAGATGCGGCCTGGGTTCGACCCCACGCCCGGCGCGGACGGCTGGCAGTTGTCCAACCCGCCGATCTTCGCGCTGGCGCCGCTGCGCGTGTCACTGGAAATTTTTCAGCGCGCGGGCATGCAGCGGTTGCACCAGAAATCGAAAAAACTGACTGGCTACCTCGACTGGCTGATCCGCACGCAATTGAATGACGTGCTGGAAATCCTCACTCCTGCCGAACCCGAACGCCGCGGCGCACAATTGTCCGTGCGCGTGCGGCACGGGCGCGAAGCGGGGCGCTCGCTGTTCGAATACCTCGTCGCGCATGGCGTGCTTGGCGACTGGCGCGAACCGGACGTAATGCGCCTTTCGCCCGCGCCGCTCTACAACCGTTTTCAGGACTGCTTCGCGTTGGCCGAAGCCGTGCAGGCGTGGCGAAACGCGAGTGCGTGAGTGGCGAAATGTCGAACGGCAAACCTGCGATCACGATTATAGGGGCAGGTCTGGTCGGCTCCCTGCTCGCCACATTGCTGGCGCAGCGTGGCTCTCACGTCGAAGTATTCGAACGCAGGCCTGATCCGCGCGTGCACGGGTTCCTCGGCGGACGCTCGATCAACCTCGCGCTGGCCGAGCGCGGGTTGAATGCGCTGCGCCGGGCCGAATTGGCCGAAGCCGTGTTGCAACAAGCCGTGATGATGCGCGGACGGATGGTGCATCCGCTGGGCGGCTTGACCAATTTGCAACCCTATGGCGTCGACGACAGCGAGGTGATCTGGTCGGTTTCGCGCGGTGGGTTGAACATGCTGTTGATGGATGCCGCAGAACGCGCCGGCGCCTCGCTGCATTTCGACGCGCCACTGCTGGACGTTTCGTTTGGACATTCTGCGCAAGACACGAACGGGATCGTCATCGGCCACGATCGCAACAAGACGCGCGAACACTGTGCGAACATCCTGATCGGCGCCGACGGCGCGGGGTCGGCGTTGCGTGCTGCAATGGGCCGCGCAAGCGATCTCGGCGAACGCATTGAGCCCTTGGGGCATGGTTACAAGGAACTGGAGATTCCGCCCGCCAATTTGCCATCCCTGGCACTGGCTGGCCACTCCATGGCCGGGATGATGTCGAAACATTTCGCCATCGAGCCGCACGCCCTGCACATCTGGCCGCGCGGCCATTACATGTGCATCGCTTTGCCGAACGCGCAGGGCAGTTTCACGGTCACGCTATTCCTGCCGAACGATGGGCCGCATCCGAGCTTCGCCACGTTGCCGGATGCCAAAGCCGCGCGCGCGTTTTTCGAGCACGAATTTCCGGATGCGCTGGCGCTGATGCCGACGTTTGATGAAGACTGGAACGCGCATCCCGTCGGGCAACTCGCAACCCTCTATCTCGAACGCTGGCATCTGGATGGGCACGCGCTGCTGGTGGGCGATGCCGCACATGCGATCGTGCCGTTCCACGGGCAAGGCATGAACGCGGGTTTCGAGGACGCGGTGGAGCTGGCGGATTTGCTGGAGGCACAACCGGATGATCCGGGGGCCGCGTTCGCGCAATTCCAGCATGCGCGGAAACCGAATACCGACGCGATCGCGGCGATGGCCCTGGAGAACTACATCGAAATGCGCGACGGCGTGGCCGACCCGCATTACCTCGCTAAGCGCGAACTTGCCGTCACATTGAGCCAGCGCGCGCCCTCGCATTTCATGTCGCGTTATCGCATGGTCAGTTTTACCGACCTGCCCTATGAGTATTGCCGGCAACGCGGCCTGGAACAGGACGTATTATTGGAATCACTGCTGGCAGGACATGCAAACGTAGCAGACATCGATCTGGATGCCGCCGCAGCACGCGTTCGCGCGGAATTGCCGCCGCTGCCGTTATCGAATTGAAAATGGTTGCATCGGACTCGCTGCGGCGCGCCTGGCTGGAAACCGAATACCGCGTACGCCTGCCGCGCGGCGGCTCCGCCGCGATCCGCATCGGCGCGCCGCTGCCGGACGCATTGCGCGATTTTCTCCGTGGTGAAAACGAACCGTGGGGTTTCATTACCGCGTGGAACCCGCGCGCGCAAAAAACGCCGCGCGCGTTCAATCGCGCGCGCCAGCGCGAGTTGCGCGATGCCCTGCGCGCATTGAACGCGCGTTGCCGCAGCGGAATGGGCGTTGGCAAGGACTGGCACGAACCCAGCCTATTCGTCACCGGTCTAGATTTCGCGACGCTGGATGCGCTGGCACGGCATTTCCAACAAGCGGCCATCGTGCGTGGCATCGGTTCGGGGATCGCCGAATTGCGCGAACTGGATTGAGGCTTGCGGCCCGGCGCGCGCATGGGACAATGCGCGGCTCGACTCGCCAGCGCCATGTCCGAGCCATCATCCAATCCCGCTCCTCTCCTGCGCGTGCACGCCCTCGCTTTCGCCCGCAATGACGAGGCGGTGTTCGGCCCACTGGATTTCGCGCTCGATCGCGGCGAAACCCTGCTGGTGGAAGGCGACAACGGTTCGGGCAAGACGACGCTGCTGCGCGTACTGGCCGGCCTGCTGCCGCCGAGCACGGGCGAAATCCGTTGCGACGGGCAGGCGATTTCGCGTGACGCGATCGCGGGACGGATGGTGTTTCTCGGTCACCACCCCGGCATGAAGAGCGACCTCTCGCCATGCGAGAACCTGGCGTTCCTTTCCGGCTTGTACGGCACACGCGAAGGCGTGAGCGTCGACGCCGCACTGGCGCAGGTAGACCTTTCCATTTACGCGCACACGCCGCTGCGTCTGCTGTCGGCCGGACAGAAAAAACGTGCGGCGTTGGCGCGATTGACGCTGCTGCCCGGCGAACTGTGGCTGCTGGACGAGCCTTACGCCAATCTCGACCGCCACGGCATCGAACTGGTGAACGCATTGATCTCCATGCACGGTGCGCGCGGCGGCGCAACGCTGCTGACCAGCCACGGCGCGGTGCGCTTTGCCGATCCGAACGCACGGCACGTGCGTCTGGAGTTGGCGGCGTAAGCATGGCCACGATCGCGCCAGCGCGAACCGAAACCGCACGCGCGCCCGGCGCATCAGCTGCCGCGCGTGCATTCCTGCGCCGTGAACTGTTGCTGGCCTGGCGACGCCGCAACGACGCATTGTTTCCGGTGCTGTACGCGATCATCGTGGCGGCGCTGTTTCCTTTCGCGTTGGGACCGGAACCGCAACTGCTCGCGCGCATCAGCGGTGGCGTGCTGCTGGTGACGGTGCTGTTGGCGATGCTGCCGACGCTGGAATCGATGTTCCGCGGCGACCTGGAAGACGGTTCGCTGGAACAAATGCTGCTCGCGCCGCAACCGCTGGCCCTGCTGGCGCTGGCACGCATCGTGGGTTACTGGCTCACTACCACCCTGCCGCTGATCGTGGTCGCGCCGCTGCTGGCGCTGCTGCTGCACCTGCCGCTGGATGTGCTGCCGGTGTTGCTGTCCGCGCTGCTGCTGGCCACGCCGCTGCTGGCATTGCTGGGTGCGGTGCTGGCCGCGTTGACGGCCGGCACGCGCCGCTCGGCTATACTATTGGCCTTGATGTTGTTGCCGCTGGCGGTACCGGTGGTGATCTTCGCGGCAGGCGCTGTGGCCGCCGCGCAATCCGGATTGCCGCATTCCGCGCCGCTGTTGTGGCTGGCCGCCGCGCTAGTGCTGGCGCTGGTGTTGGCACCATTGGCTTGCGCAGCGGCTTTACGCATCGCGATCGAATCGTGAAAATCATCCCGCTCTGGTTGCACAAACTCTCTTCGCCGCCGGCGTTCTACCGCTTCGCCGGCAGGCTGCGACCGTGGCTGTTCGGGAGCGCGCTGTTGCTCGGCGCGGTCGGCCTGTACGGCGGGCTGGTGCTGGCTCCGCCGGATTACCAGCAGGGCGATGCCTACCGCATCATCTTCATCCACGTGCCCTGCGCGTGGATGAGTCTGTTCGGTTACGGCTGCATGGCGGTGGCGGCGCTGATCGCGCTGGTGTGGCGGATCAAACTGGCCGAAGTGATCGCGATGGAATGCGCGCCGGTCGGTGCAGCCTTTACTTTCATCACGCTGGTGACCGGTTCGCTCTGGGGCAAGCCGATGTGGGGAACGTGGTGGACCTGGGATGCGCGCCTGACTTCGGAACTGGTGTTGCTGTTCCTCTACTTCGGCGTGATCGGCCTGTTCAACGCGATCGAGGATCGCCGTCGCGCCGCGCGCGCGGCTTCGCTGTTGGCGCTGGTCGGCATCGTCAACCTGCCGATCGTGCATTACTCGGTGGTCTGGTGGAACACGCTGCATCAGGGTTCGACGGTCAACCTGTTCGGCAAGTCGCACATCTCCGGGGCCATGCTGTGGCCGCTGCTGCTGATGGCGCTGGCGACGCACTTGTATTTCTTCGCGAGCGTATTGAACCGCGCGCGCGTCGGCCTGCTGGCGGTGGAAGGCGGCAAGGATTGGGCGCGCAACTTGATCGCGGAGAGCGCGAATGCATGAATTCTTCGCATTGGGGGGTTATGCGGTGTACGTCTGGCCCGCATACGCGGTGTTCTTCATCGTGCTGGCCTGGGATTGGATCGCGCCTGCCTTTCGCCGCCGCCAACTCCTGAACGAACTGCGCGGCCGCGTGGCGCGCGAGCAACTGCGACGCGCGCGTTCGGCACCCACGCAGGATTCGCGCAAAGCAGCTTCGGCTTGAGGTCATTGTCTTGAATCCGGTCCGCAAGCGCAGGTTGATCGTGATCTCTCTGATCGTGCTGGCGGTCGGCATCGCGGCCGCGCTGACCGTGTTCGCGCTGCAACAGAACATGACGTATTTGTATTCCCCATCCGAAGTGGAAGCGGGACACGCGCCGATGCACGCGCGCTTCCGGCTGGGCGGCGTGGTGAAGGAAGGCAGCATCCATCGTGTCCCGGGCACGCTCACCACGGACTTCGTGGTCACCGACCGTTTCCACGACATGCGCGTGCAATACACCGGCATCCTGCCCGATCTCTTCCGCGAGGGGCAGAGCGTGATCACCACCGGCCTCATGCAGAACGGGCAATTCGATGCCAGCGAGGTATTGGCCAAACACGACGAAACCTATATGCCGAAGGAAGTCGCCGACGCGATCGCGAAAGCCAAGGCAGAACATCGCATTCCGGCGGCTGCGCAAGGCGGCGGCACGCGGTGATCCCCGAACTCGGCCAACTGGCTCTGATCCTGGCGTTGCTGCTCGCTGCGCTGCAATGCGCGTTGCCGATCTTCGGCGCGTGGCGCGACCACCGCCCGTTGATGGCAACGGCGCGTTCGCTTGCCGTCGGGCAATTCGTGTTCGTGGCGCTGGCGTTCGGAATCCTGACGTACGCATTTTTGGTGCAGGATTTCTCGGTCGCCTACGTCGCACAGAACAGCAATCTGCAATTGCCCTGGTGGTATCGCTTTCCTGCGGTATGGGGCGCGCACGAAGGCTCGTTGCTGCTGTGGGTTTTAATTCTCAATGTATGGACGCTCGCGGTCGCCGCGCTGGGCGGCAAACTGCCGGAGCGTTTTCATGCACGCGTGCTTGGCGTGCTGGGTTTCGTCGCCTTCGGTTTCTTGCTGTTCTCGCTGACCACGTCCAATCCGTTCGCGCGGATTCTTCCCGCGCCCGCGGATGGCGCGGACCTCAATCCAGTCTTGCAGGATCCCGGCCTGATCATGCATCCGCCGGTGCTGTACATGGGCTACGTCGGTTTCAGCGTGGCCTTCGCGTTCGCGATTGCGGCGCTGCTCGGCGGTGAACTGCAATCGGCCTGGGTACGCTGGTCGCGGCCGTGGACCAACGTCGCATGGGGATTCCTCTCCGCCGGCATCGTCGCCGGAAGCTGGTGGGCGTATTCGGAACTTGGCTGGGGCGGCTGGTGGTTCTGGGATCCGGTCGAGAACGCGAGCTTCATGCCGTGGCTGGTGGGCGCTGCACTGATCCACGCGCAAGCGGTGACTGACAAACGCGGCGGCTTGCGCGCGTGGACGATGTTGCTGGCGATCTTCGCGTTTTCACTTTCACTGCTCGGAACGTTCCTGGTGCGCTCGGGCGTGTTGACCAGCGTGCACTCGTTCGCGGCCGATCCCAAGCGCGGTGTGTTCATTCTGGGCTTCCTCGCCGTCGTCGTCGGCGGATCATTGTTGCTGTATGCGCTGCGCGCGCCCAAGGTCGCGGGCGGGAAGCCTTTCGCGCTGGCCTCGCGCGAAACGCTGATCCTGATCGGCAATCTGATGCTCACCGTCGCCGCCGCGACGGTGCTGCTCGGCACCTTGTATCCGCTGGTCGGCGAAGCGCTGAACATCGGCCGCATCTCGGTCGGCGCGCCCTACTTTGGTTTCCTGTTCATGCTGCTGATGACGCCGCTGGTGCTGGCGCTGCCGTTCGCACCCCTGTCGCGCTGGGGCAACGCCGACCTCGCGTTGTGGAAACGCGCAGGATTGCGCATCGTCGGCTTGTCGATCCTCTCGGGAATCATCGGATGGGTGCTCGGCGCACGTGATTTCCTGCCACTGCTGGGCGTCACCGCCGCGACGTACGTGCTGAGCGGCACCGCGATCTACGCGATCAAACGCTGGAAGGAAGCGCCGCGCGGCAAGCGCTATCCACTGGAGATGTTCGGCATGTTGTGCGCGCATGCGGGCGTGGGCGTATTCATCGCCGGCGCGATCCTGACACGCTCACTCAGCATCGAACAGGACGTGGCGCTTTCCCCCGGACAAACCGCGCACGTCGGCGTCTACGATTTCAAATTCGACGGCGTTGCCGAAACGCAGGGTCCGAATTGGCTGGCGCAGCAAGGCACGGTCGATGTTTCGAAGAACGGCGAAACGATCGTGACGCTGTACCCGCAGAAGCGCACCTATCCACGTGGGCAGGTGCAGACGGAAGCATCAATCCATCCGGGCGTGTTCCGGGACTTGTATGTGTCGCTTGGCGACCCGCTCGGAGACGGGGACTGGGCGTTGCGCGTGTACGACAAACCGTTCGTACGTTGGATCTGGGCCGGTGGTCTGTTGATGATGCTGGGCGGGTTCTGTGCGGCGGCAGACAAGCGTTTCCGGATGCGCCGCGAAGCGACTGCGCTTGAGGTTTCCGGCGCGACGGCGACCACACGAATTGAAGTGGTTGAACAGAACGCATGAAGGTGCGGCTGATTCCCTTCGCGGTGTTCGCGCTGCTGGTCGTGCTGTTCGGCGTCGGCATCGTCTGGAACGAGCACCACGATCCCAATTACGTGCCCTCGCCGCTGATCGGCAAAGCGGCGCCCGCGTTCGATCTGCCGAAACTAGACGATCCCGCGCAGCGCGTGCGCAAGGCCGACCTGCTCGGCAAGGCATACCTGATCAACGTCTTCGCAAGCTGGTGTTTTGCCTGTGGCGACGAGCATCCGGTGCTGATGGAATATGCGAACAAGTTCGGCGTGCCGCTGATCGGCTACGACTACAAAGACAAGCCGGTCGACGCGAAGGCGTGGCTGGCGCGGCACGGCAACCCGTATTCGCAGGTGATCACGGACGAAAGCGGCGCCACCGCGATCGACTTCGGCGTGTACGGCGCACCGGAGACCTTCCTCGTCGATGCGCGAGGCGTAATCCGCTACAAGCACATCGGCCCGCTGACGGCGGAAGTGATCGCGCAGGAACTGGAACCGGCGATCAGGGCAGCACAGGGCGCTATGCGATGAAGCATGCATTGCTCTTGCTTGCTTTCGCACTCGCGCTGATCGTGAGTGTGGCTGCCTTCGCCATCGACCCGCTGCCATTCAAGGACGATGCGCAGCGACAGCGCTTCCAGCACCTGACTTCACAACTGCGTTGCATGGTCTGCCAGAACGAAAGCCTGGACGCTTCCAACGCAGACCTTGCGAAAGACCTGCGTCACCAGATTTTCGAAATGATGCAGCAAGGGAAGAGCGACGCGCAGATCAAGCAATATCTGGTCGCGCGTTATTCTGATTTCGTGCTGTACGACCCACCGTTGAAGGCTTCGACGGTTGCGCTGTGGTTCGCGCCGCCCGCGTTGGTGATCGTCGGCGGCATCGTCGTATTCGTACTGCTGCGCAAACGCGCGAAACCCGCGGCGCAGATCGCCACGAACGAAATGGGGGACGACTGGTGAGCCCGTGGTTCTACGCGATCGCGGCGCTGATGCTCGCCGCGGCGCTGGCCTGCGTGGCGGTGCCACTGCTGCGCGCCGGCCGCGGCGCGGGACGCGCACGTGCACCGTTCGTGGCAACGCTCGTTTTGGTTTTCGCGCTGCCGCTCGCGGCGATCGGCTTGTACGTCGTGTTCGGCACGCCGCAAGCATTGCAGTCGCAGCCAACGAACGGCATGGATCTCGCCACCGCCACCGCCGAATTGCGCAGCAAGTTGCAACGCGAACCGAATCATCCGGAAGGCTGGGTGTTGCTGGCGCAGGCGTACAGCTCGATGGGGAATCTGGATGACGCGCGCGACGCATTCGGTCAGGCACTGAAACTGAAACCGGACGATCCGGACATCATGGTCGCGTATGCCGAAAGCCAGGCGCAGGCGCGGCCCGATCATCGCATCGAAGGCCAGTCGCGCGCATTGCTGGAGCGCGCGGTCGCGCTGCAACCCGATCACCAGCGCGGGCTGTGGTTGCTGGGCATCAGCGATTATCAGCTCGGTCGCTACGAGGACGCCTCTGCGCACTGGCAGCACCTGCTGAAATTGTTGCCGACGGATTCTAAGCTGGCCTCCACGGTGAACGCACAGATCGCGATGGCGCAGGCGCGTGCGCAGGGCAAGACACAGCAGCAGGCCGAAGCGCTGGCGCAGACCGCTGCTGCACAAGGCGGGACAGCGGGCCGCGCAGACGACGACGCCAATGCGGACGCTAACGCAAAGCCCACAGACAGTGCCGCTTCCACGAAGCCGGTGGCGCTGAAAGTCGAAGTGAAGCTCGATCCGAAGCTCGCATCGGAGGTTTCCTCGAGCGACACGCTGTTCGTGTTTGCACGCGCGGTCGATGGCCCGCGGATGCCTCTGGCCGTGGCGCGGCTGCGCGCATCATCATTGCCAGCAAACGTCACGCTGACCAACGCGATGGCCATGGCGCCGCAGTTGAAGCTTTCGATGTTTCCGCGCGCGCAGGTGTTTGCGCGGATCAGCAAATCTGGCGATGCCTTGCCGCACCCGGGCGATCTTGAATCCCAACCCGTGCAGGTTGCGACGGACGCAAAGCAGGCTGTGGTGCTGACGATCGATCGCGTGCATTGATTGTCGGCGCGGCACGCCTTCGCTACCCTTGCGCGTCTTTCGCCGTCAATGAACAACATGGCCGACGCACGCCGGTACTTCGAACTGCCCTCGCCGTTCCGCATGAAGCGCGGCGGCGCGCTGATCGGCGCGCGGCTGAGTTACGAAACCTGGGGCGAGTTGAACGCGGCACGCGACAACGCGGTACTGATCCTCACCGGCCTCTCGCCCAGCGCGCACGCGGCACGCAACGACATCGACGATTCACCCGGCTGGTGGGAGGACATCGTCGGCCCGGGCAAGGCCATCGATACGAACCGCTGGTTCGTGATCTGCGCGAACTCCCTCGGCAGCTGCAAGGGCTCGACCGGGCCAGCATCGATCAATCCGCAGACCGGCGAACTGTACCGGCTGGATTTCCCCGAATTGACCCTGGAAGACGTCGGCAACAGCGCCTTCGAGCTGGTATTCGGTCTGGGCATCGAGCGATTGGCCGCGATCGTCGGCTGCTCGATCGGCGGCATGTCGGCGCTGGGCTATTTGATTCATCACCCCGGTTCGGCACGCGCGCATATTTCCGTCTCGACCGCGCCGCAGGCGCGTCCGTTCGCGATCGCGATCCGCTCATTGCAGCGCGAAGCGATCCGCCTCGATCCAAACTGGAATGAAGGCAACTACGACGACGACCACTATCCGGAAACGGGCATGAGCCTGGCACGCAAGCTGGGCGTGATCACCTATCGTTCCGCCATCGAATGGAGCGGGCGTTTCGGACGCATCCGCCTCGATCCCGAACAGCGTGAGGAGGATCCCTTCGGCGCCGAATTCCAGGTCGAGTCCTATCTCAATGCGCACGCGCGGCGCTTCGTGCGCGCGTTCGATCCCAACAGCTACCTCTATCTCTCACGCTCAGCCGACTGGTTCGACATCGCCGAATACGCCGGCCCCGATGCCGGCAAGGAACCCGGGGCAGCGGTGCGCGCGGGATTGGCGCGCATCAAGCTGGAGCGCGCGCTGGTGATCGGCGTGGAAACCGACATCCTCTTTCCGCTGGAGCAGCAGCAGGAAATCGCCGAAGGTCTGCGCGCGGGCGGCGCGCAAATCGATTTTGTCGGGCTGGATTCACCGCAGGGCCACGACGCTTTTCTGGTCGACACTGTGCGCTTCGGCGCAGCGATCGGCGGCTTCCTGGCCAAGTTGTAGAAACGAGCGCACTCGCAACACCAAGGCCCGCCAGCACGGGCCGCCTGATACTGGGCCCATTAGGCCTCGAGGATGTACCTTCAGGGAGGTGCCGCGTTGCAATTCGCGTTGACCGCCAGATTTTGCACAGTGATGCGCCCGGACACGTCGATGCGCACATACTTGCCCGGTACGCGCGCAGTGCTTACACCCAACGCATCGCTGGGCGAATTTTTCGCGCATACCACAACATTGGTCGTACCAGTCGCGCCGATCACCTGGCCGGTTTGCGCGAATGCCACGAGCCCGGCGGCTGTCCCACCGAACAATCGAATGCTGACATTGTTCTGCGCTTGAGTGACGCGTAACAATTGGTCGGTGCCTGGCGTATACGCTGGAGTTCCTGTCAAGCTGGCGCTGCGCCACACCATCCAGCCGTTTTCCAGCGTTGCGCCGCCGTCGCAACTGCTACCTGCCGTGCTGCCGCAAAAACCGGTGGGATAACGTCGGCTGACGGCCTCGTTGCGTGCGTATTGCAACGACGCGAGCACCTGATTGGCTTGCGCGGTGACGGTGTTGCGATGCATGAAATCGCGGAAGCTCGGATACGCGATCGCGGTCAGGATGGCCACGATCAGGATAGTGATCATCAATTCGACCAGACTGAAACCGCGTTCGCGCGCATTGGGCTGCATGGATTTCATTTTCTGCTGCAGTACTTCGCGGCTTGGGTTTGTGCATCCGCAAGCGCTTGGGTGCGTTGGTCGGGTGTAAGTGTTTGCACATCCGAGGCATTGGAGAGTGCGAGCGGCTTGTCGAGAGCGAGCTGGGTGATGTTCCGTCTTGCCGTTGCGCAATTGGCATCTACCGCCTTGACGTCTGCACGCTCCAGGGCGGACTGCGCAGAAATGGCCTTTGCCTTCTGTGCGGCAGTCTGCGGCTGGTAGTCCAGGCCCGGCGGCGGCGGCGTGGATGCCCCGTTCTCTACGTGCACGAGCTTGGATTTCTGGCCCGCTGGAGGAGGAGTCTGGCTGAAATGCACGGTGCCGTGCGCGTCCGTCCACTTGTAGTAGTCACCGGCGTGCGCATTCGCAACTGCCATGACGAGCGCGGTCGTCAAGACGATGACATATGCCGCACGGAGTTTGAGCAGCTCCATCAACTGCCCCAGCAGCGCTTGGTGTTCGATGGATCTCCGGATGCGGCCTTGACCCCGGTATTGGTCAAGGTGAGCGTGCCGCAGGCGGTATCCTGGGTCAGCTGAGCACCACCAGGCGCAGCTTGTAACGTGTAGCTGGTGGTCGTAGCGGAAGGAATGGTGATCGTGTAGTAGCGCGAGGCGGTACAACTGTCGACGCAATAGCTGCCGCTCGAACTCACGCCCAGTGCGCTCAGCGTGCCTGTGTAAGTGTTGTTGCTGTAGAAGTACCGCTCCTCGAGCCCCGCCAGATTCATCAGACCCTGCGTCGCCTTGGTACGTGTCGCGCGAGTGACGTAGTTCTGGTACGCCGGAATCGCGACCGCGGCGAGGATGCCGATCACCAGCACCACGATCATCAATTCGATCAATGAAAAACCCCGCGCGCGCATACTCACTTCGCCCCCTATTGATCCAGCGGCTCGCGCCAGGAAATTTCCTGACTCTGCACGGTGGTCAGCGAATTCACCTTCTGACAGATGATAGCGCCGGTTGAAGTCTGCGTGCAGGCCGTGACTTCACGGCTACCCGTGCCAGTGCCCACATGCAAGCTGGGCGCGGCGGGCAGTCCTTGCCCGAGGGAAACGGCCTTGTTGACATTTCCGCTGGCATTCACGCCGAAGTTGCTGGATTCCGTGTTGCTGGCGGTGCCGGCCTTGTAATCCAGCGCATACTCGAACCCGTTGCCCAATCCGGTGCACACGTTGATTCCCGGGATATAGGTATTGGTGATCAGAATTCCACCCAGCAGCGTTTGTGCGCTGACCACCCGTTCCGCAGTCTGCACCGCGTTGCCGGATGGATCGTTTGCGGGGACCTTGCCCGGTGCGGCCAGATCCTGCTCGAAGCCGGCGTACGTGCCGTTCTGGAACTGCTGCTCTAATTGCGCCAGCGTGGTCACCCCGCTGGGTCCGCCGGTCACGGTTCCGTCCGGAGCGATGCCGATGGAGGTGACATTCAAGATGTTTCCACCCGCTCCACCACTGAGCGGAAGCGTGAATGCCGCTTCGGGATCACCGGTGGGTGCCAGTTCGGGGTCCACGACTCCATAAATCGCCTGTTGTTGCGTGGAGGTCAAATCGTTCTTCGCGAGCAAGCGACCGGTTCCGAAATAAATCTCCGGGACCGCGCGTTCGGTCAGGCCCAAGGTCGGACGGATCGTGATCGGCCGGCCCGGGTCGAACATCAACTCCTTGGTCCAGGTGGTCGGATCGGTGTTTTCATTGATGCCGATTTTCCACAACGTGCCGCCGAAGGTGGTCGCGGTTTCCGAACCGCTGACGCTACCGAAATACACCGCTTCGTCGCGCTCGTTGAGGTTGAAATCGGACGCGATCAGGTCGCTGGCAAAGGCATTCTTACCCTGTGCCACAACGCCGCCGTTGGAGAAATCGAGGTAAGTCGTGCCGCCTTTCATCGTCATGGGCGTGGCGCTGGTGCTGCAACCGCAGACGATGCTGGACAGATCATAGGAATACACGCGCAACGCGGCATTGGAGCCCACGTTCGTGCTGACCGTGCTGTTGGCGGGGCCCGTTGGACCCGAACCGATGTAGAGATAGAACTTGCTGGGATTGCCAGTGGAAGGGTCGCGGATCACCCCGAATGCCGGTTCGGGCAGAGCGAAGCTCTGCGACGTCGGACTCGACGCCGGGGTCAGTTCGGCCAGCAACACCGGCGGCTGTTCCGGATCGGTTACGTCGAATACCGAGTACGCAGAGTAGGAGGTTTCGATCGCGCAATTGGAATTAGCCACAGTACCGCAGGTGCTCAGATTCGGCGTGTATGCCTTGGTAGGATCGACCGCCACCGGAACCTGGATCATGCCGCCACCGAGCCGGAACGGCACCACCAGAATGGTCCCCCATCCATTGGGATGACAGATGCCAGTGGTGACATCCGAGCAGTCCGCTGCGTTGGCCGGGAAAACTTTTGCGTCGGTGGCCACGGGGGAACCATCCACGTAGAACACGTGCTGGGCTTTGTAAGCGGGATCGGTCAGCCAACGCACGTGCGCCAGCAGATTGCCGGGCACATACGCCCAGATTTCGCTGCCCAGCGGATGCTGGGTGATCCCGCCGGTCAATGTTCCCGGACAGGTGGAATTGGTCGCGGGGGCGAGCAACAGCGAGTTGCATGCGTTGTCATAAAAGCCGCCATTGAACGCATGCAGCATGCCATCGTTGGCGCCGACGTAGATCACCTGCCTGCGATCAAGATAATGCGAACGGAAGCTCGCATAGCTGCTGTCACCGTAGAGCAGGTCGTATTGCTCGGCCGGACGCGAAATCACCAGCGGCGTGGAATCGATGATATCGCCCAGGCGGAAAGTCTGGAAGCTGGAACCCACCTTCATCGAACGGTTGCGCATGCCGCACACACGGGTGTTCGTGCTCTGCGTGACAGTCTCGTTTTCAACGCCTCGGATCCAATCCACTATGCACTGCGCCTCGAGCGAGTCGCTGGTATTGAGAAAACCGAAATCACCTGTATCGACACCCGCCGTAGTGGTGCCATAAAAACCTGAGCTTCCGGAAGCTCCCGTCCAGACGAAGGGCGTCTGCTCGCCTGCATTGACGACGCCATCGCGATTGGCATCTATCCACGTGAAGATGTAGCGGCCCGTGCTGGCGCTTGCGCTATAAGCCCGCTGTGTCTTCAAGTTCGTCGAGAACCCGCCGTTGTAATCCCATAATTGCTGTTGCGCGTCCCAGATGGTCTTCAATGAACTGAGCGGGGAGTTGGGATTCTGCGCCACGAAACCGCTGGCACCGGGGTTAGTCGGATCAAAAGCCGCAGGATTGAACGTGCCGCTGCCGCTGGGTACATACTCGGTGAATACCGCATTGCCCGTAGTCGGATCCGTCGAGAAAACGACGATGGGATTACCGCCGGGCGGGGTGTAGTCGGCCGGATTGGCCGCGGCACCTACCGTGCAAGGGGTGCTTTGCGCAAGGACATTGGTGCCATTGCTTTCGCGCAAATGGCCGTAACAATCGTCCCAAACGGAGTTGAGCGTACCGCTCCAGTACACCTCGTTGATCGGCGTGCTGTTGTCGCTCTGATAAGGCAGATACTGCGCGCGATAAACCACACCGTCGCCGTTGACGTTGTTGGAAACCACCGCCGCTGCGGTGCCCGAGCCAGTGCGTTTGAGGATCGCGTTAAGTGCCGTACCCAGCTGCTGGCCGAGGAGGGACGGATTGTGCACAGGGAAGAAATTGTCCGGTAAGCCGTCGCAAGGTTGAGTCTGACTCGTCTTGACGCACGTGGCTCCGGTGATGTTGTTGATGGCATCCCAGACGCCTGTACCGGTTCCGGTACCAATCGGCGAGTTGGGTGATCCGGTAGTTGTGAACGCGGGTTGGAAACCACCGTATTTTGCGGCGTAAAACAATGGATTCTGGAGACGCTGCACCGTACCCGTGCCCGGGGTGTAAGCAACGACTTTCGGCAAATCCCAGCAATTGCTGGAACTTCCACTCGGGTTGGGACAGGCGGTAGGTGGATTGTCATTGCCCGTCAAAATCGAGTAGAAGTTGGGCGGCGCAACCCGCAAAATCCGATTCAAACCATCATTCGACGCCGTGCCGGCAAGCGCATAGCCATTGACCATCGTGTCGCCTGTCGATTCCGCCAATACTTCGGTTCGAATCAGTACCTGGTTGGCACCGACGGTCGGTTTGCCACCGCTGGAGGTACAGAGGGCGGAATCGGATCGCCAACAAATGTCGTAACCAGTATATGTGCCTCCGCCAATATTTTGTTTCGTCTGACCGTTGGTATAGGTGCAGGCACTGCCGACACAATAGGTGACCACGGTCACCATGTCCATGTCGTGATCGCTGCCGAATGTGGAGTCTTCCCACGTAAACACGAAACTACCGGCCGTATTATTGGGAAGCAGTGGACGGCCGTAGATGTATTTCGAAGGCGCGCTGGAGGTCACGGTGCCCACCTGAACCTGCCCGAGCGAGCAGGTGTGATAGCCCGGGGCGGTGAACGATTGGCCATTGTTGGGGTTTGCATAGCAAACCGGAGAGAACGAGATCGTGCTGCCTCCCACGGAAATGTTGAAGCTCGGCAAACTTTCCGCCAACTGCACGGCGTAGGTTTGCACGTTGTTGATGAAGGAGCTGGGCTTGGCATTAGCTCCAGACGCCAGATCGGGACGCAGGTCCTTCGTCCAGGCACCATAAGCCAATCCTGCAATCCCGTAGCTGCCCTCCAAAGACGGCACATCGGGGCAGATACCAATCGCATCGCCCAGGTCCCCGGTCAAGGTTTTTGCGGTACACGCATCAGAATAGGTGTCGATGGCCGTATTCAAGGGCAACGGATAGGAAGGCGATTTAATCCCGGTATCCGGATTTATTTGTCCGAGCACACGACCGATCAAATAACTGCCGTTAAAGTTTTCAAGGCTGCCGACCGAATTAGTCAGCGTGTAAGCATTGAGTCCGGCGCTGTCAGTTGGAATCTCATCGCTGTCGAATGAATTCAAACCGGTGGACAGCACCAGGATGCTGCAGGTCGCGCAATAGGGATTGCCGCCGCCAGTGCTGTTCCCAGACACCTGGGCCGGCCCGTAGGGATCTATCCACTTGACGTGATCCGGAATGCCGGAAATCCAGTTCTTGTCGTTACCGGCGTCGAATGCCGGCGTCGCGGTGTTTCCGTTGCCCTCTATATAACGGAGAGCTTCCGCGTAGATTTCCGATAGCGGATTACCCCAAGCATTACAGTGATATTTACCGCCTCCGGGATTATCCAGTACGCCGTTGGGGTTCCCGGGAGCGGTTCCCGTACTGTTCGTGGAACTCGCACGCTGGATCGTGCCCCAAGACCAACAATCCTGACTCCCATTCAAAGTGGTGCGCCATCCGTCGCCCTCTCCCCAGCCGGAGGCCGGATCGCCTGATTTATTGCCTTCGGTATTTCCATACCAGCCGGGAATCCTGAAATCATTGAGGGTGTTGACTATTCCATCGACCCCCGCCCCCTGGTTGCAGAAAGTGCCGTTCGAAAGGTTGACCTCGTCTCCTGCAACACAGGTGGTCGGATTGCCGCCATTGCCAGCAAACAGTCCGATATTGCGACGCAGGCGTCCGCCAGAACGTGGGTCTGCCCAGGAACCGGTAAACAAGCCGAACCTGATTTTTCCACTCTCTCCGTATGACTGCAGCAAACCGGCAGGCTTCCAAGTCGTCACGGCTGGCGTAACGGAGTTGTTCACGTACGCGCGGCAGAAAGATTCGCGCGGCAATGCACCGGTTTCGTCGCAGACATCAACACGCACATAGAAATCGGTACCGCCCAATCGGTTGGAAACCCGGGAGGGGTCGTCGTTCGGGGTACCCGAAGAATTGGAATCCTCCTTCCATACGCACTGCTGGCGTTCAGTGGAGGACCACTGCGACCAGTTGCCGCTAGCGACTCTCAATTCGGGCGGAGAAGCCGGATTGCCAGTGTCATCCTGGAAAGAAGCGTTGCAGAAAGTGACCGGATAAGTACTGAAGGGAGTAAGTTGATTGATGTCGCTGCCGTTGTAAACCTTGGACCACGCGTGCAGGTCATTGGGAATCGCGGCACGCTCGAGCACCGTCTGGGTTGAGGTGTCGATCGAACGCATTCCGCCATAAAGCACGCTGCGCACGATGTCGAGACGACTCATCGTGAGCCAGTTGAGAAAGTTTCCGCTCCACTGGCTCGAACCGATTGTGCAGTAATGACTGTTCGCGCCGCTTGCGGCAGCGGCGGCGATGAACAATCCGGTGCCGGTACGCACACCGGGAGAGGTACTGCCGTAGCTGGTCGCACCGCTGTTGTAGGTGTAGCAAATCTTGGGGTCGAAATAACCTGCATAACTGAAGGTGTCATCATAAGTCGTATTGATGGTGCCGGGGTCGCTTGGCTCTCCTTGATGCAGGTCCGTGTAATCGGTATAGGCCTTGTAGTACAGCTGCTCGTCACGCGACATCACCATAAGCACCAGCGGCGGCACGGTTTGCGAATTGATCACCGGTGACTGGTTGTAGTTGGCCTCGCTGCTGACCGAGGTCCACGGTGTAATGGTTGCTGCACGACCCAGCAGAACGTAGACGACCGGCGCAGCCAACAGAGCCCAGACGCAGATGAGGGCGAAATTGCGTGCCTTGAAGAGACGAGTGAACATGTACTTGCCCCTTGCTTGTCCTGATGTCGTGTTCACTGGATGATCGCCATGTATTGCGCAATGGTGACGGCGCGACCGTTACTGCCGTCCCACGGCGACTTGCCCACACTCTGGACTTGGAAGAAACGGCTGGCGCCACCCGCAGCGAGACCGGTGCCGAGGCCACGGTAGCCCGCTGCCTGCGCCGCGCCCGCACCCGGATTGGCTGCGCCGCCGTCGGGCACCACGGACAGATACGCCGCGATGTACCCGGATGGGTTGTTGGGGTCGGTCAACTTGATGAAGTCATCGACCACCCAGGTGGAAGGCGTATTGGCGTCTTCGATGCTCGCGCCGTTGGCGCCCGGTAAATCCAGTGCGCCGTACAGGCGTTTGGGGTTGCCACTGGAGTCACGGGTGAGATTTTGCTCGAATTGGTAACCCAGCGGACAGTTCGACGCAGTCCATTGGGCTGGCGGTAGCGTGCCGCAAAGACCCACCGCCGCGAAGTCGGCATCCGGCACGCTGCCGCCCCAGCTCACCGGCCAGCCACGATTGGTAAGGTTTTGCGAAAACAGACTCTGCTGCGCGGGAGCGGTCAGTACGGAGCGCACCGATTCGGAAACCTGAAACGCCTCCGACTGCCGCGCCACGTTGGTAACCATGCGCATTTCCAGAAATGTGCTCTGCATGGCGATCACCGCGACGAGCGAGAGCACGATCAGAAACACCATGCCAACGAATAACGCGATACCCCGCTGATGGCGCGGCGTTGCCGCAGAGCATGTCGCGGGCTTGATCGAATTTGCAGTGAATACGCTCATAGCCGGGTCCGGTTGCGCACCTGCACCACCGAGACCATTTGGGTGCGGGTGAATTGCTGGGGTTTGCCGGAAACGGGGTCGTTCGCCCCGGTGAAGTTCGGGCACGTGGAATAAGTCACTGCGCCGGTAGCGCTGATCGTGTACTGGCAATTGGCACTCAGCCGTATCGGTGAACCCGTGGCGTTGCTGTTGAAGGCATGAGCCAGCGCCGTATCACGCGTCTGCGCGCGCAGCACATAGCCAATCCGCACCGAAACCACATTGGCCCAATCCGCGGCGGCCATTGCATCGGCGGTCTTGTACACGATGGGCGTCGGGTTGCCGGGCGGCGTGCCAACGCCGTATTCGAATTGCAATTGCTCGACCCCTTCCACCACCGGTTCGTTGATGAGCGTGCCGTCATCCTGCAACCGCAGGCGCATCAGCGTCGGAATCGGATTGCCGCCGTCGGAAGCCGCACTGCAGGTCGAGGCGGTACCGAGATCGCTACAGGGCCGCAGGTAATACATTTCCAGCGAATATGGATAGGTGGATGTGCCGGTGTCGGGTGATACCGACTGCGGCAGATCAGTGGGTGGGCTGGCACCCGCGAACAGTTCACCGCGACGGCCGGTCTGGACACGCAGATAGATTTTCGCCGCAGACAGCGCCGCACCCTGCGGCACAGCGTCAGGCCCAACGTAGCGAACCACCAGAACGTCACTTCCCGCTACGTAATTCGCGTTGGGTACGCACCCAGAGAGCGGAAAACCGGTCGTGGTGGTGTTGCCGTCGTAGCCATAAATCCCGTAATTGACCGCCAGCACCCATGCGCTGGTGCATCCGGCTCCGCCCGTGACAGTGGGTGTGCCAGTGATGGCACCCGGCACGATGCCGCCCCAGAAGTCCGCCATGCGCAGCGACCACCCGATGCGATCCATCGCGAAGCGCATGTTCTGCTGGTTGTAATTGTTGGCTTCCTGCAGGTGATAGGCCTGCCGGTTGGCGATCAATACATTGACGAGTCCTGCCACCACCAAGGCGCCCAAGACGATGGCGATCATCAGTTCGATGATCGAAAAGCCCTTCTGGGTGAGGTCGGCGCGCCGATTCATGAGCCGAGATCCGGAATGAACACCATGCTTTCGGTGACGTTGGAAGTCCCTGTGCCATTCCCGGCACCCGGCGTGATCAGGCCATTCCATGAAACTGTGATGGTGTAGGAACCGTCCGCATTGGCGGTGACTTTGCCGTAACCGCCGCCGGTGGTGGCGGCGGGTGCGTTGGCCTTGATCTGTGTCAGCCACTCTGCAACGTCATTGTCGGCAACAGTGGTCGGGCTGCAGGTGGGAGAACAAGCCGTGAAAGCCGGAATCGTGCCGCTGCTGCTTGCCGAGACGTATTCCGACAATGCCGTCAGATTGGCCTGCATGCGATCCGCCAAGCTGCGCGCCTCCAGGATCGCCATCGTGCGAGCGCCCGATTCCTTGGTGAAGGTCGCGCCCTTCAATTGCATCAGGGCCAGGCCCAGCAGCCCCAGGCTGAAGATCAGGACCGCGACCATCACCTCGATCAACGAGACGCCGCGCGCCGCGCGCATTGGAGCGGGATGGATCATTTGCGATTTCCCCTGCCCTGGACTTGAAAGCCCTTTCCGACCGACGCAGGATGACGCGGCCGGTGGCACGCCTCAAGTGTCAGGCGACGAGTGGACGACGGCAGCCGATGAACGGCCAAAGGCAGCTCGGAGCTTCGTGAGCGCGTTCACAAACGGATTGGGGCTGTCCCAGATAACGCTGCAGGTCGAGCCAAGATTTGAGAGATTGCAGTCGCAGCTTGGGGCGGAACGCGCCGTAGGAAATGGTGCCGGAAATAGGATTCGAACCTACGACCTACGCATTACGAATGCGCCGCTCTACCAACTGAGCTATTCCGGCACTGAGCACGAAAGTTTAGAGGCTGCCCGTTCCCCGTGCAATGCGTGCGGGTTTCTTGCGTGCGTTCATTCGTGGGCGCGAGATCAAAAAAAACAGTCATCAATAACTGTACTTTTCAATCGCGCAATTCTTTCGGCAACGCGAAAGTGATGTCTTCCGGTTCGGCGTGCAGTTCGCGCACGTCACCTGCGCCCAACAGGCGCAGATGCGCGATCACCTCGCGCACCAGCGATTCGGGGGCGGAAGCGCCGGCGGTGAGCCCCAGTTTCCCAACGCCTTTTAGCCACTCCGCGTCGATTTCATGCGGACCATCGATCAGATACGCACGCACGCCTTCTCGTTCGGCCAGCTCGCGCAAGCGGTTGGAATTGGAACTGTTGCGCGAACCGATCACCAATACGAATTCGCACTGACTCGCCAGTTCGCGCACGGCATCCTGCCGATTCTGTGTGGCATAGCAGATGTCGTCCTTGCGAGGGCCTTCGATGTTCGGAAACTTTTCGCGCAGCGCGGCGATGATCGCTTTCGTGTCGTCGACGGAAAGCGTGGTCTGCGTGACATAGGCCAGACGATCTGACTGCGCGACTTTAAGTGCGGCGACGTCTTCGAGGCTCTGCACCAAATAGATCGCGCCTTGAAAGCGTGCGTCCCACTGCCCCAGAGTACCTTCCACCTCCGGATGGCCGGCGTGCCCAACCAGCACCACATCAAAGCCGGTACGGCCGCGGCGTGCCACTTCCATGTGCACCTTAGTCACCAGCGGACAGGTCGCGTCGAACACCTTGAGATGCCGGCGCGCAGCTTCGTCGCGCACTGCCTGCGAAACGCCGTGCGCGCTGAAGACGACAGTCGAACCGTCGGGAATTTCGTTCAGTTCCTCGACGAACACCGCGCCCTTGCGTTTCAGATCCTCGACCACGCGTCGGTTGTGCACGACTTCATGACGCACGTGGATCGGAGCGCCGTAACTTTCCAGCGCACGTTCGACGATCGCGATGGCGCGATCGACGCCGGCACAGAAACCGCGGGGATTGGCGAGAAGGATTTCCATCAAGCCATTATCCGCCGCCGCGCTCGCATTCGCGATCGCTGCCGAATGCACCAAACAGGATCAGCACGACCGCGCCGACGCAGATCGCCGAATCGGCGACATTGAACGCCGGCCAGGACCACGTGCGCCAATAGACCTGGATGAAATCGGTGACTTGCCCGCGCAACAGGCGATCGATCAGGTTTCCCAGCGCGCCCCCGATGATCAATGCAATCGGTAATGCGGTACGCCAATCACTGTGCGGAGTGCGCGCCAGCCAGGCGATCAGCAGGAGGCAGACAATCACCGCGAGAATTCCGAACAACCAGACCTGCCAGCCCGAACCGCCAGCCAGAAACGAAAACGCCGCGCCAGTGTTGAACGCGAGCGTCCAGTTCAGAACGTGCGGGATCACGGGATACGGGTTGTATGGCGTCAGCTCGCGCAACACCCACCACTTGGTCCATTGGTCGAGCACGATGACGAGGCCCGAGACAATCAGCCACGACAATGCGTTGGTTCGCATGGCCATCAAAACCACCGCCGGGTTTCGCCATCGCCGCGGCCTTCAATTGCGGCAACATTCTCGACACACCGCCCGCACAGCTCCGGATGTTCTGCATGCGTGCCGATGTCTTCTCGATGATGCCAGCAGCGCACGCACTTCTTCGCGCCACTCACGGTTGCGGATACATAGACGTCTGCACCTTCCAGTTCGGTCAGTACCGCCTCCGCCGGTTGCGCGCCGCGATCCAGCCGCAAATCGGAGACGATGAAGAAGAAGCGCAGCTCATCGGCGACTTCGCGGTAGCGCTCGACGATCGACTCGTCCGCATGAATCACGACGTTCGCATCCAGCGACGAGCCGATTTGGCCATCCTTGCGCATGCCTTCCAGCACGCGCGCGCCGGTTTCGCGGATGCGCAGCAGGTCGCTCCACCAGCGGCGCTGCTCGAATGCGTCTTGCGTCGCAGCCAGTCCGTCGTACCAGGTGTGGAACAGCACCGATTCGTCGCGTTCGACCACGTTGCCATCCACCACCCTGGTGCGCGGCATGTGCTGCCAGATTTCTTCCGAGGTGAACGACAGCAGCGGGGCCAGCCATCGCACCATCGCCTCCAGGATCCGGTACATCGCGCTCTGCGCGCTGCGACGGCCGCGGCTGTCCGGCGGCATCGTGTAGAGCCGGTCCTTGGTGATGTCCAGATACAGCGCGCCCATCTCGTTGGTGCAGAAGTTCTGCACGCGCTGCACGATTTCGGGAAAGTCGTAAGCCGCGTAAGCCGCGATCACCGCCTGCTGCACGTCGAACGCGCATTGCACAGCCCACTGATCCAGCAAGAGACAATCTTCGACAGGCAGCAAATCCTTCGCCGGGTCAAAGCCGTCCAGATTGCCGAGCAGGAATCGCGCGGTATTGCGGATGCGCCGGTACGAATCCGCGACGCGCTTCAGGATCTCGTCCGAGAGCGCCATCTCGTTGCGGTAATCGGCCGAGGCGATCCACAGGCGCAGGATGTCCGCGCCGTAGTGCTTCATCACGTCCTGCGGCTCGATGCCGTTGCCCAACGACTTGGACATCTTGCGGCCCTGTGCATCGACCGTGAAACCATGTGTCAGCACCTCGTCGAATGGCGCGCGCCCGTGCATCGCGCAACTGGTCAGCAGCGAAGACTGGAACCAGCCGCGGTGCTGATCCGAGCCTTCCAGATAGATCACCTTGTCGCCGGGATTGCGCTGCAATTCGGGACGCTGATCCAGCACGCAATAGTGCGACGTGCCGGAGTCGAACCAGACATCGAGGATGTCACTGACCTTCTCGTAATCGTTCGCTTCGTCGCCGAGCAATTCGGCAGGTTCGAGCGCGTACCACGCATCTACGCCCTCCTTCTCGACACGCTGCGCCACTTGCTCGATCAATTCCACGCTGCGCGGATGCGGTTCGCCCGTGAGCCTGTGCACAAACAGCGCGATAGGCACGCCCCAGGTGCGCTGGCGCGAGATGCACCAGTCCGGCCGGCTTTCGACCATGCCGGCGATGCGTTCCTCGCCCCATGAAGGATAAAACGTCACGTCGTTACGGACCGCGTGCATCGCGCTCTCGCGCAAACCCGCGCGTTCCATGCCGATGAACCATTGCGGCGTGGTACGGAAGGCGATCGGCGTGCGGTGCCGCCAGCAGTGCGGATAGCTGTGCGTGATCTTCGTGGCATGCAACAGCACAGCGCGTTGGCGCAGCAACTCGATGATCGCGTCGTTGGCTTTCCAGATGTGCTGGCCTGCGAAGACCGGCGTGCCCGGCAGATACACACCGTTCGCACCGACAGGGTTCAGCACATTGGCCGGCGTGTTTTCGATCAATCCATATTTTTGGCCGACGACAAAGTCATCCGCACCATGACCGGGCGCGGTGTGTACCGCTCCGGTGCCCTCTTCCGCCGACACGTGCTCGCCGAGCAGGATCGGAATTTCGCGGTCGTAGAAGGGATGCTTCAGCCGCAGATTTTCCAACGCGGCGCCTTTCGCGCGGCCCAGCACTTTCAATTCACCGATGTCGTAACGCGCTGTTGCTTTTTCGGCCAGTGTTTCGGCGAGTACCAGCAACACCCGCTTGTCATCCCGCCACGCTCCTTCGACCAGCACGTAATCGAGCTGCGGTCCGAGCGTCACAGCGAGACTGGCCGGCAGCGTCCACGGCGTGGTGGTCCAGATCGGCACCGCGACGATATCGTTGTCATCGATTGGCACATCGAATTTCGCGGCTAGCGCTCTCGGATCGAGTGCGTCGTAGGCGACATCGATTGCAGGCGACTGCTTGTCCGCATATTCAATTTCCGCCTCCGCCAGCGCCGAACCACAATCGAAGCACCAGTGCACCGGCTTGAAACCGCGCGCGACGTGTCCGTTCGCGTACACACGCGCGAGCGCGCGCAGGATGTCGGCCTCGTATTTCAAATCCATCGTGCGATAGGGATGCTCCCAATCGCCCAGCACGCCCAGCCGCTTGAAATCCTTGCGCTGCAAATCGATCTGCGAGGCGGCGTACTCGCGGCAGAGTTTACGGAACTGTGCAGCGTCCACATTCTGCCCGACCTTGCCGACTTTCTTCTCGACTGCGATTTCGATCGGCAGACCGTGGCAATCCCACCCCGGTATGTAGGGCGAACGAAAACCCGCCAGCAATTTCGAACGCACCACCACGTCTTTCAGGATCTTGTTAACCGCGTGGCCGAGGTGAATCGCACCGTTCGCGTAAGGGGGGCCGTCGTGCAGGATGAAAGCGTGTTCGCGATTGCCCGTGCGCTGCTGCAACTTCGCGTAGCGATTCTGCGCTTCCCATTCAGCCAGCATCTTCGGCTCGCGCTGGGCCAGATCGGCCTTCATCGCGAAGTCGGTCTTGGGAAGGTTGATGGTGGATTTATAGTCGCGGCTCACGCAGCAGCTCCGGAAATTTTCTTCTTGTCTTCGAGAATGCGGCGCGCTTCTTTCGCGTCCTTGTCCATCTGCATCTTCAGCGCATCCAGATCAGCGAATTTCTCTTCGTCACGCAACTTGGCAACAAATTCCACTTCAATGCGACACCCGTAAAGATCGCCGTCGAAAGCGAACAGGTGCGTTTCCAGCAACAGTTCACGGCCGCCGAACATCGGCCGCACGCCCAGACTCGTGACCGCGGGCCACGGCTGGTCGGATATCCCATGTACGCGCGCCGCGAAAATCCCCTGCACCGGCGGAACGCGGCTACGCAGGCGAATGTTCGCGGTCGGATAACCGAGCTGGTGTCCCATGCGATGACCGCGCACTACGCGTCCGCTGATCGAGAACGACCGGCCCAGCAAACGCGCCGCGTGCGAAAATTCGCCCGCTGCAAGCAACTCGCGGATGCGACTGGCCGAAACGCGTTCGCCCGCAAACTTGATCTGCTCCAGCGCATGCACCTCGAAACCGTATTGCGCACCCATCGCTCTCAACAACGTGACGTCTCCCCCGCGCCGATGGCCGAAACGGAAGTCCGCCCCGACCCACACTTCGCGCGCGTTCATCCGCTGCACAATGATTTTCCGCACGAATTCTTGCGCCTGCATGTTCGCCAACGCCGCGTTGAAGCGCAGCAGCAACAGCAGCTCGATGTCTGCATCGCGCAAACCGCAGACTTTTTCCCGCAGAGAAGACAAACGCGGCAGCGGCTCGCGTGAGAAATACGCGCGCGGCAAAGGTTCGAAACCGACCACCGCTGTGGTCAAGCCGAGCGCAGTCGCGCGCTCGTGCACACGCGACAGCAAAGCGGCGTGGCCGCGATGCAGCCCGTCGAACGCGCCAATGGCGAGCACGCTACCACCCGGAGCGAGACACGGCCCCGCGGCATCCCGGAAGACCTTGAACATCCGCGCAGTATAACGATTGCGCTGCGGCGCAACATGCGAGATACCGCGCCATCTAGGCGGCTTGCAAATCCCGCATCCGCAAACCGGCCGCGAAGAGCACAACGAAATAGATACCCGCTCCGGCAACGACCAACACGGCGAGATGCCAGATGCGCATCCAAATGCTGGATGTAACCCAGTTCGGCCACAGCCACAGACCCGCGATCAACACCAGCGACATTGCCGCACAGGCCAGGATCACACGCACTGCGTGGACACCCCAGCCTGGCTGCCGCTCGTAAACGCCCGTGCGTGCAAGCCAATGCCACAGCAACGCGAAATTCAGCCAACTCGACAAGGCGCTGGCGATTCCCAACGCCATGTGCAATCCGGGCACTCGCGCGATTCCGTCCAGCCACGGCAGCGCCTTCAACTGCGGCGGCGCCCACCATTCAAATAGCAGTGCGATGAAGGCGAAATTGAAAACCATGTTGGCGATCAGAGAGACCACGCCCGCGCGTACCGGCGTTTTCGTATCCTGACGCGCGTAGAACGCGGGCAACACCACCTTCACCAACGCGAAGGCCGGCAGACCGCATACCATGGCCGAGATCGCTAGCACGTCCATGCGCGTGTCGAACGCGGTGAAACGGCCGTGCTGGTATAGCGTCGCCACCAATGGTTTCGCCAGCAGCAGCAGCGCGACCATCGCCGGCAGCGCGATCAGCAGCGTGATGCGCAAGCCCCAATCGAGCGAACGCGAGAAACCGCCGCGATCTGCCGCAATATGATGTCGCGACAGTGCCGGCAGGATTACCGTGCCCAGCGCAACGCCGAACAAACCCAGGGGCAATTCCAGGAAGCGCGTGGACTGGGAGAACCAGCTTTGCGAGCCGGTGATCAGCAGTGAGAGGACGACCGTGTCCAGCAGCAGATTCAGTTGCGCCACCGAGGAGCCGAGCAGGGTCGGCCCCATCAGTCTCAGGATCTTGCGCACTTCTGGATGATTCCAGCCCCAGCGCGGAATGCCGAGCAGATCCAGCCGCCGCAACGAAGGCAGCAGAAACAGCCATTGTGCGATACCGCCGGCCAGCACCGCCCAGCCCAGCGACATGATCGGAATCTGCAGGCGCGGCGCCAGCCAGAGCGCGCCGGCGATCATCGCGATGTTGAGGATCACCGGCGTCAGTGCCGGCAGCGCGAAACGATGGAAGCTGTTGAGCACGCCTGCCGCCAGCGCGGTCAGCGAGACGAAGAAGATGAAGGGGAAGGTAAGCCGCAGCAGATCGATGGTGAGATCGAACTTGTGCGGTTGGTCCAGCGCACCGGGTTCGAACATCGTCGCCACCTGCGGCGCGAAGATCAGCCCGAGCGCAGTGATCACCAGCAGCACGCCGCCCAGCGTGCCGGCCACGCACGCGGTGAGCTCCTTGAGGTCCTCGTGGCTGCGGGTTTCCTTCACCTCGGTGAACACCGGCACGAAGGCGGTCGAGAACGAGCCTTCCGCAAACAGCCGGCGCAGAAAATTGGGAATTCGGAAAGCCACCCAGAAAGCATCGGTGGCCGCGTTCGCGCCGAAGGCGATATTGATGGCCATGTCGCGCGCCAGGCCCAGTACGCGCGAGATCATGGTCATCGCGCTGAAGGACAGCACGCCGCGCAACATGCTGGGCTTCCTCACGGCTTGACTCCCCGACGTGCCGCACGCATACTTGGCAGTCTTTTTTTCACCCTTTTGCGGAGTTTCATCCCGTGGCCAACATCAAGTCCGCCAAGAAGCGCGCCCGCCAAGCCGAAGTGCGACGTATGCGCAACGCCAGCCAGCGCTCGATGCTGCGCTCGTCGATCCGCAAGGTGCTGAAGGCGATCGAAGCCGGGGACAAGGCCGGCGCCGAAGCCGCCTACCAGGCCGCCGAGCCGGTCATGGACCGCTACGCGCATCATGGGCTGATCCACAAGAACAAGGCGGCGCGTCACAAAAGCCGTCTGGCGGCGAAGATCAAGGCGCTTGCCTGAGGATTTCTTTCCCTTACCCCTTTCCCTTTCCCGCAAGCGGGAGAGGGAAAAAACCCAGCCGGCGAAAGCCGGCTTTTTTGTTACGCGCACGGTCCCGCTCATCGGGCAGAATCTCCCGCGAGCTCCTGTTCCGCCGTGTCGTTCGCAAGCGCCCTCTGCTCATCGAAGAATTGTTGTGCAGCCAATGCGACTTCGCGCGTGCCGATGCGCTCGGCCGCGGAGACCGCAAACCAGCGCGCTTGCCAAGCCAATGCAGCGACGATTTCGCGCGCGCGCGAATCTCGTTGATCCGGCGCCAGCAAGTCGATCTTGTTCAACACCAGCCAGCGCGGTCGTGCGAGTAATTGCGGATCGAAGCGCTGCAACTCGCCTTCGATCGCGCGCACCTGTGTGACAGGATCGCTGTCGTCGATCGGCGCGATGTCGACCAGATGCAGCAACAGGCTGGTGCGCGAAAGGTGCTTCAGGAACTGCACACCCAGACCTGCGCCATCCGCCGCGCCTTCGATCAACCCGGGAATGTCCGCGATCACGAAACTGCGGTCGGACTCCACGCGCACCACACCGAGGTGCGGTTGCAAGGTGGTGAATGGATAGTCAGCGACGCGAGGCGTTGCTGCGGAAACCGCGCGGATAAAAGTGCTTTTGCCTGCGTTCGGAAAACCGAGCAGGCCAACATCCGCCAGCACCTTCAATTCCAGTTTCAGGTCGCGCGCTTCGCCCGCCGCACCCGGCGTGGATTTGCGCGGCGCGCGATTGGTCGAACTCTTGAAATGGATGTTGCCGAGGCCGCCCTTGCCACCGCGCGCGACCAGCAGACGCTGACCATGCGCGGTCAGGTCGCCGATCAGTTCATCGGTGTCCAGATTGATCACACTGGTGCCGACCGGGACGCGTATTTCGGTGTCCTCGCCGCGCCGGCCGTACATGTCGCTGCCCATGCCGTTTTGGCCGCGTTGCGCGCGAAAGATGCGCTGGTGGCGGAAATCCACCAGTGTGTTCAATCCTTCATCCGCGACCAGCCAGACGTTGCCGCCATCGCCACCGTCGCCGCCGTTCGGCCCACCGAAGGGAATGAACTTTTCGCGACGGAAACTTGCGCAGCCGTTGCCGCCGTCGCCCGCCTGCACCTTGATGATCGCTTCGTCGACGAATTTCATGAGAGCGAGGGATTGGGGGCGAGCAGTGAGGGCGCAAAAATCGCGGCGTGAATGAGGATGCAGACAAGAATAATGGCGAATTCGGGCGGATCAGCCGCAAAACGCCGACTGACTTGTGCCCCCGCTACTCACCCCTCGCTCCTCGTATACGAAAAACCCCGCCGCAGCGGGGTCGTTCGCGAACAATTGGAGGGCTCAGCCCGGAATCACACTGACCGTGCGGCGACTCTTCGGGCCATGGGTCTTGAACTCGACCTTGCCGTCGACCAGCGCGTAGAGCGTATGGTCACGGCCCAGGCCCACGCCCGCGCCCGGATGGAACTGCGTGCCGCGCTGGCGCACGATGATGTTGCCGGCTTCGACGGCCTGGCCGCCATAGAGCTTCACGCCCAGATATTTCGGATTCGAATCGCGACCGTTGCGCGAGGAACCTACGCCTTTCTTGTGTGCCATGGCGGCTTACTCCTTCGCGGCCTTGCCGCCCTTGGGGGCAATGGCCGTGATTTCGATTTCGGTATAGTGCTGCCGATGCCCCATCTGCTTGCGATGGTGTTTGCGGCGGCGGAATTTCACGATGCGCACTTTGTCGTGGCGGCCGTGGCCGCGCACCTTGGCGGCGACGTGGGCGCCCTCGATGTGGGGCGCACCCAGCGTGATGTTCTCGCCGTCGCCGATCATCAGCACCTGTTCGAACTTGACGGCGCTGTCGGGTTCGGCGTCGAGCTTCTCCACGCGCAGGACATCGCCCTGCATCACGCGGAACTGGCGTCCGCCGGTGAGGATCACTGCGTACATTTTCGTACCCCGGTTTTGGTAGTTATTGTTTGGTCGTTCTGATGAAGCCGCCCGATCTGGCCGGGCGGAACGTCAAAGTATAGCCCGGATCGGCCAATCCGGGCAATTGCTGCCTGGATCAGCGCTCAGTGCCTCGGCGCCGGCACCGCCGGCTGCTTCTGGGTCGCCGGGCACGCGCCCTGCGAGTTCAGCACGCCCTGCTGCTTCAACTGCGCGACCATCGCCTGTGCGCGTTCCTGACCCCACTGACGGCCGATCTGCATGCCTTCCTGCATGGTGGCCGGCATTTCGCGCAGCACCTTCTGGCCCAGCGGCGAGCGATAGAACGTCAGCAGACCCTGGATGTCGGCACTGGTGAAGTGCCGCTGATAGACCGGAACCATACGATTCAAGATGTCGTCCTGCGCCTGCGTGCTACTGAAACTGGTCTCCACGGTGGTCGCCGCCACGCAAGGCAACACGCGTTCGATCTGCTGCACCATCACGCTGTCCATCTGCGTGAGGATGCGACGCAGGCCGACCACGTCCATCAACTCGCGCACCTGTTGCGCGCTGGCGCCGCCGCTGTCGACCGCTTGCGGCGCCGCCTGCACGGCTCCGGCCGACATCGCCGCCAGTGCGGCCGTCACGATCACTTTCTTGTGAAACTGCATTTGACACCTCCCCGTCTGGAAAGCTGAAGCCAGAGGCCGCATATCGGCCGGAGCGCTATAGTAACCGGCTTGCAGCTGAGCCGGCGCGTCATCACCACTTTCGCAGACCATGGACACGATCCGCATCCGCGGCGCGCGCACGCACAACCTCAAGAACCTCGACCTCGAGCTGCCGCGCGACCGGCTGATCGTGATCACCGGTCTGTCCGGTTCCGGCAAGTCCTCGCTCGCCTTCGACACCATCTACGCCGAAGGCCAGCGCCGCTACGTCGAATCGCTGTCGTCCTACGCGCGGCAATTCCTGTCGATGATGGAAAAGCCCGATGTCGATCATATCGAGGGGCTGAGCCCCGCGATCTCCATCGAGCAGAAATCCACTTCGCACAATCCGCGCTCAACCGTCGGCACCATCACCGAGATCTACGACTATCTGCGTCTGCTCTACGCGCGCGTGGGCACGCCGCGCTGCCCGAACCACGGCACCTCGCTGGAAGCGCAAACGGTCAGCCAGATGGTGGACGCCACGCTGGCGCTGAATCCCGAAAAGCGCTACATGCTGCTGGCCCCGGTGATCCGCGAGCGCAAGGGCGAACACGTGCAGGTGTTCGAACAACTGCGCGCGCAGGGTTTCGTGCGTGCGCGGGTGGATGGTCAGGTGTACGACCTCGACGCCGTGCCGCCGTTGGGCCTGCGCATCAAGCACACCATCGAAGTGGTGATCGACCGCTTCCGCCCGCGCGCGGATTTGAAGCAGCGCCTGGCGGAATCCTTCGAAACCGCGCTGCGGTGGGGTGAAGGCTTGGCAATCATCGTGGACATGGATGACGCATCGGCCCCGGAGCAGTTGTTCTCCTCGCGCTATTCCTGTCCGCGGTGCGATTACTCGCTGCCGGAACTGGAACCGCGGCTGTTCTCGTTCAATTCGCCGCAGGGCGCCTGCCCGGCCTGCGATGGCCTCGGCGTGACGCAGTTTTTCGACCCGGCGCGCGTGGTCGCGCATCCGGAGCGCAGTTTCGGCGAGGGCGCGGTGCGCGGCTGGGACCGGCGCAATCCGCATTTCTTCCAGATGATTAAGTCGCTGGCCAAGCACTACAAGTTCGACGTGGAAACGCCGTGGCGCGAACTGCCGAAGGCGACGCGCGAAGCGATCCTGTTCGGCTCGGGCGAGGAGAAGATCGAATTCCGTTACCTTGGCGAAGGTCGCGCGGGTTTCGTGCGCAAGCATCGTTTCGAAGGCGTGATCCCGAATCTCGAGAGGCGCTGGAAGGAAACCGAGTCACAGATGGTGCGCGAGGAACTCGGGCGTTTCATTTCCGAACGACCGTGTCCCGAGTGCAATGGCGAACGCCTGAATCTTTCCGCACGCAACGTGTTCGTCGGCGAAACAAATCTGCCGTCATTGACGTCGTTGGCCATCAACGAAACGCAATCGTTCTTCGATGATTTGAAGCTGCCCGGCTGGCGCGGCGAGATCGCAGCCAAGATCGTCAAGGAAATCCGCGAACGGCTGCGCTTCCTGATCGATGTCGGCCTCGATTATCTGACCCTGGACCGCAAGGCCGATTCGCTGTCCGGCGGCGAGGCGCAGCGCATCCGCTTGGCCTCGCAGATCGGCGCGGGGCTGGTTGGCGTGATGTACGTGCTGGACGAGCCCTCGATCGGCCTGCACCAGCGCGACAACGAACGCCTGCTCGGCACATTGATCCGTCTGCGCGATCTCGGCAACACCGTGCTGGTGGTGGAACACGATGAGGACGCAATCCGCGCGGCCGACCACATCCTCGACATCGGTCCCGGTGCCGGCGTGCATGGCGGCGAGATCGTGGCGCAGGGTTCGCTGAAAGACGTGTTGAATGCGCCGCGCTCGCTGACCGGAAAATATCTTTCCGGCGAGCTTTCCATCGAAGTGCCGAAGCTGCGTCGCCAACCTGATCCGAAGAGGGTGATGACGCTGCACGGCGCGCGGGGCAACAATCTTCAGAACGTCGATCTGGAAATTCCGGCGGGACTGTTCACCTGCATCACCGGCGTGTCGGGTTCGGGCAAGTCCACACTGATCAACGACACGCTATTCCGGCATGCAGCGGTGGAATTGAACGGCGCCTCCGCCCAACCGGCGCCATTCGATCGCATCGAAAAGCTCAACCTGTTCGACAAGGTCGTCGATATCGATCAGTCACCGATCGGCCGCACGCCGCGTTCGAATCCGGCCACATATACCGGTCTGTTCACGCCGTTGCGCGAATTGTTCGCACAGGTCCCGGAGGCGCGTGCGCGCGGCTACCAGGCTGGCCGCTTCAGCTTCAACGTCAAGGGCGGCCGCTGCGAAGCCTGCGAAGGCGACGGACTGATCAAGGTAGAGATGCATTTCCTGCCGGACGTGTACGTGCCCTGTGACGTCTGCCACGGCAAGCGCTACAACCGCGAAACTCTGGAGATCCTCTACAAGGGTCACAGTATTGCCGACGTGCTGGACATGACGGTCGAGGATGCGCACGCGGTTTTCGAGAACATCCCAGCCGTGGCGCGCAAGCTGGAAACCCTGCTCGACGTCGGCCTTGGCTACATCAAGCTCGGCCAGAGCGCGACCACGCTTTCCGGTGGCGAGGCGCAGCGCGTCAAACTGTCGAAGGAACTCTCGCGCCGCGACACCGGCAGCACGCTCTACATCCTCGACGAACCCACAACGGGCCTGCACTTCCACGACATCGAACAACTGCTGCGCGTGCTGCATCGCCTCGTCGACCAAGGCAACACGGTCGTCGTGATCGAACACAACCTGGACGTGATCAAGACCGCCGACTGGATCGTCGATCTCGGTCCCGAAGGCGGCGCCGGCGGCGGCCGGATCATCGCGTCCGGCACGCCCGAAGACGTGGCCGCCACGCCGCACTCCTACACCGGGCAATTCCTGGCGCGCGTGCTCGATGCGCCGACCAAAGCACAGCGCAAGAAGAAACGCGCTTAGCAGCGTTAGGCGGAAATCGTCCGCGCCGTGCATCACCTGATTGACAGTGCCCGCCCGATCCGGAAACAAAAAAATGGCCGACAAGAAGAAAACCCCATCGCCGCAACGCCGCAGGCGTACACCCGCGCAGGCCGCACAGTCGACGCAAAATGCACAGCAGCCAATGCAGCGGGCCGGCGATCCGCCTGCAATCGAATCCGCAACTGTGCCTCGCACTTTATTCGCCGCACCCATCGCGGTGCGATGGCGCGATCTGGATGCCTTCAATCACGTCAACAACTCGAACTTCCTCACTTACATCGAGGAAGCGCGCCTGCAATGGCTGAAGAATGTGCCGGGCCCGTGGTTTCACGCACATTCGATGCCGGTATTGGCCGCGGCGGAATTGAACTACCGCGCGCCGATCGCGTGGCCCGCATCGATCGCAGTGGAATTGTCCTGTGAGCGCGTGGGCAATTCGTCGATCACCCTCGGCCACCGCATCATCGACGTCAATGAGCCGCAGAAAGTCTATTGCGACGGACGCAGCGTGCTGGTGTGGACCGATCCCGCCACCGGCCAATCGGTGGCCCTACCCGAAGCGATCCGCACAGCCTGCGCGATGTAGGAGCCTGCATGCAGGCGATCGGTCAAGGCAAGCAAGCATTCGTCTGTGGGGCGTCCACCAGCCGGCCGTCTATGGCCGGTCGCTCGCCCTACATGAACATTCAGGCGCTGCCGTTATGATCCGGCGCATTCTCATCGACAGGAGAACGCGTCATGTCACGCCGTCTGCTCGCTGTTGCGCTCGTCCTCGCACTGAGCGGTGCCGTCGCCTGTGCTGCCGGTGATTCTTCGAAGGCCGGCGACGGTGTTGGCCATGCCGCGCTGACGATCTACCACTCCGACAACGACGCGCTGTTTTCCGGCGATGCGCAAGGCGCGCTCGATGCAGGCCGCGCGGTGGTGCACGAGCAGCGCGGCATTGACGTGCAGGCGGGCCGCCACATGTTGCGCATCGGCGGTCTGCCTGCGAGCGTGGAACCGGAAGCGGTGATGGTGAATTTCGGCACTGGCGTGGACGTACTCGGCCGACGCATCGTGCTGGCGCGCGGCAGCGCCGACAGCGCGCTCGCGGGCCACGTGGGCGAGCGCGTCAGCGTCGCCGGCAGCAACGGACAGACGCTCGCCGAGGGCGAATTGCTTGCGGCGGATAGCAATGGACTGACAGTGCGCAATGTCAACGGCAATGTGATCGTGGTGCACGATTACGCCACCGTTTCGTTGCCGCCGAATGCCGTGGGCGGCGGCGGCAGCGTGCTGCTCGACGTGGATGCGAAATCCTCCGGCACCCGCGAAGCGAAACTGACCTACTCCACCGCCGGCATCGGCTGGCGCGCGGCCTACGATGTGGTGCTGGCAAATGGTTCGGCCTGTCGCATGCATTTCGATCCGCAGGCGAGCATCGCCAACCGCAGCGGGCGCGATTACGACGCGGCGACGATCAAGCTGGTCGCGGGACAGCCGAATTTCTCCGGCCAGCCGCCGCGCATGTACATGGCAAAAGCGGTGGCCGCCGAAGCCGCGCCGCCAATGCCGCAGCAACGCACGCTCGGCGACTATCGCAGCTTCACCCTCCCCGGCGCGGTCGACCTGCCCGACGGCACGGTCACCCTGACGCCGCTGTACGCCGCTTCCGATCTGAGTTGCACACGCCAGTACCTGCTGGAAGCCGGCAACGCCTGGCAGCCGCCCAAACCGATCCTGGACACGAATTACAACGACGACAGCTATCAGGATCGTGCGATCGCATCGATGCTGCTGTTCGCCGCTCCCGCTGCATTGCCCGCCGGTACGCTGCGCACAACCACCCTCGATCAGGATGGCGCTTCCGAATTGCTGGGCCAGGGCGACATCCCCGACACGCCGAAAGGACAGCAGGCCACGGTCACGCTGGGTGAGAGTTTCGATTTGCGCGCCAGCCGCGAACGCACCGCGTTTTCGGTGGATAAAAGCTCGCGCACGATGGACGAGGCTTTCCGCATCACGCTCACGAATGGCGGTGACACGGCGCGCACGGTGACCGTGCGCGAACATCCCAGCCGCTGGCGCGTGTGGAAGCTGGTTTCTTCCAGCGTGAAGCCGGACAAGCAGTCGCCCGATACGCTCGAGTTTTCGCTCGAGGTGCCGGCGAACGGCAAGACGACGCTGGACTATCGCGTGCAATACGCCTGGGCGCCGAAGGATGAATGATCGGGACTCGGGAAAGCTAACGACTTTCGTCAGTCCGGGATTGCCCGTCGCGTAGCGATGCGCAGAAGCCGGGATCCAATGTCTCTGCTTTCAAAATCACTGGATTCCCGCTTGCGCGGGAGTCACCAAAATCCGAGAGGCGCAGTCACCATGCTCGACAAAATCGAACATCCTAACGGCATCCGCGAATTGCGGCTCAACCGTCCGCCTGTCAACGCGTTGAATCCAGAGCTGGTGCGGGCGTTGCGCCAAGCGGTGGAGACGGCACCGTGTGAAGGTGCAAGCGCGCTGATCATTTCAGGATTGTCGGGCATTTTCTCCGCGGGCCTGGACGTGCCGTTTCTGCTGACGCTCGACCGAGCGGGCATGCGATCGTTCTGGAGCGAATTCCTCGGGACGTGCGCGGCGCTGGCGCGCTCGCCGATTCCGGTGGTGGCGGCGATCACCGGCCACTCGCCCGCCGGCGGCGCGGTGATCGCGCTGTTCTGCGATTTCCGCGTGATGGCGCACGGCGCATACCGCATCGGCTTGAACGAGGTGCAGGTCGGGCTTACCGTTCCGGACGTCATCCGCGTCGCGCTGACTCGCCTGCTCGGCGCGTATCGCGCTGAACGGCTTCTGGTGCAGGGTGTGATGCTGGAGTCGGAACCGGCGCTGCACGCCGGCCTGGTGGACGAACTCGCTGACGTGGATCACGTGGTCGCGCGTGCACTGAACTGGCTCGAGGAACTATTGAAATTGCCGCAGCACGCGATGCTCTCCACACGCGAGCTGGCGCGTGCGGATCTGGCCGCGCTGTTCGCCGATCCGGCCGTGCTGCCGATCGATACGCTGGTGGAGATGTGGTTCGCCGCGGAAACACAGAACGCGCTGCGCGGGATGGTGGAGCGGTTGAAAGCGAAGAAGTAGCGCGCTCTGCACACGCCGCGTGGAGGCTACACGTCTTTCGCCACCGGCCGTCGCGGATCGCTGATATATCCCGACCACGACGGCGCGAACAGACGCGAGCCGTGCAGACCCGCGACCTCCATCGCCAGCAGGTTGTGCGCGGCGGTGACGCCGGAGCCGCACATGTGCACCACTTCCAGCGGATTGCGATTCTTCGTCAGCGTCGCGAATTCCTGCTGCAATTGCTGCGGCGATTTGAATCGTCCGGTCACATCGAGATTGTCGCTGAATGGCCGGTTCAACGCGCCCGGCACGTGTCCTGCGACCGGATCGATCGGTTCGACCTCGCCGCGATAACGCGCCGCGCCGCGCGCATCCAGGAGCAACAGCGCGTCGCGCGCGCGCAACCGTTCCAGTTCGTCGTAGAGAACGATTTGCGCCGGATCGAATCGCACCTCCACTTGCGTGCTCGGCCGCGTGCGGGCTTCACCCTGTTCCACCGGCAGACCGGCCTCGCACCATGCGCGCCAGCCACCATCCAGCACGCTCGCCTCGATGCCACAGATGCGCAGCAACCACCACAGGCGCGCCGCCGCGAGCGCACCGCCCGCGCCATCGTATGCAGTGATCCGTTGCCGCGGCGTCCAGCCCCAGCGCGACAGCGTTTTCGAAAATGTGCGTTCGTCCGGCAGCGGATGTCGTCCCAAATTCTTCTTCGACAAATCCGACAGATCTCGATCGAGATTCGCGTACACCGCACCGGGAATATGCGCGGACAGAAATTCGCGCTCGCCCTTGCCGGGATCGGAAAGTTCGAAACGGCAATCCACGATGAGCACTTCCCGTGCCGGCAACGCCGCCAGCGAATGCGCGTCGATCAGAACATTCATCGCATGATCCCCATGCGGCGTATCAGGTTCACCAGTATCGCGGCCGTCGCGCCCCAGATCGGCGGTTTCGTGCGGGCGTATTCGTACACCTTGCGGCGTTTGCCGTGCGTGACGAGTTCGCGTTCACGCAGATTGGCCGGGTCGAGCAAAAATGCGAGCGGCATCTCGAACACCGATTCCACTTCTTCTGATTGCGGCGACAATTGCGCTGTCGCAGCCAGCCGCGCCACCACCGGCGTCACGCAATAACCGCTGACGGTGTCGAGGCAATCCAGGTACCCGAGTGGCTGCGCCTCGTGCGGATCGAGACCGATTTCCTCGCGCGCTTCGCGCAAGGCGGCAGACACCGCGTCCACGTCGCTCTCGTCGATGCGGCCGCCGGGAAAACTCACCTGACCCGCGTGCGTGCGCAAGCCACCGTCCCGCAGCGTGAACACCACTTTCGGCTGTGGCAGGTCACGCAGCGCGATCAGTACTGCCGCGCCCGCGCGCGGCGCATCGCCCAGCAGGTCGGCCAATTCATCACGATTCCAACCGGCCGTCGCGGGCGGCTGCCGGAGCGGGTGCAATGCGCGCACGACCGCCGCGATCTCGTCGCTCATTCCGTCGCCCGCCGCGTTGGCAGGATTTCCAGCATGAAACGAAATCTTTCCGCGTCGCTCATCGTGCTCCAGCGCGCGATCTCGTCCAACGTGCGGCGGCAGCCGATGCAAAGCCCGCTCTCGTCCATGCGACAGATGCCGATGCAAGGCGTCAATGGCGGCGATGGATCGGTCAGCGCGTTCATCGCAACAATGGGCAGTGGCCGTCAGCTTTGAACCGTTAACCAGAACACTGAGCGTGTCTCGCGGTTCACGGCTTGGTGTCGATCAAGCGGATGTCGAATATCAACCCCTCGTTGGGCCCGATGCGGGGCGGCTGACCGCGTTCGCCATAAGCCATCTGCGGCGGGATGAACACCTGCCAATGATCGCCCACGTGCATGCGGGTGATGATCTGCCGCCAGCCTGGGATCATCTGATCGACAGGAAACGTCACGGGCTGGCCGCGATCGTAGGTGTTGTCGAAGACCGTGCCGTCCAGCAGCGCGCCGCGATATTGCAGCGTGACTTCGCTGGAGAGCGTGGGACTGCGATCGCTGTCGCCATCTTGCAGCGCCTTGTACTGCACGCCCGATGGCAGCGTGATCACATCCTTCTGCAATTTGTTCTGCGCAAAGAATTTCTGCGCGCGCGCCAGATTGTCGGCCGCCAGCTTGGCGAATGCCGCGCGCGCCTGCTCGATCATGTGCTGCTGCATCGCCGCGATCACCTGCTGCATTTCTTGCGGCGGATAGGCGGGCTTCTTCTGGCCGTAGCCATCCTGCACGCCGCGCAACACGGCAGCGATGTCGATCGATAGCCCATGCTGACCCAGATCGCGTCCCGCCTCGTAGCCCAGCGCGTAGGAGAGCTTGCGGTCGCCCGACGGCGACGCACTCTGCGCGCGCGCGGACGCCAGCGGCAGAGCCGCCGCGAACGCGACCGTCATGGCGATGCTGGCGATCCTCATCTGGACTTTCCCTCGTGCGGGTCCGCGATGCTAGCAAACCCCGCGACTTTGAACGCACAAAGTCTCAAAGGTTCCCGTCAGAGCGGCCCACGGTAACGTTTTTCGCCCGCGGCGATGCGCAGATTCAGCCGATTTTCCGGCGGCGCCAGTGCGCAGGTGGCGAAGGCCGTGAATACGCAGGGCGGATTGTAGGCCTTGTTGAAGTCGATCACGATGCGGCCGTCGCGCGGCGGTTCGGTGTAGAGAAAACGACCGGCTCCGTAGGTCTCCTTGCCGGAAGTGCCATCGGCGAACATCAGATAGAGAACTTCATCGCCCGGTGTTTCGAGCACCGGCAGCAATTCGTATCGATTGCCATCCCGTTCGAACACCGCCTTGCCCGGCGCGGGATAGCTTTCGAGCTGTCCGATTACGTTCATCGTTTTCAGCGTGCGCGGGGGATCGAACGGAATCCATTGGGCCTCGATGCGCCAGGATGGATCGATCGTAAACGACTCGATACCTGCAAAGTTCTTGCGCGTTGGCGCGTTCGCATCGCGCACGCGCAGCGCCTTACGGCCACCGCGATCGATCACGATGAAATTCGCGCTGCCGAAGGAAACATTTGTCGGATTCGGCGCGCGATCGTCGCGCAACTCTGCGCGCGTTTTCACTTCGCCGTCGATCAGCGCTTCGCTGTCCGACGAGAGTTCGATCGCGGCCGATCCGTCTTCGCGCAATTCGATCGTGCCCAGATGCGGCGGCGCTCGCTCGACGACGATCGAATTGTCGGCCGCGCTGCCGACCGTGTTGCGGCCGGGCTCCAGCCAATGCAACCCGGCAAGGCTCAACCAGCCGTCCGGCGCGGTCAGCCGCGCAAGCCGCGCGGCGCGCCACTCTTCAATGGAACGCTCGTAATCGCCCACTCAGCGCCCTCGCAGGAACAACTTGTCCAGTTCGCCAATCGTCAACTGCGTCCAGGTCGGGCGGCCGTGATTGCACTGGCCAGAACGTTCGGTGGCTTCCATCTCCCGCAGCAGCGCGTTCATCTCTGGGATCGTCAGCCGCCGGTGCGCGCGCACCGCGCCGTGGCAGGCCATCGTCGCCAGTAATTCGTTCTGTAACTCCTCCAATCGACGCGAATGCCCGTGCGCGGCCAGTTCGCCCAGCACGTCGCACGCCAGTTGCGCCGCGTCCGCACCCTGCAGCAGAACCGGGATGCGCCGCACGGTGATCTGGCGCGGACCGCTGCGGTCGATTTCCAGACCGACCTCTGCCAGCGCGGCCGCGTGTTCTTCCGCCGCCGCGGCTTCGCTCTCGCTGACGGACACCGGCAGCGGCACCAGCAAGCCCTGCGATTGCACGCCGTCGCGTTCGCATGCCGATTTCAGTTTCTCGTAGGTGACGCGTTCGTGTGCGGCGTGCATGTCTACCAACACCAGGCCGTGCGCGTTCTCGGCGAGGATGTAGATGCCGGACAGTTGCGCCAGCGCGTAACCCAGCGGCGGCGATTCGTCATTGTGCGCCGGGGGCAGCGATGCGTCGGCGGGAGGCGCGGCATTCAGCAACCGCGCATAAGCGTCAGCCGGCGGTTCCCGCACGGCCAGCCCGAGTCCGGATTGGCGCAGGGCGGCCGTTCCGGATTCAGTATTCGGCAGCCACTCCTCCTCGGCTTCAGCGAGTCTCCTCCGTGCTTCCGGCATGAGACCGGACGCGCGAAATAAAAACGCTGAGGAATCTCTGCCACTGCCACCCGCGCGGGTCTGCGCGATCACTTCATGCAGGGTGCGAAACAGGAAATCGTGCACCAGCCGCGCCTCGCGGAAGCGCACTTCCGATTTGGCCGGATGCACGTTGACGTCCACGGCCTGCGGATCGATTTGCAGGAACAGCACGAATGCCGGATGCCGGCCCTGGAACAACACGTCGGCATAAGCCTGCCGCACCGCGTGCGCGACCACTCGATCGCGCACCAGTCTGCCGTTGACGTAAAAATATTGCTGGTCGGCTTGCGCCCGCGAGGCCGTCGGCAAACCGACCCAGCCGCGCAGTTCCATGCCGGCCGCCGTGTGCTCGATCGCCAGGCAATTCTCCGCGAAGCTGGCACCGAGCAATTCCGCCGCGCGCGCGAGCCGCGCCTCCGTATCGCTCGCAGGTTTCAACAAGCGCACAGGTTTGCCGTTATGGCTCAAACGGAATTCGATGTCACTGCGCGCCAGCGCGAGCGATTTCACCAGCTCATCGATGTGGCCGAACTCGGTGCGCTCGGCGCGCAGAAACTTGCGTCGCGCCGGCACCGCATGAAACAGATCGTGCACTTCGACGCAGGTCCCCACCGCTGCCGATGCCGGTTGCGTTTCACCGATGCGCGCACCGGCCGCTTCGATACGCCATGCGTGCGATTCGTTGTGCGTGCGCGAAGTCAGTTGCAAGCGCGACACTGACGCAATCGAAGCGAGCGCTTCGCCACGAAAACCCATGCTGGCGACGCGCGTGAGATCCTCGAATGTCTCGATCTTGCTGGTCGCATGTGCAGCCAGCGCCAGCGGCAACTCATCGCGCGGAATGCCGGAGCCGTCGTCGCGCACGCGGATCAGCCGCGCGCCGCCCTGCGCGATGTCGATTTCGATCTTCGTCGCGCCCGCATCGAGACTGTTTTCGACCAGCTCCTTGACCACCGAGGCCGGACGCTCGATCACCTCGCCAGCGGCGATCTGATTGACCAGTTCGGGAGACAGCGGACGGATCGGCGGCATCGCGGCATTTCGCAGCAAACGCGAAGCATAGCAAGACGCCGGGAGTCGGACTCAGGAATTCGATTCGGAGCGTGCCGTCATTGAGGAGTGCGGCCATGGATGACCACATTGCTCGCACCATGAGTATGCGTAGCCCGGCACGCGAATGACCGATCGAAGGAAGCAATCAGGCACGATTGCACAAGCAAAGTGCGCGTGGACGATCGCTACGATGATGGAATCAACAAAACCTGTCCCGCCTGCACGTTGCCGTCTTCGGGAATCTTGCGATTGATCGATCGCAGCGCGCTCAAGCTGACGCCGTATTGCTGCGCGATGCCCGAGAGGGTTTCACCGCGCGCGACGCGGTGCATGTCGCGGATGTTGGCATCCAGCGTGGCAGACCTTTTCGACGCGGCGGATTCGCGCGATGCGGGAAGTTCCGGCGGTGGAGGTATCTCGTTCGCCACTTGCAGATCGGCATCGGAGGCAGGCGGCCGCACGCGCGGCCCGGCATCGCGCGCGGCCACGCGCATCGTGCGCGCGTGCCTCATGGGGAAAGGCGAAGCGACCGTCGCCGTGGAATCGCCATGCGCATCCGCGCCGCGCGGCAGCGGCGCGGGATCATCCTGCGATGGCGCGTCGTCTTTCTTCGCATCCTCCGCCGCCGCGATCAGCGAGTCCGCATCGGTTGCGCCCGGATGCAGACGGCTGTCACGGACCGCCGCGAACCACGTGCCCGGCGGCGGGGTGGATTCGAAATAGCCGCGCACGCCGTTGAGGATGGCCGCGGCGAGTTGCTGGCGATGATCGTCATCGCGCAGTTTCTGTTCCTCCGTCGGATTGGAAATGAACGCCGTTTCGACCAAGATGGAGGGCACATCGGGTGAGCGCAGCACCACGAAATTCGCTTCCTGCACGGTGTTACGGTACAGCGGGCCGATCCTGTCGAGCGCCTTGAGCACATTGCTGCCGACTTGATGGCTGGCCTGCATGCTGGCGCCTTGCGAGAGGTCGAGCAAAACAGCCGCCAGCGTGTTGTCCTTGTCGTCCAGCGACACGCCACCGATCAGGTCTGAGTTGTTCTCGCTGTTGGCCAGCCAGCGCCCGGCTTCACTCTGCTTGCCATGCGTGGACAGCACCCAGACCGAGGCGCCGCGCGCATCGCAGTGATCGGGACAGGAATTCGCGTGGATCGAAACGAACAAATCCGCCTTTTGTTCGCGGGCAATCTGGAAGCGCTTTTCCAGCGGCACGAAGTAGTCGCCATCGCGGGTCAGCACCGCGCGCATGCCCGGCTGTGCATCGATCAGTTTCGCCAGATCACGCGCGACCGACAGGGTGACGTTCTTCTCCAGCGTGCCGTCGGGACCGCGCGCGCCGGGATCATCACCGCCGTGGCCGGCATCGACCGCGATCACCACCGGACGCGGCTTGCCCTGCGCGATATCGTTCTCGATGGTGCGCGCCATCTGCGGTCCGGGCGCATGCGGCGGATAGAGATCGAGCACCAGGCGATAGCCGTACTGGCCCGCCGGCTTCAGCAGAAAACTCTTGGGATGTACTTCGCCGGTGAGATCCAGTACCACGCGCGCGGCATCGCCGCTCTCGCCGCTGCGGATGGTTTTTAGCAAACCCTTGACCGCGGGCACGCGGAAGTCGCCCGCGAAGCTGCTGTCCTCGACGTCCAACACGATGCGATCGGGATTGTCCAATTGCACCAGCTTGTAGTCGGACGGCGGCGCCGAGAGATCGAGCACCACGCGGGTGGAATCCGGGCTGCCCCACACGCGCAACGCCTTGACTTGCGCGGCCGAAACCGCACCCGCGCCGAGCCATCCCGCGAAAGCGGCAAAAAACAGCAGCGGGCGTGCAATCCCCCTCATGGCCGCGATTCAACCCCAAGCCATCGCGGATTGCAAGCATTTTTTCCTTTTCCCTCCGCAATATGCGCAGCTTTTGTCGAACCCGATTCAGGAAAGTGCCGCAACTCTCCTTATTGCATCCATCGACCTTGACGGTCAAGCGCCTGCCCGGGAGAATCGTCCGAGCTTTACCTCTCCCGGAAGGGAGTAGCTCGGGGTCGGCGCAAGCCGGCTTTTGCGGCGATCGTCAGCACGAACGCGCATGCGTTCCGGTCGTCGCGGCGGTGAACCCGTGGGCGAGACTTCCGCGATCCGCCCCGCAAGCGCGTGCGGGCGCGTGTTCGCGGAATGAACTCGACGCGCTGGGGACCGCCGATGAGTTTTCTATCGCATCCGCTCGCTTCGATTTCAGATCCCGCGTTCTGGTCCGGGCTCGGCGCGATCATCCTGATCGATCTGGTGCTGGCCGGCGACAACGCGGTGGTGATCGCGCTCGCCGCTCGCGACCTGCCGCACCGACTGCAATTGCGCGCAATCTTCTGGGGCAGCTTCATTGCGGTCGCCGTACGCATCGGCATGACCGCGGGCGTGCTGTGGTTGCTGAAGATTCCGGGACTGATGTTGATCGGCGGCCTGGTGTTGCTGCCGATCGCGTGGCGACTGCTGCATCACCATGAGGAACGTCCTCACGTGCGGCCCGCTGCCAGCCTCTGGAGCGCAATGTTCACCATCGTGCTCGCCGATGCATTGATGGGCTTGGACAATGTCCTCGCGATCGCGGGAGCGTCCAAGGGTCATCTCGGTCTGGTCGCGCTGGGATTGCTGATCAGCGTGCCGCTGGTCGTGTGGGGTTCGACGCTGCTCCTGAAACTGCTGACGCGCTGGGCGGCGATTGTGTACGTCGGCGCCGGCGTGATCGCCTGGACCGCAGCGCGCATGGTCACCGAGGACGATCTGGTCGACGACTGGTTTGATGCGCACATGGCGCTGGACTTTGCGGTGCTCGCGGTGTTCGTGATCGGCGTGCTCGCGCTCGGTTTATGGACGCAACGGCGTGACCGGCTGAAGCACCTCGTCGACGACGATTGAGCTCATGCTTGCCGATATGATCCGGCGCGGGCATCCTCGAACGCTCGTTTGAATTCACGCTGTCATGAGCGAAACGCCATACCCGCACCTGCTCGCGCCGCTCGATCTGGGTTTTGTCACGCTGCCCAACCGCGTGCTGATGGGCTCGATGCATACGGGCCTGGAGGATCATGCGCGCGATTACGACAAGCTCGCCACGTATTTCGCCGTGCGCGCGCGCGGCGGCGTCGGACTGATGGTGACCGGCGGCATTGCGCCGAACATCGAGGGCTGGTTGAAGCCGTTATCGGGCACGATGTCGATGCGCTGGCACGTCGCGCGTCATCGCAAGGTCACGAGCGCTGTGCATGCCGAAGGCGGGCGTATCTGCATGCAGATCCTCCACGCCGGCCGCTATGCCGTGCATCCACTCTCCGTCGCGCCTTCGAAGATCAAGTCACCCATCACGCGGTTCACACCGCGTGCACTCTCGAGCAGCGGCATCGAACGCACGATCCGCGCTTTCGTCCGCAGCGCGCAACTTGCGCGCGAAGCCGGTTACGACGGCGTCGAGATCATGGGTTCGGAAGGCTATCTGATCAATCAATTCCTGGTCGCGCGCACCAACAAGCGCGAGGATGAATTCGGCGGCGCGCTGGAAAACCGCATGCGTTTCCCGGTCGAAATCGTGCAGCGCACACGCGAAGCGGTCGGGCGCGATTTCATCATCATCTACCGCCTGTCGATGCTCGATCTGGTCGACCGCGGGCAAAGCTGGGAAGAGATTGTGGCGCTGGCGAAAGGCGTGGAAGCCGCGGGCGCCACGCTGATCAACACCGGCATCGGCTGGCACGAGGCGCGGATCCCCACGATCATCACATCCGTCCCGCGCGCGGCGTTCGCCTGGGTGACGCGGCGCATGAAGAAACAGGTGCGCATTCCGCTGATCACCACCAATCGCATCAACATGCCCGAGGTCGCCGAAGCGCTGCTCGCGCGCGGTGATGCCGACATGATTTCGATGGCGCGTCCGTTGCTGGCTGATCCGGAATGGGTGAACAAGGCGCGCGAAAACCGCGCCGATCGCATCAACACCTGCATCGCCTGCAATCAGGCGTGCCTCGATCACGTGTTCGAAAACAAGCGCGCGAGTTGCCTGGTCAATCCGCGCGCGTGTTTCGAAACCGAGCTGGTGATCGAACCGGCTGCGCGGAAGAAACGCTTCGGTGTAGTCGGCGCGGGGCCGGCGGGTCTGGCCGCTGCGTGCACGCTGGCCGAGCGCGGGCATGCCGTCACGCTTTACGAGCAGGCAAATGAAATCGGCGGCCAATTCAATCTGGCCAAACGCATCCCGGGCAAGGAAGAGTTTGCGGAGACACTGCGATATTTCTCCAACCGTTTGCATGATCTCGGCGTAGAGGTGCGATTGAACGCTACGGCCGATGCCAAAACGCTGCGCGCGCAGAACTACGATGGAGTCATCATTGCCACAGGCGTGAATCCGCGCGATCCGCGCATTCCGGGTCAGGAGCGCGTCAACGTGCATGGTTATACGGATGTAGTTTCCGGCAAAGTCGAAATCGGGAAACGCGTGGCGATCGTCGGTGCGGGCGGCATTGGTTTCGACGTCGCGGAGTATTTATCCCAGCCGCCGCCCTCGCCCACGCTCGACATCCCGCGCTGGATGCACGAATGGGGTGTGGATATGTCGCTCGCGCATCGCGGCGGATTAAGCAAACCGCAAGTCGAACCTTCGCCGCGCGAAATCTGGCTGCTGCAACGCACGCCCGGCCGTCCCGGCAAACGCCTCAATAAGACCACCGGCTGGGTGCATCGCGCTGCGCTGAAGGCGAAGGACGTGCAAATGCTGGGCGGCGTGGTTTACGAACGCATCGACGATGCTGGCTTGCATATCCGTGTCGATGACCAACCGCGCGTGCTGGAAGTGGACGATGTGGTGATCTGCGCTGGACAGGAATCCAACCGCGCGCTGGCGGACGAATTGCTCGCGCTCGATATCGAAACGCATGTGGTCGGCGGCGCCGACGTCGCCGCAGAGCTCGATGCCAAGCGCGCGATCGCGCAGGCAACGCGCCTGGCCGCGACGCTATGACGCCCAGGATTTGCGATTCACGGTTATCGGCTCAGCGCTTTTCGATCGGAACGTAAGAACGATCTTCCGGCCCGGTGTAGTTGGCGCTGGGCCGAATGATCTTGCCGTCGATGCGCTGTTCAATCACGTGTGCGCTCCAGCCTGATGTGCGCGCGATCACGAACAATGGCGTGAACATCGCGGTGGGCACGCCCATCATGTGATATGCGCTGGCCGAATACCAATCGAGATTCGGGAACATCTTCTTCAGGTCCCACATCAGCCTCTCGATGCGTTCGGAAATCTCGAACAAGCGCGGATTGCCGCCTTCATTGCACAGCTTGCGCGAGATCTCCTTGATGATCGGATTGCGTGGATCGCCGATGGTGTATACCGGATGCCCAAAGCCGATCACGATTTCCTTGTTGGCGACGCGCTGGCGGATGTCCTTCTCCGCCTCGTCAGCGCTGCGGTAGCGGTCGATGATTTCCATGGCCGCTTCGTTGGCGCCGCCGTGCTTGGGGCCGCGCAGCGCGCCAATGGCGCCGGTAATGGCCGAATACATGTCCGAGCCCGTGCCCGCGATCACGCGCGCGGTGAAGGTGGAAGCGTTGAATTCGTGCTCGGCGTAGAGGATCAGCGACTTGTCGAGTGCGTTGGCGTGGCTGTCACTCGGTTTCCTGCCGTGAAGCAGATGCAGGAAATGCGCGGCAATGGTTTCGTCGTCGGTTTCGGTTTCGATGCGCCGGCCGTTCTGCGAAAAGTGATACCAGTACAGCAGCATCGAACCGAAGCTCGCCATCAACCGGTCGGCGATGTCGCGCGCCCCCGGGACGTTGTGGTCGTGCGCTTCGGGCAGGATCGTGCCGAGCACCGAGCAGCCCGTGCGCATCACGTCCATCGGATGCGTCGCCGCGGGCAGCAGTTCCAGCGCGGCCTTGACCGGTTGCGGCAAACCACGCAGGCGCTTCAATTTCGTGCGGTACGCATTCAATTCGGACCAACTGGGCAGGTGCTCGTAGACGAGCAGATGCGCGACTTCCTCGAAGGTCGCCTTGGTCGCTAGGTCGTGGATGTCATAACCGCGATAGTGCAGGTCGTTGCCGCTGCGCCCGACCGTGCACAGCGCAGTGTTGCCCGCCGCGACGCCGGACAGCGCCACGGATTTCTTGGCCTTGGGAAGAACCTGCGCGGCGTTTTCGTTCATCTCTATCTCCGTTCGCTCGATCTGCTTCTCGCCGATCGGCAACTCAATTGAAGAAAATGTCCCGCTCGGATGTATCGGACATTTCGAATCGCGACTCAATCTCGGAACTGCTCCGATTCCGGCGATGCAGGGCAGCGGCGCACCGATTGCCTGCTGAAGACCAACAACTGCGTCGTCCAGCATTCGCCCAACGTCGAGCAATAGCAGGTCACGGCCTCGAAGTTCACGCGCTGCGCCGCAGCCATGAAAGCGCGGTAGTCCGCCTCGTCGTTGAATTTGATCCAGTCGAGTTTCTCGCCGGGCGACAGCACGTTTCCGGCAAGCGTGCTCTGGTAATAGTCGAGCTTGGGAAAACCCATCACTTGCATCACGGATTTCCAATTACGCTGCGGTTTTCCTCCGACAGTGACGCTCACTTGACGGATGATGGCGGGGCCGACACCTTTGTTCTCCCACAGCAATTCCCGTGCGCCACTGCTGTTGCCTCCGATCAGATACGGCCACACTTGCGCGCTGACCTGCTGGCGCTGCACGTGGGCGGTGTAGCCCGCGACGATCAACGACAGCAGACCGATCAGCGCGGCGATGATCGCGGCGAGAGCGTCCCAGCGAATCGTTCGCCGCTGCATGAAGCCATCCGGATTTGGTGCGGACTCCGGCATCGGCTCAACCTTTCCGCTCACTCGCGAATAGCGCGTCCAGCTTGCGCTCGTAATCGTGGTAACCGAGGAAGTCGTACAGTTCCTCGCGAGTCTGCATCGACGGCACCACGGATTTCTGTGTGCCTTCACGACGCACGGTCTGGTAGAAATCCAGCGCGGCCTTGTTCATCGCGCGATAGGCGCCGCAGCAATACAGCGCGATGTCGACGTTGGCGGAACGCAATTCATTCACGGTGAAGAAAGGCGTCGCACCGAACTCGGTGAGGTTGGCAAGAATCGGTACTTTCACCGCCGCCTTGAACCTGTGGTAATCGTCCAGTGTCTTCATCGCCTCGGGAAAGATCATGTCGGCACCGGCTTCGACGTAGGCCACCGCGCGCTCGATCGCCGCGTCGATACCTTCCGTCGCGGCGGCGTCAGTGCGCGCCATGACCACGAAATCGCGATCGATCTTCGCATCCACCGCGGCCTTGACTCGGTCGACCATCTCCTCTTTCGGCACCACTTCCTTGCCGGGGCGGTGACCGCAGCGTTTCTGTCCGACCTGATCCTCGATGTGCACCGCGGCCACGCCGGCGCGCTGGAACGATCGGATCGTGCGGGCAATGTTGAAGGCGCCGCCCCAGCCGGTGTCGATGTCGACCAGCAGCGGTAGTTGCGTCGCTTCGACGATGCGGCGCGCGTCGGTCAGCACGTCTTCCATTGTGCTGATGCCGAGGTCGGGTATACCGAGCGAGTTCGCCGCAACGCCGCCGCCGGAGAGATACAACGCGCGGTAGCCGACGCGCTTGGCCATCAGCCCGGCATACGCCGTGATCGCGCCGACCACCTGCAGCGGCGATTCGGCGGCCAGCGCGGCGCGGAAACCTGCTCCTGGAGAATGCGTCTGGCTCATGCGGCTCTCGGTAAAGCCGCCATTGTATCGCAGTGCTGCGGCGGGCCGGCTCAGCCAATCAGCAATGCCACCGCCATCGCGGCGATGCCTTCGCCGCGCCCGGTGAAGCCGAGCTTCTCGCTGGTGGTGGCTTTAACACTGATCTGATCCACATCGCACTCGAGCACGGAAGCGATTCGTGCGCGCATGGCGTCGATGTGCGGCGAGAGTTTCGGCTGTTCGCAGATCACCGTGATGTCGACATTGCCCAGCCCATAGCCGCGTTCCCGAATCAGCGCGGCACAATGCGCAAGCATTTTTAAGCTGTCTGCGTTTTTCCAACGTGGATCGCTATCCGGGAAATGCCGGCCGATATCGCCCAGCGCCAGTGCACCCAGCAGCGCGTCGCAAAGCGCGTGCACGGCGACGTCGCCATCGGAATGCGCAATCAATCCGCGCGTGTGCGGGATGCGTATGCCGCCCAACGCGATGTGGTCGCCGGGACCGAAAGCGTGCACGTCGAAGCCCTGACCGATGCGCATCACGTAGTCTTCTCCAGCAAGAATTCCGCCAGTTTCAAATCTGCCGGTGTGGTGACCTTGATGTTGTCTTCCGCGCCCTCGATCAGCATCGGCTTGTGGCCGACCAGCTCCATCGCCATCGCCTCGTCGGTGACGATCACGCCTCGCGCGCTCGCGGCTTCCAATGCGGCCATCAATTCGCCGCGCCGGAACATCTGCGGGGTGAACGCACGCCAGCGCGCCTCGCGCGCTTCGGTTTCGATGCTGCGATTGAAGCCGTTGGCGCGTTTCAAGGTATCGCGGAGCGGCGCGGCGAGCAGCGCGCCGCCGCTCCGCGCGCCCTCCGCGATCAGGCGCCCCAGATCTTCGTAACGCAGGCACGGGCGCGCGGCGTCGTGCACCAGTACGAATTGCGTTTCATCGATTTCATCGGGCAGCGCGCGCAAACCGGCCAGCACCGAATCGCCCCGTTCGGAACCGCCGACCGCAGTGCGCACCGGCTTGCCGTTGATCTCGCCCACCTGCGGCCACCAGCGATCCTGCGCAGCCAGCACCACCACCAGGCCCGTGACCCGCGGATGCGCAGCGAGACGTTCCAGCGTGTGCAGGATCAACGGCCGGCCTGCCAGCGGCAGATATTGTTTCGGAATCTCGCCGCCGAAACGCGCGCCACGCCCGGCAGCCGGCACCACGCACCAGAGCGCGTTGACGTCAATGGCCATTGTCGTTCTGATTCCTCGCCGCAGTCGACGCCGGTGCAGGCGTCACCACCTGATAGAACGTTTCGCCGGGCTTGATCAGCCCGAGTTCGGAACGCGCGCGCGCTTCGATCGCTTGCTGACCGTGTTTCAAATCCTGCACTTCGGCCGAGAGCGCCTGATTGCGCTGTTTCAGTTTGGCGTTCTCGGCATCCTGCGCCGCGATGCGCGCACGCAAGGCATTGAGATCGCGCATACCGCCCTCGCCCACCCACAGTTTCAGTTGCAGGGCGATCAGCAGGATGATCAGGATCAACGCGACCCAGCGGATCATATTAGTGCGATCGTCCTTGATCCCTGCATTTTCGAGACAGCGCAATAGTCGAAACCGCCCAAGACATACTGCCACCAGAGCGGCCGTCCCTGGCCGCACTTTTCACAGCAGCCGCCTCGAACGGGGCTCACTAGCGTCATGTCAGAACGCAGGCAGGTTGGGAAACGCCGCGCGTCCGGCGTAACGTGCATCCTTGCCGAGTTGCTCCTCGATGCGCAGCAACTGGTTGTACTTGGCCACGCGGTCGGTACGGCACAGCGAGCCCGTCTTGATCTGCGTCGCCGTGGTCGCGACCGCGAGGTCGGCAATCGTGGTGTCCTCGGTTTCGCCTGAGCGGTGCGAGATCACCGCGGCGTATTTCGCTTCGTCCGCCATCGCAATCGCTTCAAGGGTTTCGCTCAAGGTGCCGATTTGATTGACCTTGATCAAGATCGCGTTGGCGATGTGGTTGGCGATGCCTTCCTTGAAAATGGAAGGATTGGTGACGAACAGATCGTCGCCGACCAGTTGCACCCGTCTGCCGAGTTGCTCCGTGATCAATTTCCAGCCGGCCTGGTCACCCTCGGCCAGACCGTCCTCGATGCTGATGATCGGATACTTGCCGCACCACTCGGCATACAGCTCAACCATGCCCGCGGCATCGAGCTTGCGGTTCTCGCCTTTCAGGTGGTAGACGCCGTCTTCGAAAAATTCCGACGATGCCGGATCCAATGCGACCCAGATTTGTTTTCCCGCTTGGTAGCCCGCAGCATTGATCGCTTCCAGGATCACCTCGATCGCTTCCTCGTGCGAACGCAGAGCCGGGGCGAACCCGCCTTCATCGCCGACGGCCGTGTTCAAGCCACGCTTTTTCAATTGTCCTTTCAGTGCGTGGAAGCATTCGACGCCTGCGCGCAGCGCTTCGGAAAACCGATCGAAACCCGCCGGCATCAGCATGAATTCCTGCATGTCGAGCGGATTGTCGGCGTGCACGCCGCCGTTGATCACGTTCATCATGGGAACGGGCAAGCGCGGGGAAACGGGAGATGGGAGACAGGAAGCGAGATAGCGCCACAACGGCTCATGACGGGATACGGCCATTGCGTGGGCTGCCGCCATCGAAACGCCCAGTGTCGCATTCGCTCCGAGTTTCGATTTGTTCTGCGTGCCGTCCAGCGCGATCAGTTTTTCGTCGAGACCTTTCTGATTCGCCGCATCGAAACCGCGCAACGCATTCGCGATCGTGGTGTTGACGTTCTCGACCGCCTTGCACACACCCTTGCCGAGATAGCGCGACTGGTCGCCATCGCGCAGTTCCACCGCTTCGCGTGTGCCGGTCGATGCGCCGCTCGGCACCGCCGCGCGGCCGAACGAACCGTCGGCCAGCGTGACTTCCGCTTCGAGGGTGGGATTGCCGCGGCTGTCAAGGATTTCGCGGGCGTGGATCGTCTTGATTGTCGTTGTCATGAATTCTCGCGACGTAGTCTGATTTCTTCGTCATTCCGGATGCCGCGAAGAAGCGAGCCGGAATCTGGTTTTTTCAACGCACGATCAACAGCAGATTTCAAGTTCCGCGCCGCGCGCGGCTCCGGAATGACGATACCTATTTTCCGGCGGATTCCAAAAACCCTGCGCGTTTTGCTGCTTGATCCAATTCTTTCAGCGTTTCGAGCAACGCTTCCATTTGTCCCAACGGCCACGCATTCGGACCGTCAGACAATGCCTTCTCCGGATCGGGATGCGTTTCCATGAAAAGGCCGCTGACACCGACTGCCACCGCCGCGCGCGCCAGCACCGGCACGAACTCGCGCTGGCCTCCGGATTTGCTGCCCTGCCCGCCCGGCAACTGCACCGAATGCGTGGCGTCGAACACCACCGGGCAGTTCGTTTCGCGCATCACCGCCAGCGAACGCATGTCGGAAACGAGATTGTTGTAGCCGAAACTGGCGCCGCGCTCGCACACCATGATCTGTTGGTTGCCGGTCGAACGTGCCTTCTCGACCACGTTCTTCATGTCCCACGGCGAGAGAAACTGGCCTTTCTTGATGTTGACCGGCTTGCCCGCGCTGCACACGTTGTGGATGAAATCGGTCTGGCGACAAAGGAAGGCCGGCGTCTGCAACACGTCCACGATGGATGCGACCTCACCCAGCGGCGTGTATTCGTGCACGTCGGTCAGCACCGGCACGCTCATTTGTCTCTTTACTTCGGAAAGGATACGCAGCCCTTTTTCCATGCCCAGCCCGCGGAAACTCTTTTCCGAAGTGCGATTGGCCTTGTCGAAGCTGGACTTGAAGATGAAGTGGATGCCGAGCTTGCCCGTGATTTCCTTCAACGTGCCAGCCGTATCGAGCTGCAGCGCTTCCGATTCGACGACGCAGGGACCAGCGATCAGAAAGAAGGGTTGATCGAGTCCGACTTCGAAGCCGCAGAGGTTCATCCCACCGCTTCCTTCGCCAATCGCGGCGCTTCGCGCATCGCCTTGAACTCGCGCGCGGCGCGCACGAAGCCGGAGAACAGCGGATGCCCTTCGCGCGGCGTGGAGGTGAATTCCGGATGGAACTGGCAGGCGACGAACCAAGGATGCTTCTGCGCCGGCAGTTCGACGATTTCGACCAGGTCGTCGTTGGACACGCCGGCGATCACCAATCCGAGTTGCTCGAAGTGCTCGCGGTAGCGGTTGTTGAATTCGTAACGGTGTCGATGACGTTCGCGGATCATGTCCGTGCCATACAATTCGCGCGAGATCGTGCCGGCTCTCAGGTGGCATTCCTGCGCGCCCAGGCGCATGGTGCCGCCAAGATCCGAGGATTCGTCGCGGCGCTGCACGTCGCCCTCGCCCTGCGTCCATTCGGTAATCAACGCGATCACGGGTTCGGCGCAGTGGCGGTCGTTTTCCGTCGAATTGGCGCCAGCGAGGCCCGCCACATCGCGCGCAAACTCGATCACCGCCGCATGCATGCCGTAGCAGATGCCGAAGTACGGCACGCCGGCTTCGCGCGCGTATTCCGCCGCGGCGATCTTGCCCTCGAAACCGCGCTTACCGAAGCCGCCCGGCACCAGGATGGCATCGGCGCCGCGTAACACCGCTTCCGCGCCGCGCGTTTCGATTTCCTCCGAATCCAGCCAGTCCAGTTGCACGCGAGCGTTGTTGTGGATGCCGCCGTGGCGCAGTGCCTCTCCCAGCGATTTGTACGCATCCTTGTGCTCGACGTATTTGCCGACGATAGCGATGCGTACTTCGTCCTTGGGATTCTCGACTGCGTCCACCGTGCGGCGCCACTGCGACAGATCAGTGGGCTTCGCATCCAGATGCAAGCGCTCGATCACGATGTCGTCCAGTTTCTGCGAATGCAGCCACAGCGGCAGCTTGTAGATCACGTCCACGTCCACCGCGCTGATCACCGCGTTCTCCGGCACGTTGGTGAACAGCGCGATCTTGCGACGATCGGAATCTGGCAGCGGTTCCTCGCAACGGCACAGCAAGATGTCCGGCTGGATGCCGAGCGCGCGCAGTTCCTTCACCGAATGTTGGGTAGGCTTGGTCTTGATCTCACCGGCGGCCTTGATGTACGGCACCAGCGTGAGATGCAGGAACAGCACCTTGTCGGCGTGTTCGATGCGCAACTGGCGTGCGGCTTCCAGGAACGGCTGCGATTCGATGTCGCCGACCGTGCCGCCGATTTCCACAAGCGCCACGTCGAACCCGCGCGTGGCTTCGTCGATCACGTGTTTGATCTGATCGGTGATGTGCGGGATCACCTGCACCGTCGCACCGAGATAATCGCCGCGACGCTCCTTGCGGATCACCGCTTCGTAGATCTTGCCGGTGGTGATGGAATTCTTGCCGCTCAATCGCGTGCGCACGAAACGTTCGTAATGGCCGAGGTCCAGATCGGTTTCCGCGCCGTCGTCGGTGACGTACACCTCGCCGTGCTGGAACGGGCTCATGGTGCCGGGATCCACGTTGATGTAGGGATCCAGCTTCATCAATGTGACGTTCAAGCCCCGCGCTTCGAGGATGGACGCGAGCGAGGCCGACGCGATGCCCTTGCCCAGGGAAGACACCACGCCGCCGGTGACGAAAATCAGGGGAGTCATGGAATGACCACTTCCGGAAAGCGGCATTCTACATGTGAGGAGCAGGAAGCCGGAAATAGGTAGCCGGGGGCCGGAGAGCCAAGCCGCCTTGTGTCATCTGCTTCTCAGATTACCGACTCCCGGCTGCCGGTTTCCTCGCTTTGGCTGCTAGCATCATCCGATGCGCTCGACCATTCCCCAACGCCTCGCCGCGCTGCGCAAACTGATGCGCGAGCGCAACATCGCGTACTGCATCGTGCCGACTGCCGATCCGCATTTGTCCGAATATCTGCCCGAACACTGGCGCTCGCGCGAATGGCTGTCCGGTTTCACCGGCTCGGCCGGCACGCTGGTGGTCGGCGCGGATTTCGCCGGATTGTGGACCGACTCGCGCTATTTCGAACAGGCGCGGCGGCAACTTGCCGGCAGCGACATCGAGCTGATGAAACTCAACGTGCCGCACACGCCCGAGCACGTCGGCTGGCTGTGCGAGCGCGTACGCGAAGGCGATTACGTCGCCTGCGCGGGGGACACGCTGTCGCTGGCATACGAGCGGTCGCTGCGCGAGCGATTGGAGCGGCGCGGGGCGCAACTGATCGAAGAAGACTTACCGGGGCAAGTTTGGAACGATCGTCCACCCCTGCCGCACGCGCCAGTATTCGAACATCCGCCCGGATATGCAATCCGCACGCGCGCACAGAAGCTCGCCGCCGTACGCGCGGCAATGGGCGAATACGGCGCCACGCACCATCTGGTTTCCGCGTTGGACGAAATCGCCTGGCTAATGAATCTGCGCGGCTCGGATGTCGAATACAACCCGGTATTCCTGGCGCATCTGTTGATCGACAACGATGGCGCAACGCTGTTCGTCGACTCAACGAAATTCGAAAAGAGTACCCCTCCCCTGCTAGCGGGGGAGGGCAACGAGCGCGCAGCGCGAGCGGGTGGGAATTTGATCCCGCGCTTGCAAACCGACGGGGTGAAGATTGCGCCTTACGAATTCATTTGCAACACGCTCAGCCAATTGTCGATCGAAACAAAATTGTTGCTTGCACCCTCACAGGTTTCCGCCGCCATCGCTCACGCGATTGCCGATCACGTGACGCTGATCGAAGCGCCAAGCCCTATCTCCGCGATGAAAGCGCGCAAGAGCGCCGCCGAGCTTGCTCACGTGCGCGAGGTGATGCGCCGCGACGGCGTGGCGCTGGTGCGCGGCGCGCGCTGGATCGAGGAAACGCTGGCGCGTGGTGAAAGGATCACCGAACTCGATGTGGATGCAAAGCTGCGAGAATTGCGTTCGCAGCAACCCGGCTTCATCAGCGAGAGCTTCGCCACCATCGCCGGATATCAGGCGAATGCCGCCCTGCCGCATTACCGCGCGACTGCTGAATCGCATGCCGAACTGAAACCGCTCGGGATGCTACTGATCGATTCCGGTGCGCAATATCTCGGCGGTACCACCGATATCACGCGCGTGTGGTCGTTGGGCGAGACGACCGAGGAACAACGCCGGGATGTGACGCTCGTCTTGAAAGGCGTGATCGCGCTGTCACGCGCCAAATTTCCGCGTGGCACATCCGGGCAACAACTCGATGCGCTCGCACGCGCGCCGATCTGGTCAGCCGGCGTGGATTACGGACACGGCACGGGACACGGGGTCGGTTACTGCCTCAACGTGCACGAAGGTCCGCAGGCGATCCGGCCGCCGCGCTCGCATTCGCATCTGGAGGCGCTGGACGTGGGCATGGTCACTTCGATCGAACCCGGCATCTACAAGCCGGGCCGCTACGGTGTGCGCATCGAAAACCTAGTCGCGACGGTTCTCGCGGAGCAAACCGAGTTCGGCGAATTCTTAGGCTTCGAAACGCTGACCCTGTGCCCGATCGACACGCGACTGTTGAATCCTTCGCTGCTCGATCGAAGCGACATCACCTGGCTGGATGATTACCACGCACGCGTGCACGAACAATTGGCACCGCTGCTGGATGATCCGCAAGATCGCGCGTGGCTCACCACACGCTGCGCGCCGCTCGCTGGCTCGCAATAGAAAACGCCCCGGAGTCCGAGGCGTTGGCAGATCATAGGCAAGTAACGCAAGTAACCACCCCGGGTGCGTGGCGCCGGCGCGGACATCCATGTCCGCCCGTTTGAAGTAGCACGACATGCCATTGCTCGCACCCCCATGGCGTACGCCTTACGGCCGCCTTCGGCGTTCGCTTCGGTCTCCTGCCTACGCAGTCAAGGCATGTGGCAAGCGTTACTTCTCACTACCCGACGAAGACGAAGTCGGCTGAGAAGTCGTGGTCGTCGTGGTAGTGGAGCTGTTCGTGCCATTCGCCGCGGGTTCGGTCGACACCGAAGTGCTGGTGCGGGTGCTATTCGCACCGATCGTAGTGCTGGTGGTCGTCGAAGCCTTCGCGTGGGAATGATGACGATGATGCTTGGTGACGGTCTTGGTCGACTCGGTCGTCGTCGCGCCGGTCACCGGATTGGTCGAGGTGCTGGTGCTCTCCTGCACCTGCATGTCTGTCTTGGGCGGCATCGCGTCCTGCGTGCCGGCCGAGGTCTCGGTGCGAGTGGTCACCGCGCCGGTCATTGGATCGGTCGCACTGCTGGTCGTGGTGCTCTGCTGCTTGACGTCGCTGGATACCACCGGCGACGCCGCCTGCTGTGTCGTGGTGGTGGTGCTCTGAACGCTGGTCTGCGCATCCTGCGCGAACGCCGGGATGGCGAACGCGGTGGCGATCAACGCGGGAAGAATTAGCTTGCGCATGGTGACGCTCCTGTCGTGAATGGGTCGCGGTACCGCTTCAACAATATTCCGCGCGCACATCGTCCGCAGCCGCCCGCAAACCGTGCCTGAATTTTCAAATCGCCTTTCATCATCGATACAGTTCCGCACAACCAATTCCTGACGGATAAAAAAACGCCCCGGAAATCCGGGGCGTTTCAGATGCGCAGCGAATACGAACGTAACTCAGCCGCCGCTTGAAGAAGAAGCCGGCGCAGAACCGCTGCTGGACGAGCTGGTGCTGGACGACTTCTTGTGATGATGCTTGCGATGATGGCTGCTCTTGTGCTCGCTGTTGCCGCTGGAGCTCATCGACGACATGGAGGAGCTGGCGGTGGAAGCCGAAGCTGGCGTCGTGCTCTGCTGGCCTGTGGCGGACGTATCTTGGGCAAATGCCGGGACTGCAAACGCAGCCGCGATCAACGCGGGAAGGATCAACTTGCGCATGGGAACAGTTCCTCGTGAGGTGAGATGTTGGTTTCGCGCCGCCCTCGTCAGCGCGCTGCAAATGATCCGCGCTTCCAGCCCACTGCCACCTGAACCGCCGGAGGCCGCGGCGACGTTGACCGGCGGCTCGCCGCTCGCCATGCTGCGCGGCTGATTCCACCGCCCGTTCCGTCATGCCCGCCAACACCCGCTACAACGCCGCCGACATCGAAGTGCTGACCGGGCTGGAACCGGTGCGTCGCCGGCCCGGCATGTACACCGACACCACGCGTCCGAATCATCTGGTGCAGGAAGTCGTGGACAATTCGGTCGACGAGGCACTGGCGGGTTTTGCGAGAACTGTCGAAGTGACCGTGCATACGGACGGCTCGGTGGAAGTGACCGACGACGGCCGCGGCATGCCGGTGGATGTGCATCCCGAGGAAGGCGTTACTGGCGTCGAGCTGATCCTCACCCGCCTGCACGCGGGCGGCAAATTCAACGAACGTAATTACAGCTTTGCCGGCGGCCTGCATGGCGTCGGTGTTTCCGTAGTGAATGCGCTGTCTTCGCACCTCGAGGTGACTATCCGCCGAGACGGTCACGAATACCGCATGCGCTTCGCGCACGGCGAACCCTTAGGCAAACTGGAAACCTTGCGCGAAGTGCCCAAACGCACGACCGGTACCACGTTGCGTTTCCTTCCCGACCCGAAATATTTCGATTCGCCGAAGATTTCGGTTCCGAAACTGAAACACCTGTTGCGCGCGAAAGCCGTGCTGTGCGCGGGTTTGACGGTGCGATTGTTCGACGAAGCCAGCGGCGAGCGCGACGAGTGGTATTACGAAGATGGCCTGGCTGCGTATCTGAAATCCGAATTGCAAGGCGCGCCCTGCCTGCCTGAAGAACTGTTCGTGCAGCACCTACAACGCGATGGCGGCGGCGGCATCGACGCGGCACTGGCGTGGCTGCCCGAAGGCGAACTGGTGCAGGAGAGCTACGTCAATCTGATTCCGACCGTGCAGGGCGGCACGCACGTCAACGGCTTGCGCTCGGGTCTGACCAATGCACTGCGCGAGTTCTGCGAGTTGCGTAACTTGCTGCCGCGCGGCGTAAAGCTGGCGCCTGAGGACGTGTGGGATCGGCTGACATTCGTGTTGAGCGTGCGTATGCGCGATCCGCAATTCGCCGGTCAGACCAAGGAGCGCCTGTCATCGCGTGAAGCGGCGAGCACCGTCGAGAACGCGCTGCACGATGCATTTTCGCTGTGGTTGAACCAGCACGTCGCCGCGGGCGAAGCGATCGCGCAGCTCGCGATCGAACGCGCGGCCGCGCGTTTGAAAGCCGCGAAACAAGTCGTGCGCAAGAAGATCACGCAAGGTCCAGCGCTGCCGGGCAAGTTGGCCGATTGCGCATCGAGTGATCCCGAGCGCACCGAGTTGTTCCTGGTCGAAGGCGATTCGGCGGGCGGCTCCGCCAAGCAGGCGCGCGACAAGGATTATCAGGCGATCCTGCCGCTGCGTGGGAAGATCCTGAACACTTGGGAAGTGGAATCGGGTTCCGTGCTGGCTTCGGAAGAAGTGCACAACCTGGCGATCGCGATCGGCTGCGATCCCGGCAAAGACGATCTCTCCGGTCTGCGCTACGGCAAGGTGATCATCTTGGCCGATGCGGATTCGGACGGCCTGCACATCGCCACCTTGCTGTCCGCCTTGTTTCTGCGCCATTTCCCGGCGCTGGTGCGCGGCGGACACGTGTTCGTGGCGATGCCGCCGCTGTTCCGCGTCGATGTTGGCAAACAGGTGTTTTATTGCCTCGACGAAGGTGAGCGCGATGCGCTGTTGGCGCGCATCGCGCGCGAGAAGATCAAAGGCGCGGTCAGCGTGACGCGCTTCAAGGGTCTTGGTGAAATGAATCCCGCACAATTGCGCGAATCGACGATCCATCCCGACACGCGCCGGCTGGTGCAGCTCACTGTGGACAATGACTCTGCGACCGCCCAGTTGATGGACATGCTGCTGGCCAAGAAACGCGCCGCCGACCGCCGCACCTGGCTGGAAGAGAAAGGCGATCTGGCGTCGCTCGAGGTGTAGGAGATTGCTTGCAAGGACTGCTTCGGAACTCGTGTTGAGGCCGAGCGCTTGCGCGATGCGTTGAAGCGCATCGTGCGCCAGGCCGAATATCCGAGGCACGACGCCCACGGCAGGCTGCTCGGCGAGCGCTGGATGCGCGAGCCTAGCAACGGGACTCGACGGCCAGAAGTGGCTACCATTCCTCCATGTCACTCACCCCGCCAATCGACCTACAACGCTGGATCGAGGAACACCGGCATCTGCTGAAGCCGCCGGTCGGCAACAAGTGCATCGTCGATGATGACTTCATCGTGATGATCGTCGGCGGTCCGAATTCGCGCAGCGATTACCACTGGGACGAAGGTCCCGAATTTTTCCATCAACTGGAAGGCGAGATGGTGCTGCGCGTGCAGGACGACGGTGCGCGGCGCGACATTCCGATCCGCGCCGGCGAGATCTTCTATCTGCCGCCGCGCACGCCGCACTCGCCGCAGCGCATGCCGGATTCGATCGGGCTGGTGATCGAGCGCCGCCGCCTGCCGCACGAGAAGGATGGTTTGCTCTGGTTCTGCGAGAACTGTAACCACAAACTCTACGAGGAATACTTCGTTCTCAACAGCATCGAGAAGGATTTCCCGGCGGTGTTCGAGCGCTATTACCGCTCGCTCGACGCGCGTACCTGCAGGCGTTGCGGGCATGTCGACGCACCGCCGGAAAAATATCGCTGACAAGTTGCCGTCATTCCGGCCCGGAATGACGGATTTGAAATTGCAGACTCGCGGCAGGAGCGCGTCCGGCACAATGCGCGCATGAGCCTCACCGCACGACTGCGCGAATCCCCGCTGATCCACACGCTGCTGCAGATGCAGCGGCCGGACGTGCCATGGCGTGTGGCGCTGCGCAATACGGCGGCGATCGTGCTGCCGCTCGCCATCGGCGCCGCGACCGGCCACCTCGCCGCGGGCTTGGGCATTTCCGCCGGCGCGCTCAATACGATGTTCGCCGACCAGCCGGGGCCGTACCGATTGCGCATGCGGCGTTTGTTGCTGACTGCTTTCGCCGCGGCGGTCGCTGCGTTCGCGGGGTCGGTGTTCGGTGAATGGCCCCTCGTGTTACTGCTCGTTGCGGCGCTGTGGGGATTCGCCGCGGCGTTGCTGGTCGCGCTCGGGCCGCACGCAACGCGCGCCGGTCTGATCAGCATGATTCTGCTGGTGGTGATGGGTGCGGAACCACGCGCTGGCGCGCAGGCGTGGCAGGCCGCCGCGCTGATTTTCGCCGGTGGCGTCTTGCAAACGTTGTTCGCGATCGCGGCGTGGCCGTTGCAGCGTTACCGGCCCGAACGCATGGCGGTGGCGGACGCCTTGCGCCAGCTCGCCGCGCTTTCGCGGCGCAACGTCGCACCGGGCGAAGAAGTCCTGCTGCCCCCGTCGCTCAATGATCTGCAAGCGCTGATCTTCGGCAGCGGCCGCGCGCGCGGACGCGCGATGGAAGCGTTCCAAGTGCTCACCGAACTGGCCGAGCGTATGCGCATCGAGTTGCTGGCGCTTGCCGATCTGCAAGCGGGCTGCGATTCGTCGTCATTGTGCGACGCCTTGCAGGCGATCCGCCAGGCTGCTGCCAGTGTGCTGGATGTGCTGGCGACTGCGCTGGAGCAGGCCGCGCCGCCGCAGACCGCGTATGCGTTGTCGCATTACTCGGCCGCGACGGAATTGCTGCAAGAGTGGAGCGATCCAGACGATTCGCAGAACTGGATTGCGCAGATTGCCAATGCACGTGCTGCGGCGTTGGGGGGACAACTGCGCGCCGCAGCACGCAACGCGGAAGTCGCCGGCAGCCGCGGCGAGATTTCGGCGCAACGTGCGGAGTTCCGTTTGCCGCGCGCGTTGCAGCCGGCCAATCCATTCGCCACGCTGCGCGCGAATCTCAACTTTCATTCTGTCGCGTTCCGGCACGCAGTGCGCTGCGGCGCGTGTCTCGCGGTCGCCCTGGCGCTCTCGCATGCATTGCCGCTCTCGCGCGGCTACTGGATGCCGATGACGGTGGCGATCGTGTTGCGCGCGGATTTCGGCGCGACTTGGCGCTTCGGTTTGCTGCGTATGACCGGCACGCTGTGCGGCCTGCTGCTCACCACTGGCCTGTTGCATTTCGGCTTCGACGAGTTCTGGGAGGCGCTGATCCTGTACGCCGTGCTGTGCTTCGCTTATCGCGAACTCGCCACGGTGCATTACGGCGTGGCGGTCGCGTGTCTCACCGGGCTGGTCGTGATCCTGCTGTCGTTCTACGGCATTCCGCCGGAAGCCTCGATGTCCGCACGCGCCACCGACACGGTACTCGGCAGTGCGCTGGCGCTGGTCGCGTACCTGTTGTGGCCGACGTGGGAACGCGGGCGCGAACGCGAAATCCTGGCGAAACTGCTGGAAGCCTATCGCGATTACCTCAGCGCTGTATTGTGCGGCGATGCGCGGGCACGCTTTGAGACGCGCATTGCCGCGCGCGCGGCGCGCAGCAACGCGCAGGCTTCGCTGGAACGCCTGCGTCAGGAACCCCGGGGCAAGGCGCATCTTCCACGCGCGGAGGCTCTGGTCGCGCATGCCAACCGCTGCTTGCGTGCAGCGATGGCGCTGGAAGCCGCGCGCTCGGACGCGACCGATCGATCGCTGCCCGACGAGGCGGTGGCGCTCTCCGATCGCTGCGCGCACGCATTGAGCGAAGCCGCGCGCGCCCTGCGCGAGAGCCAGGCACCGGTCGGCGCATTTCATCTGCGCGACACGCAGCGCGCGCTCGCCGTTGCGTTGCGCGCGCAAGCGAAGGGACCGTCCCCCGCCCTTGCCGCGGCGCTGCTCGACGCCAGCGACCGCATCGTGGATGCCATCGACAGCCTGTTGCACGTGCTGGAATGCTGAAGCGCGGCGGACACGCAAGAGCCGCGGCAGGTACTTTTGACAACCGGATTTATATTTCTATAATTCCGGAATTATGAAACAAACGTATGCGGTACGCGCGCTCGCCGCGCTGGCCCAAGAGACCCGTTTGGCGGCTTACCGTCTGCTGGTTCAGGCTGGCGAACAGGGTCTGGCCGTGGGCGAAATCGGCGGACGCTTGAAACTGCCTGGCGCCACTCTGACCAATCATCTGCACGTGCTGCGCCGCGCCGGTTTGGTGCGCGATGTGCGCGAGGGCCGCAGTATCCGCTGCCGGGCCGACTACGCTCGCATGAACGCCCTGCTCGCCTTTCTCACCGAAAACTGTTGCGGCGGAGCGCTCGCCGCGTGTGCGCCCGTCTGCGCACCCAAACCTTGGAGCAAACGGAGATACAGATGAGCGCCCTGCCACGCGTATTGTTCGTCTGCATCGAGAACGCTTGCCGCAGCCAAATGGCTGCAGGCTTCGCACGCATGCATAGTGCGAATCTTGTCGAAGCGTATTCCGCAGGCTCAAAACCCGCGCCAGTCGTGAATCCGCGCGCGATCGCATTCATGGCGGAGCGCGGCTGTGACATTTCTGCGCAAGTTCCGAAACCGCTGAGCGACTTCGCCGATCAGAATTTCGATGCGGTCGTGACGATGGGCTGCGGGGATGCGTGTCCGTGGCTGCCTTCGCGGGTGCGCGAGGATTGGGCGCTGCCCGATCCGAAACTTCTGAACGACGAAGAATTCCGCGCAGTACGTGATGAAATCGAGCGCCGTGTCCTGGCGTTGCTCGAACGGCTGCGAACGGCGCGATGAACATTTCTTTACGAACACGCGCTCTGGCGGAGTTCGTCGGCACAGGAGCTTTGCTGATGGTAATCGTCGGCTCCGGGCACATGGGCGAAGTGCTGTCGCAGGGCAATGTAGCGGTCGCGTTGCTGGCGAACAGCACAGCCACCGGGCTTGCGCTCTATGTGCTGATCGTGCTGTTCGCGCCGATCTCAGGCGCGCACTTCAATCCCGCGGTCAGTCTGGCGCTGGCCTTGCGCAAGGCGATCACTTGGCGCGAGATGTTCGCGTATTTGCCCCTGCAAATCGTGGGCGCGATTATCGGCGTGATGACGGTGCATCTGATGTTCGGACTCGATCCCGTCACGTGGGGAACGAAGCTGCGCAGCGGTCCGGGCATCTGGCTGAGCGAAACCATCGCCACCATCGGCCTGCTGCTCACCATTCTGCTCGGCCATCGGGCGCGGCCTGCGCAATTGCCCGCACTGGTCGGCGCCTATGTCGCGACCGCATACTGGTTCACCGCATCCACCGCTTTCGCGAATCCGGCGGTGACGATTGCACGCGCGTTCACCACCACCTTCGCCGGCCTCCGCCCAATCGACGTACCGGGTTTCATCATTGCCCAACTGGTGGGCGTCGCGCTCGCGCTGCCGCTGGCGAAGCGGCTGCTGGAGTCCAGATCCCCAGAACGCGCGAGCAGTTGAAAGCCGATTCGAGTGTCCACGCCGTTCTCGTTGTCCGGAGCGATGCGGTTAAACTTGCCGCATGCTCAAAATCGACACTCACGCGCATATCCTGCCGCCGCAGTGGCCGGATCTCGCGCGCAAATACGGTGACGACCGCTTTCCGGTGATGGTGCGTTCGGGGGGACACCATCGTATTTACAAGGACGGCAAATTCTTCCGCGAAGTGTGGAAGAACGCATTCGATGCCGAATATCGCATCCAAGAATACCGGCAGCACGGCGTGGACGTGCAGGTGGTTTCCACCGTGCCGGTGCTGTTTTCGTACTGGGCGAAACCCAATCAAGCGCTTGAATTGCATCGCGCGTTGAACGAACACACCGCGGAAATCTGCCGCAACTACCCGCAGCACTACGCCGGTATCGGCACGGTGCCGCTGCAATCGCCGCGTCTGGCGATCGAGGAGATGGAACGCTGTGTCGAGCAACTCGGATTGCAAGGCGTGCAGATCGGTTCGCACTGCAACAAGTGGAATCTGGATGCGAGCGAATTGTTTCCGTTCTTCGAGGCCGCGGCCGATCTGGGCGCAGCGATCCTGGTGCATCCCTGGGACATGATGGGCACGGACACGATGCCGAAATACTGGCTACCGTGGCTGGTCGGCATGCCCGCAGAACAATCGCGCGCGGCGTGTTCGCTGATCTTCGGCGGCGTGCTGGAACGGTTGCCATCCTTGCGCGTCGCCTTCGCGCACGGCGGCGGCAGTTTCCCCTTCACCATCGGCCGCATCGAACATGGCTTCAAGATGCGGCCCGATCTGGTCGCCACCGACAACGCGCGCAACCCGCGCGAGTATTTTTCGCGATTGTTCTTCGATTCCTGCGTGCACGACCCGCAGGCCTTGCGTTATCTGCTGGATGTGGTCGGGTACGACCGCGTGATGCTGGGCACGGATTACCCCTTCCCTCTGGGCGAACAGGAGCCGGGCAGCGGCATCGAGGCTTTGGGACTTGGCGATAGAGACCGTGCGCGGCTGTTTCACGGCGCCGCACTGGAATGGCTGGGCCTGCCGCTTTCGCGTTTCACGCGCGAATCGTAAAGCTCGCGGCGCCTTTGCAGCGCAGGGGCGACAAAGAGGAACCCACGGAGGCCGATCCGGCGAAGTGAGCTTGTTCATGCGAACATCCATGTACGCCATTCCAACTTCATGTTCACAACCGATTGGCTCCTGCCTTCAACAGACGGGCAACGCAGCCGTCCTCGGCCGCACTTTCAAATCGAAGCGGGCTGTGGATCGTTCGCTTCGGTTCTGATCGCCGGCTCGCACTCCACCAAAAAGTTCACCGAGCGCGCAATGAAGCACAGCGCGTGTGCGCGATGGTGCAGCTCGCGCGCGAGTTGCGCGTTGCCTGCGCGGATCGTGACATGCGGGCGCAACACCACGCGCGTGAATTCTCCGCTGCCATCGGCGTTCTCGGACATTACGCCTTCGGCGCGGTCCTCATATACGGTGACCACCACGCCGGCGTCCGCGCACAGATGCAGATATGCGAGCTGATGGCAGGAGGCAAGCGCGGCGACCAGCAGTTCTTCCGGATTCCAGCGTGCAGCATCGCCGCGGAAGTGCGGGTCGGAAGAGCCCGCGATCGTTGGCTTGCCTTCGGCTTCGACCATGTGATCACGCTTGTAACCGCGATACGTTTGCGTGCCCGTGCCGGTATTGCCGATCCAGCGGACAGTCGCGGTGTAGCGGTGTTGTTTGCTCATGCGACGGAAAATCCTTTTGGGTTCTGATCCGGCAGCGCCTTGCGCGTCACGCTTTCCACCCGCGCAGACGGCGGGCCGCGGTGCAACCAGCGCTGCAATTCGTCCAGCGATTCGTTCGACCCGCACGCCAGCACTTCCACGTCGCCATTGCCGAGATTCTTTGCGTAACCGGAGACGCCAAGTTTCAACGCCTGTTCGCGTGTGGAGGCACGGAAGAACACGCCCTGCACCCGGCCGCGAACGATGAAGCATGCGCACGGCATGTCACTCCTCCTTTCGTTCATGCGTATCGTTGCCGCTCTCGCCGCCGAACAGGGCGGACAGCGACGCCGACAGGTGCGTGCGCAACGATTCGATCGCGTGCAGTACCGCGCGCCGCGCGTTTTCGGTCAGGCCGGCCAGCGCACGCTGCGTCGAATCGGGATCCAGCGGCAGGCGATAGCGACCGGCGCGATAGAGATCTGCGAGATTCGCAGTGGCGAGGTTGCGCGAGAGCACCCACTCGCCCGATTCGGCGCGCGTCAGCAAACCGGCCTTGCGCAGATCGCCCAGATACCGCTGCAACAGATCGTCGGCCAGGAACCGTTCACGCCGGCACAGTTCTTCGCTATGCAGGCCTGCCCCTTCGCGTTGCGCCTGGGCGAAGTGGCGCAGCACGCGCAGCAGGCCGATGAATTCGCAGCCCGGCGGCAGGCGCTCACTCAAAGGGCGGTATTCGAACGCCGCCATCGCCGCCGCCAGCGATGCGCCCAGCAACACGATCACCCACGAGAGATACACCCAGATCAGGAAGATCGGCGCCGCGGCCAGCGCACCGTAGATTTGCTGGTACGACGGCACGTGCTGCACGTACAGCGCGAACAGCACGCGCGCGATCTCGAACAGGATCGCTGCGATCAACGCCGCAATGCCGGCATGGCGAAATGCCACTGTGCGATTGGGAATCAGCATGTACATGCCCAGGAGTACCAGCCAGGTCAGCGCGAACGGCAGCAGCGCGAAAAATGGCTGCGCCCACGGCAGCGGTTGCGCGTTGGGCTGCGGCGAAAGGGGCAGCACGCGGGACAGCAGCGCCAGCGCCGCGACGATCAGCAACGGGCCGATCGTCAATGCGGCCCAGTACAACAACAAACGCGAGCCACCGCTGCGCGCGGTCTGCACGCGCCAGATCCGGTTGAAGCGATCCTCGATGCTGGCCATCATCATCAGCGCGCTGATCAGCAGGAAGACGATGCCGACCGCGGTGAGTTTGCTGGCGTTGTCGGCGAATTGCAGCAGATAGTTCTGCACCGTCGCGCCCGCGGCCGGCACGAAATTGCGGAAGATGAAATCCGAGATCGCCACGCGCCAGCCGGCGAACACCGGAAACGCCGCTAGGATCGCCAGGACCGCGGTCAGCAGCGGCACGATCGCGAACAGCGTAGTGTAGGACAGCGCGCCCGCAGTCTCGAAGCATTTGTCGGACAGGAACCGCTGCCACAGGAACAGCCCGAACGCGCGAAGGCGTTCGCGGTCGATGCGCTGAAGGGGAAGGGTCAGGCGAGCCATGCCGCGAGAGTAGCCCAAGCTGCGGTGTCACTGAAGTGAAGGCATGCGGCTACACTGCGCAGATGCCAGCCGAAATTCTCGTCCTCTACTACAGCCGCGGCGGCCATACGGCGCAGCTGGCGCGGCTGATTGCACGCGGCGTCGAGGAAATCGCCGGCGCGCGCGCGCGCTTGCGTCAGGTGCCGCCGGTGGCGCCGGTCACGCAAACCGCACAAGCGCCGGTGCCGGAAGAGGGGCCGCCCTATGCGGAGTTGCGCGATCTCGCCGAATGCGCGGGCCTGATCCTTGGTAGTCCCACGCGCTACGGCAACATGGCCGCGCCGCTGAAACACTTCATCGATTCGACCATCGCCGAATGGGCATCCGGCGCGCTGGTCGGCAAGCCGTGCGCGGTGTTCACGTCCACCGCGACCATGCACGGCGGTCAGGAAACCACATTGATCTCCATGCTGCTGCCGCTGCTGCATCACGGCATGATTGCAGTCGGCATTCCCTACACCGAGCCCGCGTTGAATCACACCCTCACGGGCGGCACGCCGTATGGCTTGAGCCACGTCGCCGGCTTGAACGGCGAGAACGCGGTCAGTGAACACGAGCGCGAACTGGCGCGCGTGCTGGGTCGACGCGTCGCGGATCTGGTTCGGCGTTTGGCCGCGTCGCCATGAGTGTCCGGCTAATGCAGCGAATCGGATTCGCCGCCTGGGCCGCGCAGGCGATCCTGCAAATTGCCTGGCACGGCTGGCTGCTGCCACCGGACCGCATGCCGCTCGTCGTTGCGTTGTTGATCGCGCTGATCCCGCTGGCGCTCCCGCTCGTGTACTGGCGCACGCCGGCGCGCGCGCTGATCGTCGCCGGTATGGTTTCGCTGTTCTATTTTTGTCACGGCGTTACAGAAGCCTGGGCTTCGCCGGCCGAACGCACGCTGGCGCTGATCGAAGTTGCGTTGGCGTTGGTGTTGATCGGCTCGCTGAGCCGCAAACCGAAACGCAAGAACGTAGTGCCGACTTGAGGGGGCATCGTGTCTTTCATCCAGTCTGCGCCGCAACTCGGCAACCAATATCGCGAAGATCGCGTGCTGCGTTCGTATTTGCGCCGCGTGCTGCCGCCGCAGCAATTGCACAGCGCGGAAGGCGCGCTCGATGCACTGGGCGAACACGCCGTGCTGGCATGGCGCCGCCGCACGAGCAGCGCGCGCGAAGAGCCGGGCTTGACGCGCTGGGACGCATGGGGACGGCGCGTCGATCGCATCGAACTGACGCATGTTTGGCGCGAAGGCCCGGGCCTGGCCGCGCGTCATGGTCTGATCGCTACCGGCCACGACGCAAACCTCGGCGCGCACGCGCGCGTGCAGCAATTCGCGCTGGCGTATCTCTATCACGTCGCCAGCGAGTTCTACACCTGTCCGCTGGCGATGACCGACGGCGTGGCGACCGCGTTGAAGGCCGCGGAGAATCGCGCGCTCAACGAACGCGCGCTGCCGCACTTCCTCTCGCGCGATCCGGCCAAATTCTGGATCGCCGGGCAATGGATGACCGAGAACGCCGGCGGTTCAGATGTCGGCAACACGGAAACCATCGCACATCGCGATGAGCACGGTGGCTGGCGCTTGTCCGGCCGCAAGTGGTTCACCTCTGCGATCAATTCCGACGCCGCGCTGGCGCTGGCGCGGCCCGAAGGGAATCCGCCCGGCAGCGAAGGCCTCGCGCTGTTCTATCTGGAAACGCGCGATGAGCGCGGCGGGTGGAACGGCATCCGCATCGACCGCTTGAAGGACAAGCTCGGCACGCGCGAATTGCCGACCGCGGAAATCCACCTCGAAGGCGCGGCCGCAACGCTGGTTGGCGAACCGATGCACGGCGTTCGCGCGATCGTGCCGGTGCTGCAGGTGACGCGCCTGTGGAATTCGATCGGCGCGCTGGCGACGATGCGCCGCTGCATCGCGCTCACGCGCGACTACGCGCAACGGCGCGTGGTGTTCGGCAAGGCGCTGATCGAGCAGCCCCTGTACGTGGACATGCTGGCGTCGATGCAGGCCGAGTTCGAGGCCGCGTTCCATCTGGTGTTCTACACCGCGGAGTTGTTGGGCCGAATCCAAATGCGTCAGGCCGACGAACATCAACAGCAGTTGTTCCGACTCTTGCTGCCGCTCGTGAAATTGTGGACGGGCAAACTCGCGGTGCGCATCGCGTCCGACACCGTCGAGGCGTTCGGCGGAATGGGCTATCTGGAAGATGCCGGCATCGCGCAATTGCTGCGCGACGCGCAGGTGTTTCCGATCTGGGAAGGCGCGAGCAATGTGCAGGCGCTGGATGCGATGCAAACGCTTGCAAAGCACGGCATTACGGTGCTGCGCAACGCGCAACGCAGCCTGTTGGCGCAGGCGCAAGGCAATGAATTCGCTTCAGTAACGCAACTCTCGCAAGACGCGATCGCTTCGGCGGAAGCGCGCTTGCGCGGCGCGGACAATGAAGCCGCCGCGCGTGGCATCGCCATGACCTGCGCGCGTGCGTTCGCCGCCGCACTGCTGGCGCGGCATGCGGCATGGTCGCTGCGCGCGCAAGCCGATCCGCGCCCACTCTCGGCGCTACGCCGTTTCTGCGCGCACGGTTTGAACCGGGCGCGCAACGACGCGCTGCCGGATGCGCGTTCGCTGGCGACGGATAGTTATTCATAGCTCTGGAAAAGTTCCCCCTGAACTTGTCAGAGCAACCTGAGTCCGACACACGCCTGGACTCGGCTTCGTCGCTTCATTCAGGTGCCAAGAAGATTGGCGTAAAACTCCGCCACGTATTCGCGCAATCTCTGCGCTTCGATAGCTTGCCGCAATTCGCGCATCAGCCGCAGATAGAAATGCAGGTTGTGGATGGTGGCGAGCTGGCAACCAAGGATTTCGTTGCAGCGATCGAGGTGCCGCAGGTACGCGCGCGGAAATCCGTTTGCACACGCGTAGCACTCGCAGCCTTCCTCGATCACGCGCGTGTCCTGCGCATATTGCGCGTTGCGGATGCGCAGCGTGCCGGTTCGTGTGAACAGGAAGCCGTTGCGCGCGTTGCGCGTGGGCATCACGCAATCGAACATGTCGATGCCGCGCCGTACCGCTTCGACGATGTCCTGCGGCCGGCCCACGCCCATCAGGTAGCGCGGTTTTTCGGACGGCAGCAACGGTACGGTGGCGTCCAGCGTGGCATTGCGCTCGGCTTCCGATTCGCCGACCGCCAGACCTCCGATCGCATAACCATCGAAGCCGACCTCGATCAGCGCGCGTGCGGATTGCGCGCGCAGATCGGCATGCACGCCGCCTTGCACGATGCCGAATAGCGCATTGCGGTTGTTCAAGTCGTCGAAGGCACGGCGCGAACGCGCCGCCCAGCGCATCGACAATTCCATCGATTCGCGCACACGTGCTTGCGTGGCCAGCTTGCCGTTCTCCAGCACTGGCGGACATTCGTCGAACGCCATCACGATGTCGGAATCCAGCGCCGTCTGGATGCGCATCGATTCTTCCGGCGAGAGGAAAACGCGCGCGCCATCCACGGGCGAAGCGAAGACCACGCCTTCCTCTGAAATCTTGCGACGCTCACTGAGCGAGAAAACCTGGAAGCCGCCGGAATCGGTAAGGATCGGCCCGTTCCAGCCGATGAAGCGGTGCAGACCGCCGAATCGTTCAATGACTTCCAGTCCCGGCCGCAGCCATAGATGAAACGTGTTGCCCAGGATGATCTGCGCGCCGACCTCTTTCAGATCGCGTGGCGTCATCGCTTTCACCGAGCCGTAGGTTCCGACTGGCATGAAGCAGGGGGTCTCGATCGTGCCGCGCGTCAGCGTGATGCGGGCGCGGCGCGCAAGGCCGTCGGTGACAAGCGCTTCGAACCGCAACGCGCTCATGCCCGCCCCTCCCCAGGCCAGATCAACATCGCATCCCCATAGGAAAAGAACCGATAGCGATGCTCGACCGCATGCTTGTACGCATCGAGGATGAGATCTCGTCCAGCGAATGCCGACACCAGCATCAACAACGTGGATTCCGGGAGATGAAAGTTGGTGATCAGCGCGTCGATGCTTTCGATACGATAACCCGGCACGATGAAGATGCCGGTCTCGCCGGCGAAGGGTTTCAGTCCGCCGCCGGCACGCGCCGCTTCCAGCGCACGTACCACTGTGGTGCCGACAGCGATCACGCGGCCGCCCCGCGCGCGCGTGGTGCGGATTTTCTCCACCAGCTCCGCACCGACATTCAACCACTCGCGGTGCATCACGTGATTTTCCACGCGTTCGCTGCGCACGGGCTGGAACGTGCCGGCGCCAACGTGCAGCGTGACGTAACCGAAGTCGATCCCGCTCGCGCGCAGTTCGTCCAGCAAGGGCTGATCGAAATGCAGGCCCGCCGTCGGCGCCGCGACCGCGCCCGGCGCGCGCGCATACACGGTCTGGTAGCGCTCGGCGTCGGCAGCACTGGCTTCGCGCGTGATGTAGGGCGGCAGCGGCATGCGGCCGATACGCGCCAACAGTTTCTCCAGCGGCTCTTCGCATTCGAAATGCAATTCGAAGAACGGACCGTCGCGCCCCAGCACGCGCGCGCGCGTGCCATCAACCAGTATCAGATGCGAGCCTTCGCGCGGTTTGCGGCTGACGCCCAGTTGCGCGGTGGCGACGTGCGAACCGGTGATGCGCTCCAACAGGATCTCGACCGCACCGCCGGATTCCTTGCGCGCGAACAGACGCGCCGGCACCACGCGCGTGTCGTTGAACACCAGCAGATCGCCCGCACGCAGCAGTTGCGGCAGCTCGCGAAACACGCGGTCCTGCCAGTTACGTCGAGCCGCATCCAGCACCAGCAAACGGCTGCCACTGCGTTCGCTCAACGGTTCCTGCGCGATCAGTTCAGGCGGCAGGTCATAGTGGAAATCGGATTTTTTCACGCAACAGCTAGGGATGAGCAGCGAGGGCGCATTGTAGGCGAGCTTTTCTCCCTGCCATTCAATCCACGTGATCAAACTCGGGCATCGGTTCGAACCATTGTCCGCTGCGCCAGTTCTCCGCGCCGTCCTTCTTGTAGACGACCTTGCCGCCTACTATGGTGTAAAGCACGCGCGTGCGCAGAATGTCGGCAGCGGGAATCGTCAGGAGATTTCCCGAAAACACGTCCATGTCGGCGCGCTTGCCGACGGTGAGCGAACCCAGATCCTTGTCTTCGTATACGGCATAGGCGTTGTTCCAGGTGTAGTCGCGCAACGCCTCTTCGCGCGTCTTCACCTGCTCCGGAAAAAACAGCTTGCCGTTGCCTTCGCGGCGCGTGACGGCGCAATAAAAGCCCGCGATCGGGTTGGTATCCTCCACCGGCGTGTCGCTGCCGTCCAGTACCATCGCGCCGCTCTCGATCAGCGAGTGCCACACGTAAGCGCCCTGCTTTGCGCGCTGCTCACCCAGGCGCGGTACCACCACTGGCGCATCGGAACACGCGTGGATCGATTGCATCGAGGCGATCACGCCGAGTTGCGCGAAGCGCGGGACGTCGACGGGGTCAAGGTGCTGCGCGTGCTCGATGCGCCAGCGCAACGCGTGCGCGGCCGGATCCTGCTCGAAGATTCTCTGGAAAAGATCCAGCACCTCGCGGTTGGCACGGTCGCCGATCGCGTGCACGGAAAGTTGCATGCCGTCTCGCGCGGCGATTCTTCCCATGCGTTCGATGTCGGCCATCGGCACCACGTTCTTGCCGGTGATGTTGGGTGTATCGCTGTAGGGGTGCAGCATCAGGGCGCTGCGCGTGCCCAGCGCGCCATCGGAGAGCACCTCGCCGATGCCGAGCACCGTGAAATGATCGTCGGCGTAGCCTGCGTTGCGATGCTGCGCGAGCTGCCTGTCGAGCGCATCGACCGATTCGCCGGCCACATTGACGTACAGCCGCAGCGGAAAGCCATTGTCAGCCTGCCGCTTCACCCACTCGAGCGTCTTGAAATCCTCGCCCATGTCGACGAAGCCGGTGATGCCCTTGCTGACTTCGTTCTGCAGCGCGAGTTGCAGCGCGCGTTCGCGGCGCCGTTCCACTTCCTGCGGCGGCAGCTTGGCAAGGTAGCGTCGATAGGCGGCCACCACCGGATCGGCCGCGGTGTCGCGGAGCATGCCGATGGGATTCCCCTGTTTGTCGCGCACGATGGTGCCGCCGGGTGGATCAGGCGTGTCGCGCGTGATGCCGGCGAGTTCCAGCGCGAGCGCATTGGCGTACGTGCCGTGACCGCTGACGTGGTCCAGCATTACCGGATTATTCGGCGACACCGCATTCAAACTCGCCGGCAGCGGCAGACCTTCGACGTTTGGCTGCGGCGCCGGCTTCCATTTGCCCTCGTGCCAGCCCGCGCCGACGATCCACTCGCCCGGTTTGGCTTTCGCGACGGCATCTTTCACCATAGCCACGATCGCGTCCCAGTTCGACGCCTTGCCGAGGTCGAGTTCCATCAGCGAAGAGCCGGTACCGATCAGATGGCCGTGGCCTTCCATGAAACCGGGCGTGACGAACGCGCCATGCAGATCGAGCGTCTGCGTTTTCGCGCCGATGTAGCGCACGATTTCCGCGTTGCTGCCGATGGCTTCGATGCGACCGTCGTGAATCGCGATCGCCTGCACTTGCGGTTGCAACGGATCGAGCGTGGCGATCGCGCCATCGCGCAGCACCAGATCGGCGGGCTGAAGTTTCGGCGGAAAGCCGGCGATGGGCGCGGCAGCGGTCAACGCGGCGATCGAGACGGCAAGCAGGCAACTGCACGCGGCGTGGAATCGCATCGTTGGTCCCCTGGAAGATCGTGGGCATTCTGCGCGCGGGCTGCGGGCGTTTCAACGTACCGATCAAGTTCGCATGGCAAGCACCCCTCGTTGGCGCTCTGCCGTTCGCCGTCCGTGGCTTACCTGTAGCCAAGCGCACGCGATGCCATTCAAGGTATCGCGTGCGCTTGGCTACAACCACCCCTTCTGCCGCGCCAGCCGGTACGCCTCGATGCGGTTGCCGACGCCGAGTTTGCCGATCGCTTCGGAAAGATAGTTGCGCACGGTGCCGTGTGAAAGATTCAATTGCGCGGCGATTTGGCCAGCAGATTGCCCCTCGCCCGCGAGCCGCAGCACTTGACGTTCGCGGTCGTTGAGCGGATCGCCTTCTGACCAGGCTTCCAGCGCGAGTTGTGGATCGATCGCACGGCCGCCACGATGCACGCTGCGCACCGCTTCTGCGAGTTGTTCGGCCGGCGCATCCTTCAACAGGTAACCGCTGACCCCTGCTTCAAGCGCGCGGCGCAGATAGCCCGAACGCGCGAAAGTGGTGACGATGATCACCTTGATCGGCAATTCGTGCCGCTGGATGCGCTGCGCCAGTTCCAGCCCGGTGAGGCCCGGCATCTCGATGTCGGAAATCAGCACATCGGGTTTCAACCGTTGCAATTCGCGCCATGCCGATTCGCCATCCGGCGCGCTGCCCAGCACCTCGACGTCGGGTTCCAGCGCCAGCAGCGCGGCCAGCGCGCCGCGCAACATCGCCTGATCTTCCGCAAGCAGGACGCGGATCATGCGTGATGCATCGCCGGTGTTTCCGCGGGCGGGCGCGGGAGTTCTCTCGCCGGTTTCGTTTCGACAATAGGCAACGGCAACGCGATCTCCAGTTCCGTGCCCTGTCCGCGCTCGGAACGGATCGACAAGGTACCGTTCATCGCTTCGATGCGCTCTCGCATGCCCGTCAAACCGTTGCCATGCGCGCCGATGCCACCGCGGCCGTCGTCGTGCACACGCATGTGCACGTGGCCGCTTTCGATCGCAAATTCGACCCGCGCATGCATGGCGCGCGCGTGCCGCTGGATGTTGGTGATGGCTTCGCGCAAAGCCAACGCGAGCGCAGTTTCAGCTTCGGCGGGCAGCGGCGACTCCGGAGCGCGATATTCGAATGCCACGCCGGCCGATTCCAGCAACAGCCGGGCGGACGCCAGTTCCGAAATCAGCGCCGCGGCGCGGATGCCGGTGACCGCACTGCGCACCTGCGCCAGCGCCTCACGCGCCACGCGCTCCACTTCCGCGATCTCGCGCCGCGCGGCTTGCCGATCGTCGCGCTCCAGCAAGCGTTTCGCCAATTCCGATTTCACAGCCACCAGCGACAACGTGTGTCCGAGCAGATCGTGCAGATCGCGGCCGATGCGTTCGCGCTCGGCGGTCGCGGCGAGACGGCGCACTTCGTCGTGCGACAAACGCAACTCAGCGTCCTGCTGCTGGTTGCGGCGGAAGAACACATTCATGATGCCGACCGCCATCGAGACCAAGATCGAAGTGCCGATGAAAATCCACGGCGCCTGCAGGAACGCGAGCTCGATCGTGAATGCGATATTCAGCGCGAACATTCGCCACATCGCCACGCGCGGCGTCGGTCCGGTGAAAGCGATGAAAGCGCAGGAATAGATCGCGTAGCACCAGCCGCCGTCGTTGATCGGCATCAGCAGGCAAGCGAGCACGGCCATTCCCAGCGCGCACCACAGCACATGTGCCTTGGGGCCGAAGTAGGCGCGCCAGTACAGCAGCAGGAAAACCACGAACGAGGCGAGCGTCGGCCACAGCCAGCCGTGCTTTCCGGAGAACACCGGCGTGGCGAAGATCCACGTGGACCACACCAGCATCACCACCGGAATCCAGCGGTTGCGCGGGTACCCGGGTTTCATCACCGAATCGGGGGCAATCTTGAAGAACATGGCCGCGCTCCTGTGGCGAGGATGATACGCGTCCGCGCTTTAGCCTGCGCGCCGCAACCGTCGTTGCGCGAGCGCGAAGAACGCCAGGCTGAAACCCGCCAGCACGGCGGCGTGCAACGCGGTGCGGTGATCGCCGTCCTGACCGCTGACGCTCAGCGCGATCTGGCCAAGATGGTAGGCCGGCCACAACGGCGCGATCTGCTGCAGGAATTTCGGCAGGAATTGCAGCGGAATCCATAAACCCGAAAGAAACGACATCGGCAGGTAGATCAGGTTCACCACCGCCGGTGCGCCTTGCGCGCCGACGCGCGTGCCGATGAACAAGCCGATTGCGCAGAACGGCAGCACGCCCAGCACCGCGGTGATCAGCAGCGCGATCCAGTTTGCGGGCGGCATGCGGACGTGGCCGAGAGTAGCCGCCAACAGCATCAGCAACATCACCACGATCGCCGCGAACAACATCGCCATCAGCATCTTCGCTAGCAGGTACGCACCGGGCGGCATCGGCAGCGCGCGTTTCAGCGTGAGCAGGCCATGCTCGCGTTCCATCGCCACTACCACACCGAAACCGAACAGTCCCGGCGCCATCACGCCAAACGCGCTGTAGCTTGCAAGGAGATGGGCCGCGACGTCGTAGCCGTGAGGTGGGCCGCCGTTCAACAGCACACCGAACAGGATGTAGAACATCGAGGGAAATAGGATCGTCGGCAGCGCGAACGAGGGCGTCCGCAACAGCCGCAGAAATTCGTATTTCGCCTCCGTCAGCCAGGCGCGCGCGGCGCGCGCGGAACTCATCCTCAGTGCGGTGTCCATCAGGCAGCCTCCTTCCTTTCGGTGCGCGCTTCGGCATCGGTGGTGATCTCGACGAAGGCTTCCGCCAGACCTGCACGCCGCACCTCCAATTCGCGCAAATTCGGGTCGGCGGCCAGCAGGCGGCGCAGTACGGCCTCGATTTCATCGCTGACGACTTCCAGCCGTTCGCCGTCGCGTCGCGCCTGCGTCACCTCCGGCCAGCCGCGCAGCATCTCCAGGTTCAACTCGCTGATGCAGCGGATGCGCCGCTGCGCCACATGCGCGCGGATTTCGTCCACGCTACCTTCCGCCACGAGGCGTCCGCGCGAAAGCACGGCCACGCGGTCAGCCAGCGACTCGGCTTCCTCCAGGTAATGTGTGGTGAGCACGATCGAGCAACCGCGCGCGACGAGTTCGCGCAGGCTCTTCCACATCGCGGTGCGTGCACCGTGATCCAGCCCGACGGTAGGCTCATCGAGAAAGAGAAGTTGCGGATCACCGCAGATCGCCAACGCGAATTGCACGCGACGCTTCTGCCCGCCGGAGAGTTTGCCGTAGCGGCGAGGCAGCAATTCCTCGATACCCGCGCGACGCGCGACTTCCTGCAGCGGCAATGGCCGCGGGTAATAGCTCGAAGTAAGCCGGACCAGCTCATCCACACGCAGCACGGCTTGCAGCATGGCGTCCTGCAGCATCACGCCGACGCGTCTGCGCGCCGCGAGCGACTGCGGATCGAGATCGAACAATTCCACGCGGCCCTCGTCCGGCCGCTGCAATCCCAGCAGCAGCGACACCGCGGTGGTCTTGCCCGCCCCGTTGACGCCCAGCAGCGCCAGCAATTCGCCGCGTCGCACTTGCAGATCCACATGATCCAGCGCAGTGACGGCGCCGTAACGTTTGACAACCTTGTGCAGTTGCGCGCGTGTCGATTGGCGGGTCATCTGACGTGCTCCCTGATGCGTGCGATCAGGATGCGACAGCCGCGCACGGTGCGTCAGTTTCCCGCGTCAGCTTGCGTTTCTGACAAGTGTCATCGAAGGAGCGGAACGCCATGAAGGCAGCGATCGACGATTTCCTGCGCGGGCGGCCATTGCTGCTCGCCGCGGCACTGCGCTACTACACCTCGCTGTCGCTGATGCCGCAGACTGGCGATCATCATGGCAGTGTTTTGTCCACGCTGATCGGCACGATCGTGGGAGTGCTCGGCGCGATTTCCGTTTTTGGCCAATTGCAGACCGCGCTGAATGCGATCTGGCGTGTCGAGGCCATACCGCGCAAGGACGTGATCTGGAAGCTGCTCGGCTCGCGCCTGCGCGCGCTCGGCATCGTGCTGGCGCTTGCGTTTTTGCTGATGATGTCGATGCTGATGAGCGCGGCGCCGGCGATGCTGCACGATCGCATCACCGATCTGTTTCCGGGCGCGGTGATACTGGTGCGAGTGTTCCACACGCTGATTTCATTCGCGCTGGTGAGTGCGGTGATCGCGCTGCTGTTCAAATACGTTCCCGACGTGATCATCCGCTGGCGCGAGACGCTGTGCTTCGGCGAACCGGTGCAGTCAACCCACCCGCGCATTGGCTGCGGGAAGACAATATTGCGAGAAGCGATCAGTCGTCCTGATCGACGATCACCAGTGTGCCCCGGCTGCCGGGCGCGACCGAATGCGGCGTGCCGGCCGGCACAATGAAGACTTCGCCCGCGGCGATTTCGATCATCTCGTCCGCGAGACGCAGGTTGAGCCGGCCGTCCAGCACCAGCAGCGCTTCGTTGTAGGCGTGGAGCTCCCGCTCGTCATTCTCGCCTTCCATTCGCAGCACCTTGAAGTTGGCGTCTCCGATGCGGCCCAACCGCGTGGAACGCCACGCGGTGGGCAGCGCATCCGCCAATTGCCGCAAGTCGGTTTTCACTTCGCGCTGAGCAAATCCTGGATGGCGGCGCGCTCCTCGCGCAATTCCTTTTCGGTCGTCTCCATGCGCGCCCGCGAGAACTCGTTGACATCGAGCTTCGACACGATTTCGTATTTGCCGTTCTTGCAAATCACCGGATAGCCGTAGATCACGCCCGGCGAAATCCCGTAGCTGCCATCAGCCGGCACGGCCATCGAAACCCAGTCGCCCTCTTCCGTGCCCAACGCCCACGAACGCATGTGATCGATCGCCGCGCTGGCGGCGCTGGCCGCGGACGATGCGCCGCGTGCCTTGATGATCGCCGCGCCGCGTTGCTGCACGGTCGGGATGAAATCGCTTTCGTACCAGTCCTGCCCGACCAAATCGGTCGCGCGCTGGTTTTTCACCGTGGCGTGATGGATGTCGGGATACTGCGTCGAAGAATGATTGCCCCAGATGATCATGCGCTTGACATCGTTGACGTGCGCGTGGGTCTTGGCGGCGAGCTGCGCTTTCGCGCGGTTGTGATCCAGCCTCATCATCGCGCTGAAGCAGGACGGATCCAGATCGGGGGCATTGCTCTGCGCGATCAGCGCGTTGGTGTTGGCCGGGTTGCCGACCACCAAGACCTTCACATCGCGTTTGGCATGCGCGTTCAGCGCCTTGCCCTGCGGCGCGAAGATCGCGCCGTTGGCCGACAGCAGATCCTTGCGCTCCATGCCCGGTCCGCGCGGACGCGCGCCGACCAGCAGCGCGTAATCCACGTCCTTGAACGCGACGTTCGCATCGTCTGTTGCGACCACGCCGTGCAACAGCGGGAACGCGCAGTCGTCCAGCTCCATCACCACGCCCTGCAATGCCGGCAGCGCGGGCGTGATCTCCAGCAGGTGCAGGATCACCGGCTGATCCTTGCCCAGCATGTCGCCGGCGGCGATGCGGAACACCAGCGCGTAGCCGATCTGACCGGCGGCGCCCGTGACGGCGATGCGGACGGGTTGCTTCATTTATTTGCTCCTGGATGAATTGCGAAGATTGCGATTGAACAGAACGTCACCCCTGCGAAAGCCGATAGGAGCGCGCGCGTACGCGAGACAAATGCCAGCCATGTTAAAGAGCTTCATGGTCGCCAGCAGGCCGACCACTACATCAGTTTTCAGTTTTGCGGAATGCCGATTCTTGATGTGAGTCATCTGCCCGCGGCACTGACGCGCTCCACTTCGACTTCCACCAGCTCGTCAAAAAATTGCTTGAAGCGCTGCAAGCCGGCTTCGAGTTGCGCGCGCGGGCAGGTGTAGGAAATGCGCAGCGCACGCGGCTCACCAAACGCCGAGCCAGGCACGCAAGCCACACCCTTCGATTCCAGCAGCGCTGCGCAGAAATCGACGTCGTTGTCGATGATCACACCGTTGTGTGATTTGCCGAACGCGACCGAAATATCGGGGAACGCGTAGAACGCGCCCTGCGGACGGGGACACTGCACGCCCGGAATGGAAAGCAGCGTATCCAGCACTTGATCGCGGCGGCGCGCGAACTCCGCGCACTTCTCTTTCGTGATTTCCTGCGAACCCGTCAACGCCGCAACCCCCGCCGCGGTAATGATTTCCGGAAGGTTGGTGATGTGGTTGGAGTTGAGCGTTACCAACGCGTTCGCCAGCAGTTCCGGCGCCGCCACGAAACCGACGCGCCACCCGGGCATGCCATAGGTCTTGGACAGCGAATCCACGATCGCGGTGCGTTCGCGCAATTCCGGCTTGAACTGCACGAAGTTGTGATAGCCGACGCCATCGAACACCATGCGGTTGTAGATGTCGTCGGTGATGATCCAGGTATCCGGGTGCTTCACCAGCACCTCGGCCAGCGCCGCGATTTCTTCGCGCGTGTAGACCATGCCGGTTGGATTGGACGGATTGTTGAACAGGAAGACTTTCGGCTTGCTCGCCAGCGCGCGGTCAAGTTGCGCCGGTGTTAGCTTGTAGTTCTGTTCCGACGGGCACGGCAGCAGCGTGATCTTCGCGCCGAGAATTTCCGCGATGTCCAGATACGAAGTCCAGTACGGCGTCGGAAAGACGATCTCGTCGCTCTCGTCCAGCAGCGCCTCGCACAGGTTGTAGAGCACCTGTTTCGCGCCGATGCCGACCGCGACGTTGGAACGCTTGTAACCGTCCAGCCCGATCTCGCGCATGTGCGCGAGAAATGCGTCGAGCAGATCCTCACGGCCGCGATTGGAACCGTAGGCGCCCGTGTCATGCTTCAATGCTTCGCGCACGGCTTCGTAAACGTGCTCGCCCGGCAGAAAATTCGGCACGCCGATCGAGAAGTTCACGATGTCGCGCCCGGCCGCCTTTAACTGCTTGGCCTTCTCGGCGATGACCATGATCGCGCTCGGTTTGGCGCGGCCCATGCGGCTGGCGAGTTTCAACATGGCTGCCTCGATTCGGCGGTGAAAATCCGCGCGATTTTAACACGCGCGGTGCATGACCGCGGTTCGGTTGCGCGCATCGAATGCGCGCGGCTAGAGTGTCGCCGGCCGCATGGCCATCGCAGTGGATTTCCTTTTCGCATCGCCGACCGGGTGTTGAAAACATCCTGCCGGCGCGGGCCATGGATGACCCGCCGCCAATCGAGCGCAGCGCGCTTGATTGGTCGGGAGCGAGTCTGGACATGTACCGGACTCGCGACGTTGAGAAAGCGCAGGACAGCGCTTTTTCAACCTGACAAACCCAAGGAGAGCATCCATGCTGCACATTCTTTGGTACATCATCATCGGCTTCATCGTCGGGCTGCTCGCGCGCTTCTTCTTCCCCGGCCCGGTGCCGATGGGCTTCCTCATGACGGTGATCGTCGGCATCGTCGGTTCGATCATCGGCGGCCTGATCGCGCGCGTGTTCAACCGTCCGCCACCGGGCACGCCCTTCCATCCGGCCGGCATCGTGTTGTCGATCATCGGCGCGATCATCTTGATCTGGATCTTGCGCGCAACCGGCTTCGCCCTCTGAAGCAGCGGCATATCGCGATGGGAAAGGCCGCCTCTGCGTGAGCCCCTATATTTGCAAATGCGAATTATTGTCATTTAGAATCGCGCCCACCACGATTCGCTGGAGGAGCGCGAGATGCGACGTTGCAAGGGGTGGGGATGGTCGTTTCTGATCGGCACATTGCTGTTCGGAGCGCACGCCGAAGCCGGCGAATCGCCTTTCGGCTGGATCTACACCGCCGACATTCATCCACCGGGCACCTTCGAATACGAACACCATTCCTTCCTGCAGCACGATCAGGTGGGTGGCGATTACGACTATCTGATCAACAACGAGGAAATCGAATACGGCGTGACCGACAAATTCCAGTTGTCGGGGTATCTCAATTGGAGCTATGTCGATGCGTACCGCAATGAGCCCGACGGCACGACCGGCGGTCCCGGCACCGATATAGGCATGGATGATGATCCATTCGCGCGCTATCGCAAGACCAAGTTCGAAAGCGTGTCGCTGGAGGCGATCTATCAGGTGTTGAATCCGCTGACCGATCCGATCGGCCTGGCTCTGTATGCCGAACCCGAAATCGGTCCGGATGAGCGCGAGATTGAATTGCGGCTCATCGTGCAGAAGAATTTTCTGGATGACCGTCTGATCCTCGCCGCCAACGCATGGACTGCGTTGGAGCACGAGGACAGCAAGATGGGGCCGATGCGCGAAACCATGCTGGAGCTGGACCTGGGCGCGTCCTACCGATTCGCGGACAACTGGTCGGCGGGCATTGAGGCGCGTAACCATCGCGAGTACGACGGCTACTGGTACGGCAACAAGGCGCACTCGGCCTGGTTTCTAGGTCCCAATCTCCATTACGCCACGCAGCATTGGTGGCTGACTCTGGCGTGGCGTCACCAGTTGCCGGTGGTGCAGGCTTTCACGCAGGAACAGCGGGACGTGGTCTATGGAGACCGCATTTACGGCGACGAACACGCGCGGAACGAGTTCATGTTGAAAGTCGGCATTCCATTCGGAACCCCGCGGGGCACGCTGCAGTGAAATGGCAGCCGTTCCTGATCGCGCCGGTGGCAGCACTGAGCGCCAGCGCTTACGCCACGCAGTATCTCACCGTGGAACAGGCGCAGGCACTGATGTTTCCGGGTGTCCACCTGACGCACCAGCCGCTGCAATTGAGCGACGCGGTCAAAAGCCAGTTACACGATGCCTCGGGCATCCACGAGGCCTTCAACGAGGACGGCGTATGGAAGGCGGCGAATGGCGGCTGGTTCATCGTGGACAAGGTGGTGGGCAAGCACGAGATGATCACCTATGCAGTGACGCTCACCGCGGGAGGGGCGGTCCGCGACATCGAGATCCTCGACTATCGGGAAACTTACGGCTATCAGGTACGCGATGCCGACTGGCGGGCGCAGTTCAACGGCAAGACGGCGGCTGACCCCGTGCAATTGGGCAAGGACATCCGCAACGTCAGCGGCGCCACTCTCTCTTGCAAGCACGTCACTCAGGGCGTGAAGCGGATACTGGCGCTCTACCGGCTCGTGTTGTCCAGGCAATGATCGCGCGGTGTCGGCCTCTGCTGGGAACCTACGTCGAAATTCGTGTGCAGGAATCTGCGCGCGCGGATGCAGCGATCGCGCTCGAACGGGCTTTCGCCGCGGTGGAACAAGTGCAGGCTCTCATGAGTTTCCACGATCCCGCGAGCGAGTTATCCCGGCTCAATCGCAGCGCACATCGCGCGCCGCAGCGCGTGCATGCCTGGACATACCGCGTGCTGCGGTTGGCGGCGCGGCTGCATCGCGAAAGCGCCGGCGTATTGGATCCGGCGATCGCGCCGCGCCTGGTTGCCGCCGGTCTGCTGCCGCGCCACCCTGGTTTCCCGCCCGTTGATCCACGCGCCACCATGGGTGACGTGGACTTACAGTGTGATCTTCACGTGCATTTTCGCAAACCCATGTGGTTGGATTTGGGCGGCATCGCCAAGGGTTTCGCCGTGGACGCCGCGGTGGTGATGCTGCGAAAAAACGGCGTGCGTGCCGGCTCGGTGAATGCCGGCGGTGATTTGCGCGTGTTTGGTAAAGAGGCTCAGGTGGTGTATCGGCGCGATTCGATGCGACCGGCCCATAGCCGCCCGCTCGGGCTCTTGCGCAACGGCGCCTGTGCCACCAGCGGGGGTTACTTCACCGATCGAGCGCCGCGGCAATGGGCTACGTTCGATCCCCGAAATGGCAAGCGATGCTCTCGCGGCAGTATCAGCGTCATCGCCCCCCGGTGCATCATCGCAGACGCCCTAACCAAGATCGCGGCGCTGGCCCCTGGTTCGTCCTCCCGGGCCTTGCTGCACCGCTATCGAGCCCAGGCGCTGTCCGCATGACGCGCCGCGGCCGCCATGGCCAGCCCTTGCAGGGCACGGGTGTGCGCCTGCACCGCTGGCATTATCGCGCGGTGGGAGTGGTCTTCATCGGCGTAGCGATCAGCGGGCTGTTGTGGAGCATGCTGTATGACGCACTGGGCCGTGAACCCGACGATCTTTCGCGCACGCTGATGCGGTGGCACGGCGCGTTCGCGATGCTGACGCTGATCGCGCTGGGCGCGTTGCTGCCGCAACACGTACGCTTTGCCTGGCACGCCGCGCGCAACCGCTGGAGCGGTGTGACCCTGCTCGTCATCGCCGCCACGCTGGGGGTCACCGGTTATGGCCTCTATTACGCAGACGAGAGCATGCGCGACTGGAGCAAGTGGATACACTTGGGTATCGGCGTGATCGCCACCGCCGCCATGCCCCTGCATATCTGGCTGGGACGACGGCGTGCATGTGCGACATCGAGCCACACGGCCCGTGATCACACCCCCTCGGCAAAGCCGGCTTCGGCTCAGATGGCTGCCAGAACCTCAGCCGAATTGAAGAAGCTCAATGCGCGCGCGCATCCAGAGCCGCGTTCCACTGTTTGATGCGGTCGGCCTGTGCCGACAGCAGCGGCGCCGCATCGCCCTCGATCGTGACCTTCTCGATCCTGTCGCCGCCGCGAATCGCGTCGACCACTTTCTGATCGTCGCCAGAGACCACTTCACCGAAAACGGTGTGTTTGCCATCCAGCCACGGCGTCGGCACATGCGTGATGAAGAACTGGCTGCCATTGGTGCCGGGGCCGGCATTGGCCATCGACAACACGCCGGGTTTGTCGTGCTTCAGTCCGGTGCGGACTTCATCCTCGAAGCGATAACCGGGGCCTCCACGGCCGGAGCCCTCGGGGCAGCCGCCTTGGATCATGAAATCCGGGATCACACGATGGAAATTCAGCCCGTCGTAGAAACCGCGCTGCGCAAGGTTGACGAAGTTCGCCACCGTCACAGGCGCCTGATCGGCGAATAGACGCATGCGGATTGGGCCGCGCGAGGTTTGCATCGTGGCGGTCAACTCAGTCATTTCAAATCCTTGGGTTCAAGCCAATCCGCTAGCTTAACAAGCTCGCCAGCGAATGCCAGCGGCCCATGCCGCGAGCAGGTATACTGCATCATGCGCGGCGGCCACGGATCGGCGAGCCGCTCCTCTTCTTTATGATTTTGCGGCCGCTTCGTCGCGGCCTTTTTGCGTGCCCATGTCCATCCAGAACCTGCGCAACATCGCGATCGTCGCCCACGTCGATCACGGCAAAACCACGCTGGTCGACCAGCTTCTCAAGCAGTCCGGCACCTTGTCGGAACGCGCGGTCGTGCCCGATCGCGTGATGGACAGCAACGATCTGGAACGCGAGCGTGGCATCACGATTCTTTCCAAGAACACCGCGATCCGGTGGACCGACCCGCGCGGCGAGAATTGGCGCATCAACATCGTTGACACGCCAGGACATGCCGATTTCGGCGGCGAGGTCGAGCGCGTGTTGAGCATGGTCGATTCGGTGCTGCTTCTGGTCGATGCGATGGACGGCCCGATGCCGCAGACGCGCTTCGTGACGCAAAAGGCCTTCCGTATGGGCTTCAAGCCGATCGTGGTGATCAACAAGATCGACCGCCCCGGCGCGCGCCCGGATTGGGTGTTGAACCAGACCTTCGACTTGTTTGACCGGCTCGGCGCGTCCGACGAACAATTGGATTTTCCGGTGGTGTACGCATCGGCCCTTCAAGGGTACGCGGGTTTGCAGCACGATGTGCGAAGCGGCGACATGACGCCGCTGTTCGAGTCGATCGTGAAGCACGTGGCCGCGCCGCAGGTCGATCCGGACGGCCCGTTCCAGATGCGCGTGTCGTCGCTCGATTACAACTCTTACGTCGGCATCATCGGCGTAGGCCGTGTGCAGCGCGGCACGGTGAAACCCAACGTGCCCATCGTGATCGTCGACCGCGAAGGCAAACGCCGCAATGGCAAAGTCTTGCAGGTACTGGGTTTCATGGGTCTTGAGCGCCGCGAAGTCGAATACGCGCAGGCCGGCGACATCATCGCGATCAGCGGGATCGAGAACCTCGGCATCTCCGACACGATCTGCGATCCGGCGCGGCCCGAAGCGCTGCCCGCGCTCACCGTGGACGAGCCGACCATCAGCATGACCTTCCAGGTCAACAACTCGCCCTTCGCCGGACACAAGCAGCACAGCGGCGGGCGTTTTCTCACCTCGCGACAAATCCGCGAACGACTGACGCGCGAAACGCTGCACAACGTCGCGCTGAAGGTGGAAGACACCGAAGACCCGGACAAATTCAAGGTGTCCGGTCGCGGCGAATTGCATCTTTCCATCCTGATCGAAACCATGCGCCGCGAGGGCTACGAACTTGCGGTATCGCGTCCGGAAGTCATCGTGCGCGAGATCGACGGTGTGTTGCAGGAGCCTTACGAACAACTCGTCGTTGACTTGGAGGAGCAATACCAGGGCGGCGTGATGGAACGCCTCGGTACGCGCAAGGCACAGTTGAAGAACATGGAACCGGACGGCCGCGGCCGCGTGCGGCTGGAATATCTGATCCCCGCGCGCGGGCTGATCGGATTCCAGACCGAATTTCGCACGCTCACCGCCGGCACCGGCTTGATGTTCCACGTGTTCGATCATTACGGACCGAAATCGGAAGGCGCAATCGGCAAGCGCCAGAACGGCGTGATGATTTCCAACGGCACAGGCATGGCGCCGGCTTACGCGCTGTTTGGCTTGCAAGAACGCGGGCGCATGCTGATCGACGCGGGCGTGGAGATCTACGAGGGTCAGCTCGTCGGCATCCACGCCAAGGACAACGACCTTACCGTGAACGCGCTGCGCGCCAAGCAGCTCACCAACATCCGCGCCGCCGGCAAGGACGATGCGCTGATCCTCACTCCGCCGGTGAAGCTGTCGCTGGAGCAGGCGCTGGAATTCATCGACGACGACGAACTGGTCGAAGTCACGCCGAAAGCTATTCGCCTGCGCAAGAAATTCCTGACCGAGAGCGATCGCAAGCGGGCCTCAAGGCAGGCGGCGTGATCGGCGTGTTCGTCACATTGCGCAAGTTACTGCGCGGAATTCGTTGACAAGCGCGCAGCGCGCGCGTAACTTGCGCGCGCCTTCGGCTCCGCCGAAGGTTTCGAACTTCCCCGAGATCCCAATGGACAGCTACCCGAGTACCTGCGCAGCCGCTCGTCGTGACAGACGCGTGTCTGCCTGGACCAATCACAACCCGAACACGACCCGCGGATCCGCGCGGGCGGGTGACTCGCCGTAGTCCGTCCGCTCGCCTTCCACGGATCGGAGGTGAGCCATGCGTTTCCGATTCATCTTTTTCGCTGCACTGGCGCCGGTCGTCTGCGCGTCCGTATCGCGCGCAGACGACGATGTGCGGCTGTTCATGCCGCAACTGCTCGGCGCGCAGTACACATTGATCGATCAGCATCAATATGCCTTGCGTTCGCCGTACGCCAGTCGCCTGAGCTTGCACGCGTCCGGCGACAGCGAGCGCTCCCACACCTTCGGCGCATATTTCGGCGTGCCGCTGCCGGCGCATCTGCAATTATATTTCGATGTGGAAATGTTCAAGGGCGAAGGCGTCAGTAACGCGACCGGCGCAGGCGGTATCGTCAACGGCGACGTGGTGCATTCGGGCAATGCGGATCTCGGCAAGCGCGCCTATGTCGCGCGCCGATATCTGCGCTGGTCGCTGCCGCTGGGCAGCGAAACGCAAAAAGTCGAGCGCGCGCAGGATCAATTGCCTGGCACTGAGGCCGCGCGACGCATCGAGACGAAGATCGGCCGCATGTCGGCGGGCGACGATTTCGACAAGAATCGCTATGCCAACAGCGCGCGCACGCAATTCCTCAACGGCGCCTTCTTCAACGCGCTCGCCTGGGATTACGCCGCCGACACGCGCGGATATACCAACGGCGCGGTGTTCGCATACGTGGCGCCGGTCTGGACGTTCCGCTACGGGGTCTACCAGATGCCGACGCAGTCCAACGGGCAGACGTTGGAATGGCCGGTGAAGCGCGCGCGCGGCGAACAGGCGGAAGTGGACGTGCAGCCGGATTCAGACGGCTGGGCGGTGCGCGCACTGGTCTATCGCAACGTCGCGCGCATGGGCATCTATCGCGATGCGCTGGCGATCGCGCGCGCCACCGGCACCGTGCCCGACATCCGCGCCGACGACCGCGATGGCCGCCGCAAATACGGTTATGCGCTCAATGCGGAACTACCGCTGGCGGACGATGGCGATACCGGCCTGTTCGCGCGTTACGGCTGGAACGACGGCAAGACCGAGTCATTTGCGTTCACCGAGGTCGATCGCGACGCCAGCATCGGCGCGCAGGTTTCCGGCGCGCGCTGGCATCGCGCCAGGGATCGGCTCGGCATCGCCTTCGACGTCAATGCGCTGTCACGCGATCACCGCGATTATCTGGCCGCCGGTGGCGAAGGATTTCTGCTCGGCGACGGCGCATTGAATTATGGACAAGAAAAAATCGCCGAGGTGTATTACGCGTTTCAGCCGTTCGCGCACTTCACATTGAGTCCGGATTTCCAGTTCATCCGCAATCCCGGTTTCAACCGCGACCGCGGTCCGGCGAAGTTCATCGCGCTGCGCGCGCACCTGGAATATTGACTCGCGTCAATCGCGGCAATTCTGCGGCAGCAAATCCGCTGCCAGGTCATGGCTGCTGCATTGCCACAACACGAGGGAGCCTTGCAGATAAGGCGTCAAGACGATCCGCTTGCCGCGCTGAGCGTCTGCGATCTGTCCACCCAATATGATCACGATTCGGCCATTTTCGATGTGCGCGTTGCTCACATATTTGCCACTCACCGCCGAGAGCGACAGCAGCCCCGCCTGGCTGTTGTCGTAAGGCCACGCACCGCCATTGCGCGCACGATAGACCGCTATCGCGACCCGCATGCCATCGGCGGTGGCGATCGCGTCATTGATCTGCGCGCGGACTTCACGGAGATGCTGGCGCCTCAGCAGGACGACCGCCCCCGCAATAGCCGCGATGACGAGCACGATCAGCACGCCCCAGCGGAGGCGGCGCGTCGCCTCAGGCGAGAGAGGATTGTTGTCGCTGGTCAGTAGTTGGCTCATGGCGGTTTTCCCGAAAATCTGCGCGCACTTTAGCGCCGCGCAGCTCGCGCGCGCCAGCGGGGGCGCCGAATACAATCACACGATGCAAACGCCCATTCTGATTGCCTGGAGCGGCGGCAAAGATTGCCTGATGACATTGCAGCGCTTGCGTGCCGACCCGCGTTGGCGCGTGGCCGGCTTGCTGACGACGGTCACGAGGCAATTCGATCGCGTGGCGATGCATGGGATCCGCGGTGACGTGCTGCACGCGCAAGCGCGCGCGTTGAGCCTGCCGCTGATCGAATCGGAACTGGATTGGCCCTCTTCCAACGAAACTTACGAAAACGCATTCTCCGGTTCGCTTGCGCGCGCGCGCGCAAGCGAACCACAATTGCACCACATCGCATTCGGCGATTTGTTCTTGCAGGACGTGCGCGAGTGGCGCGAAGCTCTGCTCGCGCGACATGGCTGGCGCGGCATATATCCGTTGTGGGGGACGGATACGCGATCGCTGTCGCGCGAGATCGTGACGCAAGGCCATCGCGTGGTGCTGACTTGCGTCGATACCACGCAACTGAACGGCGCATTCTCCGGCCGCGCATTCGATCGGTCGCTGCTCGATGACTTACCGAGGAATGTCGATCCGTGCGGCGAACGCGGCGAATTCCCTACACTGAGTCATGGCGGGCCGCTGTTCGCCGCGCCATTGAAATTGCGGCGCGGCGAATCGGTGTTGCGCGAAGGAAGATTTCAGTACACGGATTTCGAGTTGGCGTGATTGTCCCTCACCCGATCATCGCTTGACGCCGATCACCCTCTCCCCGTTCGCGCAGAGAGGAAAGACAAGTGCGCAGCGCTGACGGGTGAAAGGCAATGACGTTCAAGGCAAATCCTGTCCTTCATCCGGCTCACCCGCATCCAGCTTGTCAGACGGCGGAACGATGGCCGGCTGCAAGCCCGCGGCTTTCAAATCCGCATTCAATTTCGCGAGCTCGCCCTCCTGCAGCGTCTGCCACCCCTGCCACGCGGCGGTAACGCGCCCGCCCGCGCTGGACAATACCTGTTGCTGGGCGGAGGTCGGTGCGGTATCGGCGGACTCCGCATCGCTCTCCAGTGCGGCGAGCTGGCCGCTGAGCGCGTCGAAGCTTGCCGCTTCATCCAGCGTTGGCTTTTCGGGCGGCTGCATCTTCGTCTGCAATGCGGCGATCTCATCGCGCAGCGATTTGTTCGCCAGCTTGTCGCCCAACTTATCGTTCAACGCATCGAGCTGCTTCAACACGGCCTTCTGCTGCGCATAACCGACATAGGCCATGTCGAGCAACGCACCAACATCTTGCGAAAATTTCAGCGCGGCTTGCAAATCGGCTGCGCTGGTGTGCACGCGCGGATCCATCTTCACCGTCAACGGCTGGCGCTGCTCGCGTCCGTTCGCCTTCAGCACCACCGTATACTGACCCGGTAACACGAATGCGCCCTGCGGCGACACCGGCGTGTCCTCGCCGAACACCGCGGCGATCGAGTAGTCGTAGCTCGCCGCGCGCGGACGCGGATAGCGCAGGTTCCAGACGAAGCGGTGCAGACCCGGTGTGGCAGCGGGCACGGGTTCCGGCTTGATCCAGTCCGCATCGAAATAGCGCTCGGCGCGCGGCGCTTCCGGTTTGGCGTCGCTGGCGTAGTGACGAACCAACTTGCCGTTCGCATCGAGGATATCGATTGTCACCGGCCCTTGCGTATGCGTCCCCAATGAATAATCGATGATCGCGCCGGCGGGCGGATTCTTGCCCAATGGGGTCTCCGGCGGCAGCGGCGTGTCCTTGTTGTTGTTGGCGTGCACGCGCAGCGCGTCGGCCGGCTTGAACAGGTGCAGCGGCTGCGAAGCAATGTTCGCGTTCCACTGCCGCAGCGGCGAGAGATCGTCCAGCACCCAAATCGCGCGGCCTTGCGTCGCCGCGATCAGATCGTCGCCGTGCACCAGCAGATCGCGCACCCACGCGGTCGGCAGGTTCATTTGCAATGATTGCCAGTGATCACCCTCATCGAAGGAAACGAACGCGCCGGCATCGGTACCCGCGTACAACAATCCCGCGCGCACCGGATCGGCGCGCACCACACTGACGTAATGATCTTTCGGCAAACCGTTGTCGACCTCGCTCCAGGTCTTGCCGAAATCATGCGTGCGCCACACGTGCGGCGCGAAATCGTCGCGGCGATGTCCATCGACAGCCGCATACGCGGTGCCCGCCTGCAAGGCGGAGACATCCAGCGATGAAATCTTGGTCATCGTCGGGATGGCTTTCGGCGTGACGTCGTTCCAGTGCGCGCCGCCGTCGCGCGTCAAGTAAATCATCCCCGAATCGCTGCCGGTCCAGATCTCGTTGTCGTCGCGCGGCGACACCGCGATCGAATAGATCACGCCATAGCCGCAGGCGCGCGCGTCAGCGATCGCGATCTGACCGCCACAATTCTTCGCATCCGCTCGCTGACCGGTGAGATCGGGACTGATCACGCTCCAGTGATCGCCACGGTCGGTGGAGCGGAACAGCACCTGCGCGCCGAAATACAGCACGCCTTGATTGTCATGATTGCGTACGGCGACCAGCGGCGTGATCCAGGTGTAGCGATATTTCGACGTGCCGGGTTTGGCGCCGTAGCTCATGACCGGCCACGGCGAGACATTGGCAACTTGCCCGGTGCGCGCATCGAAGCGGCTGATACGGCCACCCAGTCCCGTGCCATAGACGATCAGCGGATCGAGTGGGTCGGGCACGTCGTAATCGCGTTCGTCGCCGCCGACCGGATGCCAGTCGCGGAAAGAAAGCGCACCGTAATCGCTGCGCGAGGCGATGCCGACCGTGCCGGAATCCTGCTGGCCGGAATAGATCCAGTACGGAAAACGATCGTCCGCCGCGAGGTGATAGAACTGCCCGGTCGGCTGGTTGTACCAACTGGACCAACTCTTGCCACCGTCCACCGTGATCACCACGCCCTGATCGGACGCCGTGATCATGTGATCCGGATATTCCGGATTGATCCACACGTAATGGTAGTCGTCGCCGCCCGGTGCGCCCTTGATGATGGTCCAGGTCTTGCCACCGTCGCGCGATTCGCGGATGGACTGTCCAGCCGAATAGACAACATCGGGATTGCGCGGATCGACGGTGATGCGGCTGAAGTAATCGTTCTCCAGCCAACCTTCGGAACTGACACGTTGCCAATGCGCGCCGCCGTCGTCGCTGCGGTACAGGCCACCCTGATTTTCGCTTTCCGCGTGCGGAACGTTGCCGCTGCCGGTCGTGGATGCATCGATGACCGCGTAGACGCGATTGCCGCTCGCCGCCGCCACACCAATGCGCGCGAGCTGTGCGGTCGGCCAACCGTTGCCGCTGATACGAGTCCACGTCTTGCCGTCATCGGTGGATTTGTACAAGCCGCTGCCCGGCCCGGCGTTCGGCTGGAAATACGACAGCCACGGATAATTGCGCACCTGCCATGCCGCGGCGTAGATCACGTCGGCATTCTGCGGATCGCGCGCCATGTCGACGATGCCGGTGTCGTCGTCGATGTGCAGCGTCTGCTGCCAAGTCTTGCCGCCGTCGGTCGAACGGAACACGCCGCGCTCGCGATTCGGCCCGAAGTAGTGGCCCAGCGCGCCGACCAGCACGGTATTCGGATCATTGGGATCGACCAGGATCTTGCCGATGTATTTGGTTTCGCTCAGACCGACGTGTTGCCACGTCTTGCCCCCATCGCTCGATTTGTACACGCCGTTGCCGGACTGGATGTCCCAGCGCGCGGCGACCTGACCGCTGCCGAGATAAATCACATTCGGATTCGACGGCGCGATCGCGATCGCGCCCATCGCCGAGGCGGGCAGATCGTCGCCCAGCGATTGCCAGGTACGGCCCGCGTCGATGGTTTTCCACACCCCGCCGCCCGCCGCACCGAAGTAATACACGTTCGGCTGATCGGGAATGCCCTGCGCCATCGTGCCCCAACCGCCGCGGAACGGCCCGAGCAGGCGCCATTGCAGATCGCCCTTGAACGGCGCGTTGTTCGCGGCGGAAAGCGCGGGTGCTGTGAATGCACAGAGGCACAATGTCAGACAAGCCACATGAAACCGAGCGCGCATAGTGAGTTCCCCCGAAGCGGATCGATCCGGCAACATACTCCTCTTGTCCGGCGCACAACAAGACCGAATGGTCACCCATTGCCGTTCTCCTGAGCGTAGGTCCGCCGGAATCGAAAAGCTGCTCCAATGCGTTTCGGCTCTGCTCGCTGCGCGAGCGCAGTTTATGCTTGTCGAAGCGCTCAACGCGAACGGAGTATTCCAAGCCTCATTCATGTCCAAGACCGCGCCGCGTTCTCAGCACGTTTTGCCCGATGTCCTCGCGCCCAACCTGCGCGTCGTCTTCTGCGGAACCGCGGCGGGCACGCGATCGGCGCTCGAGGGCGCGTACTACGCCCATCCTGGCAATTTCTTCTGGCGCGCGCTGTTCGAAGTCGGAATGACACCACGCAAACTCTCGCCGCACGAATTCCCGCGCGTTCTGGAATTCGGCATTGGCCTCACCGATCTGGCCAAGCTGCACTTCGGCGCAGATCACGAATTGCCACACGATGCTTTCGACGCGGCGGCGCTGAAACGCAAGATCGCGCGTTTCAAACCGCGCATCGTGGCATTCACGAGCAAGAATGCCGCATTCGGCTGCTTCGGGCGCAGGCTCGCTTATGGCGAACAGGAAGAATGCATCGCATCAAGCCGCGTGTTCGTTCTGCCTTCGCCTTCGGGACAAGCGCGCAAGTTCTGGAATATTCAACCGTGGCACGAGCTGGCGTGGGCGATTCAACGCGTTTGAGCGCTTGTGCGCAGGCGATATCGGATGAGCGCAGCCCAATGCTGAGGCATGAACAAAACTGCGGTGATGGCTAGCGCAACCGCGCATTGATCTTCTCCAGCGCTGCCGAACCCGGGCACAGTTCACGCTCGCGCAGTGTGTTGAGCGGAACGGCCGCGGTGTCGAGATGCGCGTGCAGATCTGACGCATCGGGATCGACGTACAACAATCCCGTCACGACTTCGCCGCGCGCTTCGCAGCGGTGCAGATAATTCATCGCGGCGACGCGGTCACCGGCCTCGTAGCTGCTCGGTAGCTTGCGCAGCCGCAACACGCTGCCGTCGTGCTGGTGCACTTCGGTCACCTCGCCCGGCGCGTAGTCCACGGTAATTTCCGCGCAGGCCGGAACGAAGTCGAGACGATTGAGCGCATGGTTGTGCTGGCGCACGTAGTCGTAACTCTTGGTGCTGCCGGGGTGGTTGTTGAACGCGACGCACGGGCTGATCACGTCCACGAAGGCCGCGCCCTTGTGCGTCATCGCGGCTTTCAGCAGCGGCACCAGTTGCGCCTTGTCGCCGGAGAAACCGCGCGCGACGAAACTGGCACCGAGTTGCAATGCCAAGCCCACCATGTCGACGGGCGCGTCGGTGTTGACCGCGCCCTTCTTGGATTTGGAACCCTGATCCGCGGTCGCGGAGAACTGCCCCTTGGTCAGGCCGTACACGCCGTTGTTCTCGACGATGTAGACCATGTCCACGCCGCGGCGGATGGCGTGCACGAACTGGCCGATGCCGATGGATGCAGAATCGCCGTCGCCCGACACGCCGAGATACAACAGATCGCGATTGGCGAGGTTGGCGCCCGTGAGCACCGACGGCATGCGCCCGTGCACGGTGTTGAACCCATGCGAGGCCGAAAGGAAATAGGTCGGCGTCTTGGAACTGCAACCGATGCCGGACAGCTTGGCCACGCGATGCGGCTCGATGTCCAGCTCCCAGCAGGCCTGGATGATCGCCGCGGAAATCGAATCGTGCCCACAGCCCGCGCACAACGTGCTCACTGCGCCTTCGTAATCGCGGCGCGTGTAGCCGACACGGTTCTTCGTGAGCGAGGGATGGTGCAGCTTGGGTTTGGCGAGGTAGGTCATGCGTATATCTCTGAACTTCTATCGCACGAAGCTAAGCTATAAAATAAACGTCCACTAAAATGTATGGTTAAGTACTGATGCGCAAACGAACGCGACTCCAGTAATCATCTGCCCTAGGGTCTAACGATCGTAAAAACTCGACAAAAGATTCTATGATTTCCGAATCTCTCACGCTCTCATCGACGCCAAGCACGTGCTCTGACTTATCATCTAATCGGAATTGCGTAGCTATCCACATTCCGATTCCATCCGCAGCACGAATGAAGCTCGACAAGATTTCATGGTTTTTACTTGAGTTGTCGATTACCGACGTTTGGAATGTTTGAGCCGTGACCAGATACAAGGCAGCCAAAGCCTGAGCAACGTTACTCGCACCAACCTCGGAAACGATTACCGGCCTCAGAGAACGGCCATTTTGGGCCAACTGAGAGATTCGATCAACGATTTTATTGGCCTGTTGCAGTGTCAGCGAGGACACTGCTTTGTCCATGCTTCCATGATCAGTTTGCATCAATTTGAAAATTGATGATGCTGTGTTCCGGGTCATCCGGAGCGAGATTACGGAATGTAGCAATACACAGCAATTCTTTGGCAAACTGGCGAGCAGCATCCAAGTGATTTACTTGAGCATCGGGTTCAATGTAGGCAACATGGCCCTCATTCCTCAAACCATCCCGCAGTCTCGCGGCCAAGTCTTTCCAAGTAACGCCATCACGGCGTGGCGTAACGACCACAATCCCAGCCAGCTCGAATAATTCCAAGATTGCCTGGAACCGATCCTCTCTAAGAGTGTTATCGAGGATATAAAAGGTTCGAATGTGATGTTTGGATAATTGACGGAAAAAATAACGAACAACCGATGAACAATATACTCTTGTGTACTCATCCAGTATAGTAAGCTGCGCAATGTAACGGTAGAGAAGATCCTGTGAAGCAGAGGCAACGAACAACAATCCATTTTTGTCGGAGCTTTTCAACTCTCCGAAAGCTGCCTGTGCACCTGAAAGCATATCTTGCATGAGATCAAATCCGCCTCCCATGGCACGCATTTTTTCGACCGCGGTTGGGAATGCAACGATGCAGTCAAAGCAGTCTGCCGGACGCGATGGCCCTCGCATATCCATATGTATTAGCGTCGATTTCTGATCCGTCCCCATAACCTTCTCGTCATGTAGCCATTTGCTTATGCTACCTTGCCATCCCTGATCGGCAACACCTTCGCCGCATCCAGATGCTTGCTGATCGTGCCGGCGATGAAACGCGCGGTGATCGGCGTGCCGTCGTAGTGCAGGATCGGGATCAGCCGCGCGGGATCGAGGTCGAATTGTTCGATCAGCAAGGTGCGCAGTTGCGCGTCGCGGTTCTGCTCGACCACGAACACCGACTCGTGCACGGCCACGAATTCCTTTACCGAATCGGCGAACGGGTAGGCGCGCACGCGCAGGGTATCCAGATGCAGGCCGTCGCCGTCCAGGATCGAAACCGCTTCGGCCATCGCGGGCGAAGTCGAACCGAAATAGATCGCACCATGCACGGCTTTCGCTTTCGCAGCCTGCACGACCGGCTGCGGCAGCAGGGATTTCGCCGTCTCGAACTTGCGCTTCAGCCGCTGCATGTTCTCGACGTAATCCTCACCCTTCTCTGAATACTTGGCGTCGGTGTTCTTGCTGGTGCCGCGCGTGAAGAAGCTGCCGCGCGTGGGGTGCGTGCCGGGATACGTGCGGTACGGTATGCCATCATTGTCCACGTCGCGGTAGCGGCCAAACGGCACGCCCGCTTGCAGTTGTTCGGCGCTCAACACCTTGCCGCGGTCGTAGCGGCGCGAGTCGTCCCATTGAAATGGCTTACACAACCGGTGGTTCATGCCGATGTCGAGGTCGCTCATCACGAATACCGGCGTCTGCAGACGGTCGGCGAAATCGAGCGCGGACGCGGCGAATTCGAAACACTCGTGCGGATCTTCCGGAAACAGCAGCACGTGCTGCGTGTCGCCGTGCGAAGCGTGCGCGCACAGCAGCACGTCGGATTGTTGCGTACGCGTGGGCATGCCGGTGGATGGTCCGCCGCGCTGCACGTCCACGATCGTGACCGGAATTTCGGCGAAATAGGCCAGCCCGATGAACTCGTTCATCAGCGAGATGCCCGGCCCGGCGGTGGCGGTGAACGCACGCGCGCCGTTCCAACCCGCACCCACCACGATACCGATCGAGGCGATCTCGTCCTCGGCTTGCACCACCGCGTAATGGTGCTTGCCGGTCTCCGGATCGACGCGAAACTTCGCGCAGTATTTCTGAAACGCTTCGGCCAGCGACGAAGAAGGCGTGATCGGATACCACGCGCACACGGTTGCGCCGCCGTAGACCATTCCCAGCGCTGCCGCGGCATTGCCTTCGGCGAAGATGCGGTCACCCACTGCATCGCGGCGCTCGACGCGCAGGCCGATCGGTTGCAGGTTCTGCTCGGCGTACTCGCGGCCCAGATCGAGCGCGTGCACGTTGGGTTGCAGCAGCGCCTCCTTGCCCTTGTACTGTTCGCCGATCAGCTTGACGATCGTGTCGCGCTCCAGCCCCAACAGCACCGACAGCGCGCCGAGATACATGATGTTCTTGAACAACTGGCGCTGGCGCGCGTCGGTGTACGTCGCATTGCAGATCTGCGTCAGCGGCACGCCGATCGCGGTGACGTCATCGCGGAATTTCGATTTGGGCAACGACTTGGTATTGTCATAGAACAGATAACCGCCCGCTTCGATTTCCGCAACGTCTTCATCCCACGTCTGTGGATTCATCGCGACCATCAGGTCCACGCCGCCACGTCGCCCGAGCCAGCCGGCTTCCGACACGCGCACTTCGTACCAGGTCGGCAGGCCCTGGATGTTGGACGGAAAAATGTTGCGCGGAGAGACCGGTACGCCCATGCGCAGGATGGACTTGGCGAACAGCTCGTTCGCCGATGCCGAGCCTGAACCGTTGACGTTGGCGAACTTGACGACGAAGTCGTTGATGGCTTCGATCGACTTCATGCCGCCACCTTTTCGGCTTCGCACTCGCCCACCCCCGCGTGCGTTTCCAGCAGCAGGAACTTGCGCATGTCCCACGCGCCGGTGGGGCAGCGTTCCGCGCACAGGCCGCAGTGCAGGCAGACGTCTTCGTCCTTCACCATCACACGGCCGGTTTTCAATGTGCCGGAGACGTACAGATCCTGCTGCGTGTTCAAGGCAGGCGCGGTCAGGCGCGTGCGCAGATCGGCCTCGTCGCCGTTCACTGTGAAGCTGATGCAATCCATGGGGCAGATATCCACGCAGGCGTCGCATTCGATGCAGACGTTTTCGGTGAACACCGTCTGCACATCACAGTTGAGGCACCGCTGTGTTTCCTTCCAGGCGGTTTCCGCGTCGAAGCCCAGTTCCACTTCCTGCCTGATGTTGGTGAGCGTCTGCTCCTTCGGCGCCCACGGCACGACATAGCGTTCGTCGGGCGAGATCGCGTTGTCGTAGCTCCATTCGTGGATACCCATCTTCTGCGAGACGAGATTCGCCATCGGCGGCGGACGATCGTGCACGTCTTCGCCCTGCAGCATGCGGTGGATCGAAATCGCAGCCTGATGGCCGTGCTCGACCGCCCAGATGATGTTTTTCGGCCCAAACGCCGCATCGCCGCCAAAGAAAACTTTCGGCAATGTGGATTGCATCGTGATCTTGTCCAGCTTCGGCATGCCCCATTCGTCGAACTCGATACCGAGATCGCGCTCGATCCACGGGAAGGCGTTCTCCTGCCCGACCGCAATCAGCACCTCATCGCATTCGAAGGTGATATCCGGCTCGCCGGTCGGCACCAGTTTGCGCTTGCCGCGCGCATCGGTTTCCGAGCGCGTTTTCTCGAACACCACACCGGTGAGTTTGCCGTGGTCGTGCAGGAAGGCTTTCGGATTGAGCCAATTGAGGATTTGCACGCCCTCATGCTCGGCGTCTTCCTTTTCCCAAGGACTCGCCTTCATCTCCTCGTAGCCGGAGCGCACGATCACCTTCACGTCGTCGCCGCCCAGACGGCGCGATGAGCGGCAGCAGTCCATCGCGGTATTGCCTCCGCCCAGCACGATCACGCGCTTGCCGATGCGGGTGACGTGGCCGAAATAGACCGATGCCAGCCAGTCGATGCCGAGATGCGCCTTCGCCGCCACTTCGTCGCGGCCGGGGATTTTCAGATCGCGCCCGCGCGGCGCGCCGCAGCCGACGAACACCGCATCGTAGTCGTCGAGCAATGGGCGCAAGGATTCGATGCGGCGATTGCCGACGAACCGCACGCCGAGATCGAGGACGTAGCCGACTTCTTCGTCGATTACCGCTTCGGGCAAACGGAAGCGCGGCACCTGCGTGCGCATGAAGCCACCGCCTTTCGCGTCGGCCTCGAAAATCGTGATCTGGTATCCCAGCGGCGCCAGATCGCGCGCAACGGTGAGCGATGCCGGGCCCGCGCCGACGCAGGCGATGCGAAAACGCTCCGCGCCCGCAGTGCGTTCGGGCAACCGCGCGAGCAGTCGCGCGCCGATATCCGCACGCTTGTTGTCCGCGCAGACGCGTTTCAGGCGGCAGATCGCCACCGGTTCCGGTTTCTCGCCATTGCTTTCCTCGACGCGCCCTCGTCGGCAAGCCGGCTCGCAGGGGCGGTCGCAGGTGCGGCCGAGGATGCCGGGGAAGACGTTGGAATCCCAGTTGACCTGATAAGCGTCGTCGTAGCGGCCGGCCGCGATCAGGCGGATGTATTCCGGCACCGGCGTGTGCGCCGGGCACGCCCACTGGCAATCCACCACCTTGTGGAAATAGGCGGGATTGCGGATATCGGTCGGCTGCATCGCATCCTCCCGGCGCCGGGTCATGCCGGCGTCAGGGCGAGTCTAGCCGTTTTGTGGCGGAACGAAAGAGCACGCTGCCGCCCCGATGCATCACCAGTTCAGCCGCGCATGCGCCGGCTGGGCGTGCTGCTAAGACCTGTCCGCAGGAGGAGGCACATCGTTTCTTCGATTCCCCAAGCCACATGGCTGAAATGGGGGTCGTCGACTGTATTGATCACCATCCCGATTGTCACGACCTCCGGTGTTGCTGGAGGGTCAGATGGAAGACAAGCATCGCTACAGGGCCGGTGATCAATACTATTAAAATTTCAAAAATGTAATCGCCGTGAATCGCTAGCGGTTCAAATGCCGCCTGCAGGCCAACAAGGATCACCAGTATAATAAGAGACATTATTAAGCCGGCAGCGGAATAATGGATGCTTGAGGTTCGTCTCGATTTAAGCAACAAGAGATGAATCGGCCATGCCATAAAAAGCATGGCAATCGCTGCAATTATGGCCGCCGCGATTGCCGTGGCTCCGCCGATGAACAGCAAGACCTTCCAAGTCTCTCCATCGGTTGTGCCGTGGAAAGGAGTTGCATGCATTAGCACCATCGCATAAGCGCAGCCGCCTAGAAATGCTACGCTCACGGATGCCGCCCATGCGGCGCCCATGCTGGTAAGCGGACGCATGTCGTTTCCCCTCATCGACAATTCGGGCACCAGATCCCCGGCAAGACGGGCCCAACCGTCACACCAAATGGAGTGCCGCCAAACGTACTAGGTGGTAATCCAAATTGTCCAAATACGCCCCAGTGCAATTGAGCCACTCCCATCGCAGTTGGCCATTGCGCTGACTGTTCGGAATTGGGGAGATAGTTCGCGTAGGCTTGCGCCAAATCTTTCCTTACTTTGTCAAGAATGGCGTTTGTATCTTCACACTGCTTGTTCTTTTCGCCGAGGTCATTTATTGCCTGAATCAAACGGTCCGTAGCAAGTGCTCCCCAGATATTGTCATCGGCAGCCACGTGCCCGGCAAAACAAGCATATGAGTCACCGCCAGAACAAGCGAGCGCATAGTACGCTGCATATTGCCCACTGTTGGCTAGGTTTGCTTCGTCAGGAGTTGTCCAGCATCCCACGCCCGGAACGCAGCGCAAGCCAGTTGGATCAATATTACTTACCGGGTTGTTGCCCGCGTAAACGTAGGTGTTGATTCCACCTGCTAAACCAATCGGATCAGATTCGATGTAGCGCGCCGACGCGGTGCTGCTGCACGTCACAAGCAAAAAAGCTGCGAATGCACCTGCTGATTTGAGCATCATGTGTGTTCTCCTCACTGCCCGCTCTTGGCTCGTTGCACAGTTTGCAAATACTGCGCGTCCTGCGCTGGTGTCGGCTGCGTCCAGCCCAATGCTTCAGCCTGGGCGAACCAGTAGTCATTCTGGCGGCTCAGGTTTCCATAATCCTGGCGCTGCGAAGCTGGAATCAATGCTGGCGACGGGTATTTCGCCATATAACGCTGCTTGATTAGATGAAAGTAGGCGCTGCCCTTTTGCAGCATCGCTTCCACATCTTTCGGGTCGGTCTGCAACGCCAAATCAGCAACGGCAATCGTGCGTTCTTGCTGCCCCTGCGCCTTATAGAACTCCATCAAGGTGTCCATCATGGCCGCAATCGACTCGCGCTTGCTGAGCGGGCGCAAGTAAATGCCGTTTGCCAATGCTTTGGGTGAGATGTCCAGATCGTGTTGATAGCCGGCATCGCTCTTCGTGCCGAAGCTGGTCGCCTCGATATTGACCCAAACGCCTCGATCGTTTCGATACTTTGCCAATAGGTGCTCCGGCGCTTCCGCGAGCGTAATGTCTAGGCCGAGCTTTTGCCCCAATATCACCAGCAGTTCCGGCATGGAAACGCAGTTCCCCTTGCGGGTTGCCAGATACGTTGAGAGCAGCTTGTTGCGCAGATTCTTGCCGAATGGATCGTTCAAGTCGTAGCTGAAAGGCCGATCACCGTTCCAGGCGCCGGGGAGCGCCAGCGAAGTGACCAAAAGCTCCAGCTTGGCATCGTTGGATGAGCCGTTTGGGAACCGCACCTTGATTCCGTTTGCGAGCTCGTGCAGTTCCTTCAGGGTTGCCTTGTAATCGACCATCGGATCAATCATCCGGTCGATCGTGAGCTTGGCAATGGCGAGATCAATTTTGCTCTCAGGTTCCTGCAGCAGCAGGCGGAGAGGCGCCAATTCCGGATCGGGATGATGTCCGGCGCCTGCGCTCGACGTGCGCGCTTGCGCAGTACCAACCAGGCACAGCAGCAAGGTCACGAGCAGCGCTCGAAAACTTCTCTTCACGGGACTTTCCCCATAAACCCCGGCAGCCACCATACACCGATCGGCGGCACTTTGCATCGCGGCAATTCACGGCGGCGCGGCACTATTCGTATGGCGCCATGTAGTGTATGAGAATAACTATGTCTCTTATTACCGAATAAAATCAAGTACACGACGAATTGGCGAAGAGGGCGAATCTACAAAAGCGAAACGGGCCTTGCGGCCCGTTTCGTTGAAGCAAGAACTGGATTCCGGCTTTCACCGGAATGACGAATTACGGCTACGCCGCCGCCCCACCCGCAGCCTTCGCCTCGTCTTCGGTCACGGCTTTCATGGACAGGCGGATGCGGCCTTGCTTGTCCACTTCCAGCACCTTGACCTTGACGATGTCGCCTTCCTTGAGCTTGTCGGATACCTTCTCGACGCGCTCGTTGGAAATCTGCGAGACGTGCACCAAGCCGTCCTTGCCGGGCAGGATGGTGACGAACGCACCGAAGTCCATCAGCTTGACGACCTTGCCCTCGTAGATGCGGCCGGGCTCGACGTCGGAGACGATCTGCTCGATGCGCTTCTTTGCGGCATCGGCGGCTTCGCGATTGACCGAGGCGATCACCACCGTGCCGTCGTCGCCGATGTCGATGGTGGTGCCGGTTTCCTCGGTGATCGAGCGGATGGTCGCGCCACCCTTGCCGATCACTTCGCGGATCTTGTCCGGATGAATCTTGATGGTGAGCAGGCGCGGCGCGTATTCGCTCATCTCGCCGCGCGGCGCGCTGAGCGCCTTGGCCATCTCGCCGAGGATGTGCAGGCGTCCGCGTTTGGCCTGATCCAGCGCCGTGCGCATGATCTCCTCGGTGATGCCATCGATCTTGATGTCCATCTGCAACGCGGACACCCCCTGCTCGGTGCCGGCCACCTTGAAATCCATGTCGCCCAGGTGATCCTCGTCGCCGAGGATGTCGGAGAGCACGACGAACTGATCGCCTTCCTTCACCAGACCCATTGCGATGCCGGCGACCGGCGCGGTCAGCGGCACGCCTGCATCCATCATCGCCAGAGAAGAACCGCACACCGAAGCCATCGAGGAGGAACCGTTGGATTCGGTGATCTCCGAAACCACTCGCACCACGTACGGAAATTGTTCCATGCTCGGCTTGACGGCCTGCACGCCACGGCGCGCAAGGCGGCCGTGACCGATCTCGCGGCGCTTGGGGCCCGCCATGCGGCCGGCCTCGCCCACTGAATACGGCGGGAAGTTGTAATGGAACAGGAAGGTATCCTTCGATTCGCCTTCCGGCGCGTCGATGATCTGGGCGTCGCGCGCGGTGCCGAGCGTGACGGTGACCAGCGCCTGCGTCTCGCCGCGAGTGAACAGCGCCGAGCCGTGCGTGCGTGGCAGCACACCGACGCGCGCGGTGATCGGGCGCACCGTGTCCAGCGCGCGGCCGTCAATGCGCACCTTGCTCGAGAGCACGCCATCGCGCAGCGTGCGATATTCCAGTTCGCCGAATTCCTTGGCGAGTTCGGCGGCGTTCCACTTTTCGGCTTCAGCGCGGCCGGCGAGTTGCTGCATCACGTCCTGCTTGATCGCGGCGATCGCGTCGCGGCGTTGCAGCTTGTCGCGAATCTGGAAGGCTTCGACCAGGCGGTGGCCGACGGCGTCTTTCAACGCGGCGATCATCGCCTCGTTGCGCGGCGGCGGCGTCCATGCAGATGGCTTGGTGCCTGCCTCGAGGGTGAGTTCGTTGATCGCATTGATGACTGATCGCATCTCGCGATGCCCGAACATCACGGCGCCGAGCATCACGTCTTCGGACAGCAGCTTGGCTTCGGATTCGACCATCAGCACGGCGTTGGCGGTGCCGGCGACGACCAGATCCAGCGCGGAATCCTTCAACTGCGTCCTGGTCGGATTCAACACGTACTGATTGTTGATGTAACCGACGCGCGCGGCGCCGATCGGACCCTTGAACGGAATGCCGGCGAGGCTCAATGCGGCCGATGCGCCGATCATTGCCGGGATGTCGCCGTCCACTTCGGGATTCAAAGAGACGACGGTGGCGATCACCTGCACTTCGTTCTTATATTCCTCGGGGAACAGCGGACGCACCGGGCGATCGATCAGTCGGGAGGTGAGCGTTTCCTTTTCGGTCGGGCGGCCTTCGCGCTTGAAGAAGCCGCCGGGAATACGCCCCGCCGAATAGAACTTCTCCTGATAATCGACGGTGAGCGGGAAGAAATCCTGCCCTTCGCGCGGCTTGGCGGCGGCGACTGCAGTGACCAGCACAACCGTGCCGTCGACGCTGACGATTACCGAGCCAGAGGCCTGCTTGGCGATCTCGCCGGTTTCCAGCGTGACTTCGTGCTGGCCGTATTGAAACTTCTTGGTGATTTTCGCCATGTCGATTACCGCCGCAAGCCGAGTTTGCCGATCAGCGATTGATAGCGCTCGGCATCCTTCGCCTTGAGATAATTCAGCAGGCGGCGGCGCTGGTTCACCATCTTCAGCAGACCGCGGCGAGAATGGTGATCCTTGGCGTGGCTGGTGAAATGCTGCGAGAGATGCTCAATGCGCGCGGACAGCAGCGCGATCTGCACTTCTGGCGAGCCGGTGTCGGTCGGCGCGCGACGATAATCGGCGATGACCTTGCTGGTTTGTTCGGTGGAAAGCGACATGTTGTTTCTCGTTCCTGATTAACCGGCGCGAGGCTTGTGAAAGGGATTTGTTCGACGTGAGAACGCGCGCGCTCGAACGCGCACTACAAAACCCTTGCACAAGCCGACGCCGCGGTGGGGTAACGGCTGTGAAAGCCGCGTGGTCAAGCCGGATATTCTAACCGGCACAAGCGCTTGGCAACAAGCGCAGCGACTCCCCCTCTCATCCTGCCAAGTCCTGCGCGTTTGCCTTTCCTTGCCAAGCTCGCGCATTCGACCCCACCCCGCGCACGGGAGGGACGCGCCAAGCGCCGACAGGACGGGTTTGCTAACCTGCGTGAGAGAAACCACGCAGCACCCATGCTTCGCGGCCATCCGTCTCGACCAACGCCAGCAATTGGCCATCCGCGGCATGAACCCGGTATCGACCGGGGGTGGTATCCGTTGCGATCCGCTGACCGTGCGCCAGCGCATCCAGAGCGCTGGAAGCGGCCGGCAAGACCGGCCAGTTGGCCAGCCCGGCTTCGATAGGCAGCAGACATTCATCGAGTCCCACCGCACCGCGCTCGGCTTGCAGGGATTCGAGTTGATCCAGCGTGTGCATCCGCGGCGATTTGAATGGCTCGACCCACAGCCTCCGGAGTGCCGTCAGATATGCGCCGCAACCTAACGCCTCGCCTAGATCCCGCACGAGACTTCTGATGTAAGTGCCTGATCCACATTCGATATGCAAACGCAAGCGATTGTCATCCAGTCGCGTGAGCAATTCGAGGCGATGGACTTCCACCTCGCGCGGCGGGGCGGAAACCTGCTCGCCGCGTCGGGCACGTTTGTAGAGCGCCACGCCTTGCTGCTTCAGCGCGGAATACACCGGCGGAATTTGCGTGATGCGGCCGGTGAGCTTCGCAAGTTGCGCGCAAATCGACTCGTCGTCGAGCGGCGGTACTTCACGCTCGCTCGTGACAGTACCTTCGGCATCATCTGTATTCGTGCTGACCCCGAGCTTGCATTCTGCTTCGTAAGCCTTGCGCGAGCCAAGCAGGTAACCGGCAATCTTGGTCGCCTCGCCGAAGCAGACCGGCAGCAACCCGGTGGCGAGCGGATCGAGGCTGCCGCTGTGGCCAGCCTTGTCCGCGCGGAACAATCGCTTCGCGATTTGCAGCGCCCGGTTTGAAGTAATGCCTTGTGGTTTGTCGAGCAGGAGAATGCCCGTAACGGATCGCCTGGCCGAAGCCGCTTTGAAGCTCCCCTCTTCAAGAGGAAGGAGATGTTCGTCTCGCGCCTTCACTCGCTACCGGTCTTCGCTCTGAAGTCCGTCGTTGCGCAACAACGCGTCGATCCGCTCGCCCTTGTCCACCGAATCGTCGTATTTGAAGCGCAATTCCGGCACGCGCCGCATGCGCATCGAGTGCGCCAGCTCGCGGCGCAGGTCTTTTGCCGCTTCCTTCAACGCTTTCACCACTTCGGCGGAACGCTCGGGTTGCAAGGCGGTCACCCAAACCGTCGCGACTTCCAGATCACGCGTCACCTCGACATCGCTGACGCTAGCCTGCGGCAGCGCATGATCTCGCACCAGTTCATGCACCAGCACGCCGAGCTCGCGGCGGAGCTCGGCGTTGATGCGATCGGTGCGGGAGAAGGCGTGGGGCATGCGATGAGCCTGATCCAGATCAGTTGTGAGTTGTGAGTCGAAGAAGCCATCGCGCCAGATCTACTCACCACTCACGCATTTCACAAGGTTCTGGCCACCTCGACGCGCTCGAAACACTCGATCTTGTCGCCCGGCTTGACGTCGTTGTACTGCTTGACGCCGATGCCGCATTCCATGCCGTTGCGCACTTCGTCCACGTTATCCTTGAAGCGGCGCAGCGATTCCAGTTCGCCCTCGAAGATCACCACGTTGTCGCGCAGCACGCGGATCGGCTTGTGCCGACGCACCACGCCCTCGACCACCATGCAGCCGGCGATCGCGCCGAATTTGGACGAGCGGAACACGTCGCGCACTTCGGCCGTGCCGAGAATGTCCTCGCGCACTTCGGTTCCGAGCAGGCCGCTCGCCGCCTGCTTCACCTGATCGATCACGTCATAGATGATCGAGAAGTAGCGCAGATCCAGGCCATTGGCTTCGATGATCTTGCGCGCGGAGGCATCGGCGCGCACGTTGAAGCCGATGATCAGCGCCTTCGACGCGGCGGCGAGCGTGGCATCGGACTCGGTGATGCCGCCGACGCCCGAAGCGATCACGTTGACCTTCACCAGATCGTTGCTGATGTCGGTGAGCGACTGGCGCAACGCCTCGGCGGAGCCCTGCACGTCGGCCTTGATCACCACGTTCAAGGTCTGCTGGCCTTCGCCCTTGCCCATCTGCGCCATCACGTCTTCCAGCGTGTTGGTGCGCGTGACCAGGCGCTGTTCGCGGCGCTTGGCTTCGCGCTCTGAGACCACGTCCTTCGCCAGGCGTTCGTCGGCAACAACCACGAACTCATCCCCCGCTTCCGGCACGCCGGAGAGCCCCAGCATCTGCACCGGTATGGACGGTCCCGCGCTTTCGACCTGCTGGCCGTTCTCGTTGAACAGCGCGCGCACGCGGCCCATCTGCACGCCGCAGACCACGTAGTCGCCGCGCTTCAGTTCGCCGTTCTGCACCAGCACTGTCGCCACCGGGCCGCGACCCTTGTCCAGACTGGACTCGATCACCACGCCCGAGGCGCGGCCGGTCGGCACGGCCTTCAGCTCCATCACCTCCGCTTGCACCGTGATCGCGTCCAGCAATTCGTCCACGCCTTGTCCGGTCTTTGCGGAAACGGCTACGAACTGCGTGTCGCCGCCCAAGTCTTCGGGCACCACTTCGTGCTGCATCAATCCGTTGCGCACGGTGTCGGGATTGGCATCGGGCTTGTCCATCTTGTTGACCGCGACGATCATCGGCACGTGCGCTGCGCGCGCGTGCTGGATCGCTTCCACCGTCTGCGGCATCACGCCATCGTCGGCCGCGACCACCAGGACCACGATGTCGGTGGACTGCGCCCCGCGCGCGCGCATGGAAGTGAACGCGGCGTGGCCTGGCGTGTCGAGGAAGGTGATCACGCCCTTCGGCGTGGTCACGTGATAGGCGCCGATGTGCTGGGTGATGCCGCCGGCCTCGCCCGCGGCCACTTTGGTGCGGCGGATGTAATCGAGCAGCGAAGTCTTGCCGTGATCGACGTGGCCCATGATGGTGACCACCGGCGGCCGCGAGGCGCGTTCGCCTTCGGCCTCGGTGTGTGCAGCCAGCGCGGTTTCGGCGGTCTTTTCTTCCGCGCGCACCGCCTTGTGGCCAAGTTCTTCGACAACGAGCGCGGCGGTGTCGTGGTCGATCACTTGGTTGATGGTCGCCATCACGCCCATCTTGAACAGCGCCTTCACCACGTCCGAACCCTTCACTGCCATCTTCTGCGCGAGATCGGCGACCACGATGGAATCTCCGATCGCGATTTCGCGCGTGACCGGCGCGGTGGGCTTGGAAAATCCGTGTTGCGACGTCAGCTGCGAGAGATCGATCTTCTGCTTCGGTTTCTTGCGCGTGGAACGGCGCGCGCGCTCGGCGTCGGTGAGATGCAACTCGCCGCCGACATAGCGTGTGATCTTCAGCGCGTCTTCATCGCCCTCGTCGCGCATGCGATGCGAACCATGGCGCTTGTGCTTGTGCGCAGGTGCCGCTTCCTCTTTCGCGCGCGTGGGCTTGGGCTCATGTTTGCGCGCGGGTGCCGCTACGGACACTTCCACCGCCGCTCCGCCGTTGACCGCGAGCAATGCGGCCTCGGCTTCGGCACGCGCGCGTTCCTCCTCGGCGCGTCTGCGTTCTTCCTCGGCGGCCTGCAATTTCGCCTGCTCTTCTTGGCGGCGGCGATCCTGTTCGGCGCGCTCGGCTTCCTCGCGCTCACGCTGTTCCTGCGATTCGGCCAGACGGCGGCGCGCTTCCTCGCGCTCGGCATCGGCATTGGCTTCCTCGGCGATCACGCTGCGCTTGACGTAGGTGCGCTTGGCGCGCACTTCCACGTTGACGGTTTTCGCGGAGGCGCCGCGGCCGCCGCCGACGGTGATCTCGCTGATCTTGCGGCGTTTAAGCGTGATCTGGCGCGGTGTGGATTCTGCCGCGCGCTCGCCGTCCTCGCGCTTGCCATGCGTGCGGCGCAGAAAGCCCAGCAGTTTCACCTTCTCGGTGCTGCTGATCACCTGATCGGGACTCTTGAACGGCATGCCGGCTTCGGCAAGCTGCGCGAGCAGCTTGTCTTCGGTCATGCCGAGCACGCCGGCGAGTTGCTTGATGGTTACATCGGACATTCTGTTCTCCGGTCAGGGGCCGGCTTTTCAACCTGCTTGCTGCTGCATCCGCTCAAGCATCGGCGCGCGCGCAGCCATGATCAGCGCGGCGGCGCGCTCCTCATCCATGCCTTCGATGTCGATCAGGTCATCGACCGCCTGGTCGGCCAGATCGTCCACCGTGGTGATCTCGCGCTCGGCCAGCGCATAGGCGGTTTCTTCGTCCATGCCTTCCAGCGCCAGCAATTCCTCCGAAGGCTTGTGCTCATCGAGATCTTCCTCGACGGCCAGCGCCTCAGTGAGTAACGCGTCCTTCGCGCGGGCGCGCAATTCCTCGACGATGTCCTCGTCGAAACCCTCCACCGCCAGCAGTTCGCCGGTCGGCACGTAGGCGATTTCCTCGACCGTGGAGAAACCCTCCTGCACCAGGATGTTGGCGATCTCCTGATCCACTTCCAACTTGTCCATGAACAACTGCCGCGCAGCTTCCTGCTCGGCTTCGGTCTTGGCGGCGACCTGATCCTGCGTCATCACCTTGAGATCCCAGCCGGTCAGTTTGCTGGCGAGGCGGACGTTCTGACCACCCCGGCCGATGGCTTGACTGAGCTTGTCTTCGGCCACCGCGATGTCCATCGAGTGCTTGTCCTCGTCGACGATGATCGACTGCACTTCCGCCGGCGCCATCGCGTTGATCACGAACTGCGCGGGCGCGTCGCTCCACAGCACGATGTCGATGCGCTCGCCGTTCAACTCGTTCGAAACCGCCTGCACGCGCGAACCGCGCATGCCGATGCAGGCGCCGATCGGATCGGTGCGGTTATCGTGCGCCAGCACCGCAATCTTGGCGCGGTCGCCCGGATCGCGCGCGCAGGCCTTGATCTCGACCAGACCCTGGCCGACTTCCGGCACCTCGATCTTGAACAGCTCCATCATGAATTCAGGCGCAGTGCGCGAGACGAACAATTGCGGGCCGCGCACTTCAGAACGCACCTCGAACAGATAACCGCGCACGCGATCGCCCACGCGCGTGGATTCACGCGGGATGGCTTTGTCGCGCGGGATGAAACCCTCCGCGTTGCCGCCGAGATCGATGTAGATGTTGCCGCGCTCGACGCGCTTGACCACGCCAGTGACCAACTCGCCGACGCGATCCTTGAACGCGTCCACGACTTGCGCGCGCTCGGCCTCGCGGATGCGCTGCACGATGACCTGCTTGGCGGCCTGCGCCGTGATGCGGCCGAATTCCGGATTCTCGATCTGCTGCTCGATGTAGTCACCGACCTGGGAATCGGATTTTTCGTCCAGCGCATCCATCAGGCGCAACTGGAAATCCGGCGATTCCATCTCGCCGTCGTCGGCGATCACTTCCCAGCGGCGGAATGTTTCGTAGTCGCCGCTCTCGCGGTCGATGCTGACGCGGACGTTCGGCTCCTCGCCGGGGTAGCGCTTCTTCGCGGCGGTCGCGAGCGCGGCCTCGATCGCCTCGAAGATCACCTCGCGCGGCACGCCCTTCTCATTCGCAACCGCATCGACGACCATTAAAAGATCACGGTTCATCACTTCTCTCCGTAAAACTCATCGCTCACTGGATGAGTTTTAGCAACTGCCGGTCATTCGGCACCTTTCAATTCCGCGAATGAGCGCTTTCGTTTCGCTCACCACTTTCATGCCTCCACAACCTCGATCAACATCGCTTCGCTCTGTTGATCAGCCTCCTTGACTCAAGGGAGCTGAAAAGTCGTGGCGTCTCGTTTCTTGTCATTCCGGCGAACGCCGGAACCCAAGGTCTTTCTCTATCAATTCTTGTGTTTGCCCTTTCCAGGCTTCGGTTTCGGCGTGTAGCCCAATGCCGCCCAATCCGGCACCAGCCGCGCACTTTCGATTTCGTCGTGTTGCAGATCGAACATCGCGTCATCGACCTGCATCCTGATCGCATCGCCTCGCACTTCGACGATCCGGCCGCGCAACCTGCGGCGTCCATCGCGCGGCAACTTCAATATCACCTTCGCCTCCTCGCCGATGAAACGTCCGAACTGTTCGGCGTTGAACAGCGGACGGTCGATGCCCGGCGAAGACACTTCCAGCACGTAATGACCGGCAATCGGATCGTCCACGTCGAGCAGCGCGGAGATCTCGCGACTGGCGGCTTCGCAATCGTCAACCGTCACCGGTTGTTCGCCTTCGCGATCGATGTACAGGCGCAACAAGCTCTCGCCGCGACCTGGCACCCATTCGATGCCGAGACATTCCAACCCCAGTTCGTCCAGAGCCGGTGCCAACCGCTGCGCGAGCGCCTGCACATCCATTCGCCTTCGATCTCTCCTGTCATTACGGGGCCGCGCACAGCGCGAAACCCGGAATCCATGCTGGTCTTGCTTCGCTCTGCTCAAGCTCCAGAAACGAAAAATGGGCACGAGGCCCATTCCGTAGTTCGCCGTTGTCCTTCCTCTCTTCGGCGGTCCGCGTCCGTGCGAACTCGACAAGCGTGCCTCGTATCGAAACCGCTTGCCGTCAATTCTGGTAGCGGGGGCAGGATTTGAACCTGCGACCTTCGGGTTATGAGCCCGACGAGCTGCCAGACTGCTCCACCCCGCATCAATCAGACGGTCAAATATAGCGGCAGGATGCTGATTTTGCAAGGCTGAACCAGGGCTTTCGCGAGATGCCTTGAATGGCATCTCGCGCCAGCGAACGCACGCACAGGGACGTGCGGGCGGGAAAGCGATTCATGGATGACTGCTTGCCGATCCAGCTTCTGCTGTGTCGACATCCATGTCTTTTTTCCGCTCGCCTCCCGGGCGAGCGGTCTACTTTCCTTTCGGGGAAAGTAGCCAAAGCCATCGCGCCGGCATGACGGTCGAGCCAACATCCGGTTGGCTCGCATGGTGCGCAGACGTCATCCACTAAACGCGCGCTGACACCACGCCAGCAACGGCCCCGAAACCAGCCCCAGCGCCAGCAGCGCGAGTGCGTTGGCGGAAAGGATCCAGCGCAGGGAGACGTCGGGTTTGGCTTGCAGCGGCGGGGCGTCTTCCATCGGCGCGTCGAAGTACATCACCTTGACCACGCGCAGGTAGTAGAACAGGCCGATGATGGAGAACACGATCGCGACGATGGCGAGCCACAGCATGTGCGCGTCGATCGCGGCTTTCAACACCAGCACTTTGGCGAAGAAGCCGAACAGCGGCGGCACGCCGGCCAGCGAGAACATCGCAATCGCCATCATGCCGGCGAACCAGGGCGAGCGGCGGTTGAGGCCCTTGAGATCGTCGATCATCTCGCACTCGAAACCCGCGCGCGCCAGAAGAAGGATGATGCCGAACGATGCGGTGGACATCAGCGCGTAGCTGATTGCGTAGTACATCGCCGCGGAATAGCCGCCGGGCGAACCGCCGACTAACCCCAGCAACAAAAATCCCATGTGCGAGATCGTCGAATAGCCGAGCATGCGCTTGAGATTGCTCTGCGCAATCGCGGCGACGTTGCCGATCGCCATCGACAGCACCGCCAGCGTGGCCAACATCACCTGCCAATCGCCGACCATCGTGCCCATGCCCGATTGCAACAGGCGCCACGCCATGCCGAACGCAGCGAGTTTCGGCGCGGAACTGATGAAGGCCACGACCGGTGTGGGCGCGCCTTCGTACACGTCGGGAATCCACATGTGGAACGGCGCGGCGCCGAACTTGAAGCCGATGCCGACCACCAGGAACACCAGACCGAATCTCAGCAGGTTCGGGTGCGCGGTAGTCATCGCGGAGCGATGGATCGCATCCAGCGCCAGCGTGCCGGTCGCGCCGTAGACCATAGACATGCCGTACAGCAGCAGACCGGACGCGAGCGCGCTCAACACGAAATACTTGATCGCCGCTTCCGAAGACAGGCGCGAATCGCGGTTGATCGCGATCAGCGCGTAGGCGGACAGGCTGTAAAGCTCTAGGCCCAGATACAGCGACACGAAATTGCCGGCCGATACCAGCAACATCAGGCCGAGCACCGCGAAGATCGTCAGCGTGTAGAACTCGCCGATCAACAGATTGCGGTCGCGCAGGTACGGCCGCGACAGCACGAACACGATCGCGGTCGCGGCGAGCACGAACACTTTCAGGATTTCCGCCATCGAGTCGCGCACGAACATGCCGTCGAAGGCGGTCGCCGTCCCACGCGGCTGGCCGTATACGACGAAATAGATTGCCGCCAGCAACGCCAGCATCGCCATCCAGTACGTGGCGCCGCGCTGCTCGTCGCGCAGGAAGGCGTCGACCAGCAACAGCAGGCACGCCGCGCCGGCCATATAGATCTCCGGCAGCATCACCAGGATGTCGTTGAGCGTGAACATGCGGAATTACCTCATCCGACCTTGGTCGCCAGCGCTTGCGAAACCAAATGCGAAACCGATGCATCCATCAGGTGCGTCAGCGGCCACGGCCACACGCCGACGATCAGCACCGCCGCGGCGAACGCGGCCAGCACGAAAGCTTCGCGTGCGTTGATGTCCGGCATTGTGCGCACCGCTTCGCTTTCGATCTGGCCGAAGATCACGCGCTTGATCAGCCACAACGTGTAAGCCGCGCCGATGATCAGCGTGAACGCGGCGGCCAGCGACACCCACGGGTTGGCCTTGAAACTCGCCAGGATCACCATGAACTCGCCGACGAATCCGCTGGTACCCGGCAGACCGCAGTTGGCCATCGCGAATAGCACCATGAAGGCCGCGAACCACGGCATCACTTTCGCCAGCCCGCCGTAATCCTTGATCAGGCGCGTGTGCAGGCGGTCGTACATCACACCGATGCACGTGAACATCGCGCCGGAAACGAAGCCGTGCGAAATCATCTGCACCATCGCGCCCTGCGCGCCGAGTTGCGCCGTCTGCGGATCGTTCAGTCCGCGCGCCAGCATGAAAACGACGAACAAACCGAGCGTCACGAAGCCCATGTGCGCGATCGACGAATACGCGATCAGCTTCTTCATGTCTTCCTGCACCAGTGCGACATAGCCGATATAGATGATCGCAATCAGGCTCAACGCGATCACCAGCCATGCCAGCTGCTGCGAAGCGTCCGGAACAATAGGCAGCGAGAAGCGCACGAATCCGTAAGTGCCGACCTTCAGCATGATCGCGGCCAGGATCACCGAACCGCCGGTCGGTGCTTCCACGTGCGCGTCCGGCAGCCAGGTGTGCACCGGCACCATCGGCACCTTCACCGCGAAGGCGATCAGAAAGGCGAAGAACAGCCAGATCTGTTCAGGTCTGGACAGGTGCAACGACCACAACGTCGCCAGATCGAACGTGCCGGCTTTCAAGTAAAGATAGATCAGCGCGACCAACATGAAGATCGCGCCGAAGAAGGTGAAGATGAAGAACTTCAGCGTGGCGTAGATGCGCCGCGGTCCGCCCCAGATGCCGATGATGATGAACATCGGAATCAGCATGGCTTCGAAGAACACGTAGAACAGCAGCGCGTCCATTGCGCAGAACACGCCAATCATCAGGCCTTCCAGCACCAGCATCGCGGCCATGAACTGGTGCACCTTGTCCTTGATTACTTCCCACGCGCCCGCGATCACCAGCACCGTGGTGAACGTGGTCAGCAGGATCAGTGCGACCGAAATGCCGTCGGCGCCGAGCTTGTAGCTGGAATGGATGCCCGGCAGCCATTCATGCGCTTCGCCGAACTGCATCGCGCCGCTGGTGTAATCGAAATTCGGCAATAACAAGGCGCTGACCGCCAGCACGATCAACGTCACCAGCAACGACAGCCAGCGCGCGGCGTTCGGGCGCGCGTTGCCGCAGAAGAGCACAAGGATCGCACCCGCGACCGGAATCCAGATCAGCAGGCTCAGCAGCGGCCAGTTGCTCATTTCACTCCCCAGTCTGGCGCGCGCATCAGTGCAATCCCCAATACCAGAATCCGCCGAGCAACAGGATCAACCCCACGATCATCGCGAACGCGTAAGAATAGAGATAACCCGTTTGCAGCCTGCGCACGATCTGCGCGCTGCGCGCCACGAACGCGGCCGACCCGTCCACCATCACGCCATCCAGCAAGGCGCCGTCGCCGCCCTTCCAGAATGCGCGGCCGAGTTTCACTCCGCCGCGCGCGAACAGGTTGTAGTACAGCTCGTCGAACCAGTACTTGCGCACCAGCGCGCGATACACCGGCAGCAATATGCGTTCGCATTGTTCCGCAATTTTCGGATTGAACAGGTAAACGTAAGTCGCGACTGCGAAGCCTGCCAGCGCGATCCAGAACGGCGGGCTGACGAAGCCCTGCGCGAACATCGCCAGCGGGCCGTGGAATTCGCGCGCCAGTTCGCCGAGCACGTCGTTCGCCTGCGCGACATGGATGGACGAACCGAACCAGCCACCGTACAACATCGGCGCGACGGTCGGCCAGCCGATGACCACGGACGGAATTGCCAGCAGGATCAGCGGCACGGTGATCACCCACGGCGATTCGTGCGGCGGGTGTTCCAGTTCGCCCGGATGATGCGCGTGATGCGGCTCGTCCGAGGTCGTCTTCGCGTGCGTGCGGCCCTGCCCGTGACCCACCACGGTGAAGCGCTCCTTGCCGTGGAACGTCATGTAGAGCAGGCGGAAGCTGTAAAGCGCGGTGACGAACACGCCCGCCAGCACACAGATGTACGCGTACAGATGGCCGGTGCGGTGCGATTCGCCGATCGCCTCGATGATTGCGTCCTTCGAGAAGAATCCGGCGAAACCGGGCGCACCGGCCAACGCCAGAGAGCCGATCCACATCGTGATGTAGGTGATCGGCATGTACTTGCGCAACCCGCCCATGCGGCGCATATCCTGCTCGTGGTGCATCGCCACGATCACCGAACCGGCACCGAGGAACAGCAGCGCCTTGAAGAACGCGTGCGTCATCAGGTGATACACGCCGGCGGCATACGCCGATGCGCCCAGCGCCGCGCACATGTAGCCGAGTTGTGACAGCGTGGAATACGCGATGACGCGCTTGATGTCGTTCTGCACGATGCCGATCAGGCCGGTGAAGAACGCGGTGGTGGCGCCGACGATCAGCACCAGCGACAGTGCGGTTTCCGAATGTTCGAACAGCGGCGACATGCGCGCGACCATGAAGATGCCTGCGGTGACCATCGTCGCCGCGTGGATCAGTGCGGAGATGGGCGTCGGGCCTTCCATCGAATCGGGCAGCCACACATGCAGCGGCACCTGCGCGGACTTGCCCATCGCGCCGACGAACAGCAGCACGCAGATCACGGTGGCGAGCGACCACGGATGCCCGCCGATCACCTCGATGGTCGTGCCGTCCAGCGTGCCGGCCTGCGCGAACACGCTGCCGTAATCCAGCGTGCCGAAGCCATAGAGCACGGCCGCAATGCCGAGCACGAAACCGAAGTCGCCGACGCGGTTGACCAGAAACGCCTTCAGTGCCGCGAACGTGGCGGTCGGACGCTCGAACCAGAAACCGATCAGCAGATACGACACCAGGCCCACCGCTTCCCAGCCGAAGAACAACTGCAGGAAGTTGTTGGCCATCACCAACATCAGCATCGAGAAGGTGAACAGCGCGATGTAGCTGAAGAAGCGCTGATAACCTGGATCGTCGGCCATGTAGCCGATGGTGTAGATGTGCACCATCAGCGAGACGAATGTGACGACGACCAGCATCATCGCGGTCAGGCGATCGACCAGAAAACCGACGTGCAGCGACAGCTTGCCGACGGTGAACCACGTGTACACGTCGGCATTGAAGTTCGGCGCGCCGCCCCAGACCAGTTGATACAGTACCCAGCACGACAGCCCGCAGGAAACCGCCACGCCCAGGATTGTCACGGTGGATGCACCGGCGCGGCCGATCTGGTTGCGCAGCAGCCCGGCGAGCAACGCGCCGGCGAGCGGCGCGAGCACGATGGCGAGAAGAATGGTTTCGCTGATCACGATCATCAATCCTTGAGCGAATCAATCTCGGCCACATTCACCGTTCCGCGGTTGCGGAACAGCAGCACCAGAATCGCCAAGCCGATCGCCGATTCCGCCGCCGCCACGGTCAGGATGAAGAACACGAACACCTGCCCCGCCGGATCGCCGATGAAGCGCGAGAACGCCACGAAATTGGTGTTTACCGCCAGCAGCATCAGTTCGATGCACATCAGCAGTACGATCACGTTTTTGCGGTTCAGGAACATGCCGGTCACCGCGATGCAGAACAGCACCGTGGCGAAGACGATGTAGTACGCCAGGGGAATCATGCTTGCGGCTCTCTCGGCAGTGGCGTCTCGGCGCCGGTTTCCGCGCGCATCTTCACCAGCCGCACGCGTTGCGCCGCGGTCACCCTCACCTGCTGCGAGGGGTTCTGGTGTTTCTTGTCCGTGCGCGTGCGCGCGGCCAGCACCACGGCCGCGACCAGGCCGACCGTCAGGATCAACGCGGCGATCTCGAACGGCAACAGGAAACGCGTGAACAACGCCTGCCCGAGCCACGCGGTGTTCGATACACCGGCCGGATTGGGCCCCGGGCGCACGTCCATCGTGCGCACACCGATGATGCCCAGCATCTCGATCAGCATGATCGCGGCGACCACTAGCCCAAGCGGCGCGTACTTGATGAAGCGCTCGCGCAGCGGCTCCATCTTGATGTCCAGCATCATCACCACGAACAGGAACAGCACCATCACCGCGCCGACATACACCACCACCAGCGCGATCGCCAGGAATTCAGCCTGCAACAGCAGCCAGATGCAGGCGGTGGAAAAGAACGTCAGCACCAGCGCCAGTACCGCGTGCACCGAGTTGCGCAGCGTGATCACGGCGAGTGCGGCGCCCGTCGCGACGATCGCGAACGCCCAGAAGCAGACGAGTGGGAAGATCGAATGCATGGACGTTACCTGTATGCCGCGTCCTGCGCGCGCGCAGCGGCGATCTGCGGCTCGAAGCGGTCGCCGATCGCCAGCAGTTGCGGTTTGGTGATCACGTTCTGCCCGCGCTGCTCGAAATGGTATTCGTGGATGTTGGTTTCCACGATCGAATCCACCGGGCAGCTCTCCTCGCAGAAGCCGCAGTAGATGCACTTGAACAGGTCGATGTCATAGCGCGTGGTGCGGCGTGTGCCATCCGCGCGAGGCGCCGAGTCGATGGTGATCGCGAGCGCCGGGCATACCGCCTCGCACAGCTTGCAGGCGATGCAGCGCTCCTCACCGTTGGGATAGCGGCGCAGCGCGTGCAGCCCGCGGAAACGGTTGGACTGCGGGATCTTCTCCATCGGGTAGTGCATGGTGTATTTGGGCTTGAACAGGTACCTCAGCGTCACGCCCAGACCCGCGAAGAGTTCCAGCAGCAGCAGGCTCTTGAAGTAGTCGACGATCTTTTTCATCTGCTCAACCACCTATCGTCACCACGTGGAAATACTTGAAGATGCCGGCCACGAAAATCCACACGATCGAAATCGGAATGAACACCTTCCAGCCCAGACGCATGATCTGGTCGTAGCGGTAGCGCGGGAAGGTGGCGCGCAGCCACAGGAACGCGGTAGCGAACACGAAAGCCTTGACCACCAGCCACCACCAGCCGGGCGCGCCGATCGCGCCCCACGATTGCGGAAACGGACTGAGCCAGCCGCCCAAGAACAGGATCGGCGCCAGGAACGACACCAGGATCATGTTGGCGTATTCGGCCAGGAAAAAAATCGCGAACGCCGAGCCCGAATACTCGACGTGGAACCCGGCGACGATTTCCGATTCGCCCTCGGCCACGTCGAACGGCGCGCGGTTGGTTTCCGCCACGCCGGAGATGTAGTAGATCAGGAACATCGGCAGCAGCGGCAGCCAGAACCATTCGAATAAACCTTTCGGGCCCGCCTGGGCGTTGACGATCGCGGTGAGGTTCAAGCTGCCGGCGAGAATCAGCACGCACACCAGCGCCATGCCCATCGCGATTTCGTAAGAGATCACCTGCGCGGCCGAGCGCATCGCGCCGAGCAGTGCGTAGCGCGAGTTCGACGACCAGCCGGCGAGAATGATTCCGTACACGCCGAGTGAGGTCATCGCCAGCAGGTACAGCAGTCCGGCGTTGATGTTCGACAGCACCACCCTGTCGTCGAACGGGATCACCGCCCACACCGCGAACGCGGGGATCACCGCGAGCAGCGGCGCCAGGAAATACAAAAACAGATTGGCGTTGCTGGGCGTGATGATTTCCTTCAGCAGCAGCTTGAACACGTCGGCGAAGGCCTGCAGCAGGCCGAACGGGCCGATTTTGTTGGGCCCGATGCGCACGTGCATCCAGCCGATCACCTTGCGCTCCCACCACACGTACATCGCCACCGCGATGATCAGCGGAATGGCGATGACGAGAATCTTCGCCAGCGTGACGAGCAGCAGCCACATGTCGGATGTCGCGCTCATGCCACGGTCGCCTTGGTGATGTTCAGCGCCGAACCATACGGCGGCAGCATCGCAGTGGCTTCGTGCGCGGCTTCGATCCAGGCGCAGCTGCGCGGTACCGCATTGTCGATTACGACCGGCAGCTCGACGCCGTTGATGGTCGCGCGTGCGCCATTGCTCAACTGCAACGCGTCAGCATCATCGGCATTGAGCCGCAGCGCCGGCGCGCGATTCAACGGATGTTGCTGCAAAGGCGAGGCGCGGCGGACGACCGCATCGACGCGATAGATCGGAATCGTGACAAGCCGCACCAGTTGTTGCGAGCCACGCTGCGATGCATCGACATTGGATTGCGGCATGCCCAGCGGATGCCGACCATAATCGGTCTGGGTCTGCGCCTGCTCGGGCGAGGATGGCGCTTCGACGTGGCGCGGCAATTTCGCGGTGAAGGGCTCCCAGTCGCCCGGCGCACCGCGCAGCGAAGGCGGCTGCTGTGCCGCTTCCGGCAACACCGCCGTGCGCACTTGCGTGATTTCGGTGAAATCGAAACCCGGCACCTCCAGCATGCCGCCCAGTGCGCGCAGCACCCGCCAGCCCGCGCGCGCGTCTCCGGGCATCGTCGCGCCGGCGCTGCACGGCTGCACTTTGCCGTCCACATTCACCAGCGTGCCGTCGATCTCCGGCGACAAGCCGATCGGAAGGATCACGTCGGCGACCTCCCGCAATGCTTGGGAAGCGAACGCGGAAAATGCGACGACGCATTCGGCTTCGTTCAATGCGCGCATGGTCTGCGCGCCGTCGGCGAAATCCAGCGGCGGTTCGCAGCCATAAAGGATGTAGGCTTTACGCGGCTGTTGCAGCATCGCGCGCGCATCCAGTCCAGTGCCATCAGGCAGCACGCCCATCTGCGTGAGGCCAATCGCATTGGCGCCGTCCGGAATCTCGTCGAATGCCGCGCCCGTCGCTGTCGCGATCCCCCGCGCCAGCGCGCGCAGGGTCGAGGCTTGCGGATGCTGGGCGGCGGCGTGACCGAAGATCACCACTGCATTGCCTTCGCGCAAGGCGGCCGCCCACGCACGCGCATCCTGATGATCCCTTTCCGCGGCAATTCGCTCGGCCAATGCGCGATGCTCGCTCCGCACGTCCGCGCCCTTGGCGGTACAAATCAGCGCGGCAACCAGATCCTGCGGTGGAAAGATCTTCTCGCCGGCCAGCGGATAGTTGAAATCGAAGTGCGCCGGGTTGATGGCGTGGATCCTGGCACCGCGCTTGACCGCGGTGCGCAGGCGGTGGTTCAGCAGCGGCGCTTCGTGACGCGGATTGCAGCCGACCAGCAGCACCGCCTTAGCGTGTTCGAGTTCCGCCAGCGGCATTTCGAACGGAACCGCCCCCACGCGATCGGACAGATCCAGCGTGCGCAGGCGATGATCGATATTGCCGCTGCCGAGCGCCTGCACGATCTTCTTCAGCAGCGCGCCTTCCTCGCAGCTCGTTGCCGGATGCACCAGCGTGCCGATGTCGTTGCCATCGATCGCCTTCAATTTCGCCGCGACAAAATCGAGCGCATCGCTCCATTCCACGTCAATCCACGCGCCGTCGCGCTTGATCGCGGGTTTCAGCGCCCGGTCGCTGGCGTACAGGCCTTCGCAGCTGTAGCGGTCGCGATCGGACAGCCAGCATTCGTTGATGCTCTCGTTGTCGCGCGGCACGGTGCGCAGCACTTTTCCCAGGCGCGTGTGCAGCCACAGGTTGGAACCGAGCGCGTCGTGATACCCGATCGACGGCCGCGCAATCAGCTCCCAGGCGCGCGCGCGGAACATGAATGGTTTGTTGGTCAGCGCGCCGACGGGACAGACGTCGATCACGTTGCCGGACAATTCCGTTTCCAGCGCCTTGCCGATGTAGGTGCCGATCTCAAGCATCTCGCCGCGGCCCATGCCGCCGAGTTCGTAGGTGCCGGCGATCTCCGCGGTGAACCGCACACAGCGCGTGCACTGGATGCAGCGCGTCATCTCGGTGGCGACCAGCGGCCCGAGATTCTCGTCAGCGATGGTGCGCTTGCGCTCGGTGTAGCGCGAGACCGAGCGGCCATAGCCCATCGACACGTCCTGCAGTTCGCACTCGCCGCCCTGGTCGCAGATGGGGCAATCGAGCGGGTGGTTGATCAGCAGGAATTCCATCACGCTGCGCTGGGCCTTCACCGCCTTGTCCGAACGCGTGAACACCTTCATGCCCGGTGCGATCGGCGTGGCGCATGCCGGCGCGGGCTTGCCCATCTTCTCGATCTCGACCAGGCACTGCCGGCAATTCGCCGCGATCGCGAGTTTCTTGTGATAGCAGAAGCGCGGAATCGGAATGCCGGCCGCATCCGCCGCCTGGATGATCATCGAGCCTTTCGGCGCCTTGACGGACTTGCCGTCGATCTCGAACTCGACCAGGTCGGGCGCTGTGGCGGCGTTTGGTTGTGCGCTCATGCCGCCACCCCGAGTTTTTCATCGACGATGCTGCGACCGTTCTGCACGAAGTATTCGAACTCGTGCCAGTAGTGGCGTAGGAAGCCCTGCACGGGCCACGCCGCGGCTTCGCCGAAGGCGCAGATGGTGTGGCCTTCGATCTGGCCCGCGATCGCTTTCAATCGATGCAGGTCGTCTTCCGTGCCTTTGCCCGCGACGATGCCCTTCAATACGCGATACATCCAGCCCGTGCCTTCGCGGCAAGGCGTGCACTGGCCGCAGGATTCGGCGAAATAGAAACGCGCGATGCGCGTGCAAGCACGCACCATGCACGTGGTTTCATCCATCACGATCACAGCGCCGGAGCCCAGGCCGGACCCGGCCTTCTGCAGCGCGTCGTAGTCCATCGTGATGCCCATCATCGTTTCCGCCGGCAATACCGGCATTGACGAGCCGCCCGGGATCACGCCTTTCAGTTTATGGCCATTGCGCACGCCGCCAGCCATTTCCAGCAATTCCGAGAACGGCGTGCCGAGCGGGATCTCGAAATTGCCCGGCTTGTTGACGTGGCCAGTGACGGAAAAGATTTTCGGGCCGCCGTTATTGGGCTTGCCGAGATTGAGAAACCAATCTGCGCCTTTGCGCAGAATGGCCGGTGCCGATGCGAAGGTTTCGGTGTTGTTGATGGTGGTCGGGCGGCCATACAGACCGAAACCCGCAGGAAATGGCGGCTTGAAGCGCGGCTGGCCCTTCTTGCCTTCCAGCGATTCCATCAGCGCGGTTTCTTCGCCGCAGATGTAGGCGCCCGCGCCCAGCGCGTTGTAAATATCGACATCGATGCCGGAACCTTGGATGTTCTTGCCGAGGAGGCCGGCGTCATAGGCCTCTTTCAATGCCTGCTCCATGCGCTCGAACGGCTCGTGGTGGAATTCGCCGCGCAGGTAGTTATAGGCGACGGTCGCGCCCGTGGCATAGCACGCGATCGCCATGCCTTCCAATACCGCGTGCGGGTTGAATCGCAGGATATCGCGATCCTTGCAGGTGCCCGGTTCCGATTCGTCGGAGTTGCACAGGATGTATTTCTGACCCGGCGCATTGCGCGGCATGAACGACCACTTGGTGCCGGTCGGAAAACCCGCGCCGCCGCGCCCGCGCAGCGCGGACTTCTTCAATTCGTCCACGATCGTCTGCGGATCGGGCTTCTCGGCGAGGATTTTCTCCCACGCCTTCCAGCCGTCCACCTTGCGGTAGTTCTCCAGCGTCCACGGCTGATCGAAATGCAGCGTGGTGTAGACGACCTGGTAATCCTTTGGAGCGGGGCCGTAGGGCATGTTTATCTATTCGTCGTTCGCTGTAGGAATCTGATTGCAGGCGATGGCCATATCAAATGGGGGCACGTCGCAAAAAAGTGCGACACGCGGTCGCTTGCAAGCGAGCTCCTGCGTGATCATTTCAAACCATCCAGAATCTCATCGAATCGTCTTTGCGATCTTCCCTGATCGCGAAGATCAAACAGCCGTCATCCATGGCCAGGAGCTCCGTGCTGCACTTTCAATTTTCTCAATCGAGCTTGTCGAGAATCTCATCCACCTTCTCCATTGTGAGGTTCTCGTGGTAATGCCCGTCCACCACCATCATCGGCGCGCCGGCACAGGCGGCCAGGCATTCCTCTTCGCATTTCAGATAAATTCTGCCGTCTTTAGAGCTTTCGCCCAATTTGATGCCGTATTTCTTCTCGCAATGGCGAACGATTTCCTCGGCGCCATTCAACCAACACGAGATGTTGGTACAAATCGCCACGTTGTGTTTGCCGACCGGGTGCAGCGCGAACATCGAATAGAACGTCGCGACTTCGTACGCCCAGACCGGCGGAATGGTCAGATATTTCGCCACCGCCGCGATCAGCTCGTCCGTCAGCCAACCGCCGTTCTGTTCCTGCGCGGCCATCAGCCCCTGGATCACCGCCGAGCGCTTGCGATCCGACGGAAACTTCGCGGCCCAGTGGTCGATGTGCGCGCGCGTCTCCGCCGTCAGCGCGACGTTCGGGTCGACGTCCTTCACTTTCTCGAAATTGCCGGTGGCTCTCATCGATCCACCTCACCGAACACGAGGTCGTACGTGCCCACCATCGCCACCACGTCGGCCAGCATGTAGCCGCGGATGATGGAATCCATCGAGGACAGGTGCGCGAAGCTGGGCGCGCGGCATTTCACGCGGAACGGCTTGTTGGCGCCGTCGGAGATCATGTACACGCCGAACTCGCCCTTGGGCGCTTCCACCGCCGCGTAGGCCTCGCCCGCGGGCACGGTGTAGCCCTCGGTGAACAATTTGAAGTGGTGGATCAGGGCTTCCATGTCCTCCTTCATCTCTTCGCGTTTGGGCGGCGCGACCTTGTAGTTCTCGATCATCACCGGGCCCGGATTGGCGCGCAGCCAGTTCACGCATTGCTTGATGATGCGGTTGGCCTGGCGCATCTCTTCGACGCGCACGAGATAACGGTCGTAGCAATCGCCATTGGCGCCGACCGGGATGTCGAAATCCACCTCGGCGTATTTCGCGTACGGCTGTTTCTTGCGCAGATCCCACTCCACGCCGGAACCGCGCAGCATCGGGCCGGTCATGCCCCACTGGATCGCCTGCTCACGCGGCACGATGCCGATGCCGACCGTGCGCTGTTTCCAGATGCGATTTTCGGTGAGCAGCTCTTCGTATTCGTCGACGCGCTTGGGAAAGACTTCGCAGAACGCATCGAGGTAATCCAGCATCGAACCCTGGCGCGCCTTGTTGAAGGCTTCCAGGTCCTTGCCCTTGTGCCAGCGCGATTCCTTGTACTTGGGCATCTGCGCGGGCAGGTCGCGATAGACGCCGCCGGGCCGGTAATACGTCGCGTGCATGCGCGCGCCGGAAACGGCCTCATAGACGTCCATCAGTTCCTCGCGCTCCCGGAAGGCGTAGAGGAACACCGCCATCGCGCCGAGATCGAGCGCGTTGGAACCGATCCACATCAGGTGATTCAAGATCCGCGTGATCTCATCGAACATCGTGCGGATCCACTGCGCGCGATCCGGCGCAGTGATTCCCATCAGCGTCTCGATCGCGCGCACATAGGCGTGCTCGTTGCACATCATCGAAACGTAATCCAGCCGATCCATGTAGCCGATCGACTGGTTGTAAGGCTTGGATTCGGCCAGCTTCTCGGTCGCGCGGTGTAGCAGGCCCACGTGCGGATCGGCGCGCACCACGGTTTCGCCGTCCATCTCCAGCACCAGGCGCAGCACGCCGTGCGCGGCCGGGTGCTGCGGGCCGAAGTTCATCGTGTAGTTGCGGATTTCGGTCGCCACGAGATCAGTTGTCCTTCCAGTCGTCCGCCGCTTCATCGCGCGCGGTCTTCCAGCGCGAATCCTCGCGCACCACGCGTGCGACCAGCACGCGCGGACTGACCGAAGTCACGGGTTCGTAGATCACGCGCTTGGCCTCGGGGTCGTAACGCACTTCCACGTTGCCAATCAGCGGAAAATCCTTGCGGAACGGATGTCCGACGAAGCCGTAGTCGGTGAGGATGCGGCGCAAGTCCGGGTGGCCTTCGTACACGATGCCGAAGAGGTCGAATGCCTCGCGCTCGAACCAGTCCGCCACCGGCCAAACGCTCGTGACGCTCGGAACGACGGGCAGCGCGTCTTCCGGCGCGAACACGCGCACGCGTAGGCGCTGGTTGTTGGATAGCGACAACAGATGCGTGACAGAAGCGAAGCGCCGCTGCCATTGCTCATGCCTTGGCCGCGTGCTCCAACTGAAACGCCCCGGACCGGCCGCGCCTTCCACGCCGCGCGAGAACCCGCGCGAGGTCGCCTCTTCCGAAGTCGCCCATTCGTCCTCGCCGTAGGCGAGATAGTCCACACCGCACAGGTCGATCAGCTGTTCGAAGCGGAATTGCGGCAGGTCGCGCAGCTCGCGCGCGATCTCCAGCCAGTGGATCGGCTGCACTTCGATCGTGGTCTGGCCGACATATTCGACCACGTTGCTGATGCGGTCGCCGAAATGCGCGCGCAGCTCGTCGGCGAGGGAATTTTTGTTCTCGTCGGCCATGCAAATTATTTCGCGATCGTCTGCGTGCGGCGGATCTTCTTCTGCAATTGCAGGATGCCGTACACCAGCGCTTCGGCAGTGGGCGGGCAACCCGGTACGTAGATGTCCACCGGCACGATGCGGTCGCAGCCACGCACCACCGCATACGAATAGTGGTAATAGCCCCCGCCGTTGGCGCAGGAGCCCATCGAGATCACCCATTTCGGATCGGGCATCTGGTCATAGACCTTGCGCAGCGCCGGCGCCATCTTGTTGACCAGCGTGCCGGCCACGATCATCACGTCCGATTGCCGTGGAGACGGGCGGAAGATCACGCCGTAGCGGTCGAGGTCCAGCCGCGCGGCGCCTGCGTGCATCATCTCCACAGCGCAACACGCCAGGCCGAATGTCATCGGCCACATCGATCCCGTGCGCGCCCAGTTCAGCAGCGCATCCACCGTCGTCGTGGCGAAGCCGCGCTGGATCACCGGGTTGTCAGAAGCCGGGCGCAGGATGTCGTCCACCTTCCCTTCCGGGAGCGGGTTGTGCATTACGCGGCTGACGGTCTGGATCAGTCCCATTGCATCAGTCCCATTCGAGTGCGCCCTTCTTCCACACGTACACGAACCCGACGACCAGCAACAGCAGAAACATGCCCATCTCGATCAGCGCGGTCACGCCGATCTTGTCGAACACCGTTGCCCACGGAAACAGGAACGCGATTTCCAGATCGAAGATGATGAACAGGATCGCGATCAAGTAGTAGCGCACGTCGAATTTCAGACGAGCATCCTCGAACGCCTCGAAGCCACACTCGTAAGGCGACTCCTTCTCGGCATTCGCCCGGCGCGGCCCGAACAGCCAGCCGATGATCAGCAGCGCGATGCCGATGCCGCCGGCGACGATCAGGAACAGCAGGATGGGCCAATACTGCGTCAGCACGTGCGTGTATCCGTCCCGGGAATCCGTGGGATTTTCGCACGCCAACGCGCGCGGCGGCAATTGCGATCTTCCACTCGCGCACAAAAAGCCCCGCGCAAGCGCGGGGTCGAATTTAAAGTAACTGGTGCCCAAGGGGGGACTCGAACCCCCACGGAGTTACCCGCTACCACCTCAAGGTAGTGCGTCTACCAATTCCGCCACCTGGGCATGATGCGCATCCGTGCGACACGCCCGCTACATCCATGCAGCGGACTTTCAAAAAAGCTCGCTCAACCAACCTCAATGTCCGCCGGTGCTCGCCGGTTTCGGTTTCGCCGGCGCGGTCGCCTGCGGCACTTCGCTGTTGTTCGACGAATTCGTCTGCGCCGGAGGCGTGGCTTGCGGCACGGCCTGCTGAGGCGGATTGGCCAGCGGATGCACGCTGGGCGAAGTCTGCGCGGCGGCGGACGAGGCTGGAGTCGGCGTCACCACGCCAGACATCACGCCGAGATCCGCCTGCGGTTTCTGCATGCCCACGCGGCTGAGATAAATACCCATCGCGAGGCTCAGCACGAAGAACAAGCCCGCGAGCACCGCTGTGGCGCGCGTGAGAAAGCTCGCCGATCCGCGCGCACCGAACACGGTGGCCGATGCGCCGCCGCCGAAGCCCGAGCCCGCATCCGCGCCGGCGCCGCGCTGCAAGAGGATCAACACGATCATCGCCGCGGCGATCAATACATAGAAAACGCTGAAGATGGTGAAGAGCATCAAGATTTCCCGCGGCGCTCAGTGCGCCGCTGCACAGATGGCGAGAAAATCGGGCGCTTTCAAGGAAGCGCCGCCGATCAGCCCGCCATCGATATCGTTTTCCGCGAACAGCTCGGCCGCATTGTCGGGTTTGACGCTGCCGCCATACAGGATGCGGGTCGAATTGGCGATTTTAGCATCGGCCTGCGCCAATTGGCTACGCAAGAGGGCGTGCACGGACTGGGCTTTTTCGGGGCTGGCGGTGCGGCCGGTGCCGATCGCCCACACCGGCTCGTAGGCGACGATCACGCGCTCGAACACCGCGATGCCGCAATGCTCGATCACTTTGCCGAGCTGTCGCTGCACCACGTCCACGGTGCGGCCGGCGTCGTGCTCTTCCAGGCTTTCGCCGACGCACAGGATCGGCGTGAGGCCATGTTCGAGCGCCTTGACGACCTTGCATGCGATCAGCGCATCCGTTTCATGATGATATTGCCGGCGCTCGGAATGCCCTGCCAGCACGTACCGGCAACCGGTGTCCTTGAGCATCGACGCGGAGACGTCGCCGGTGTAGGCGCCGTCGTCGTGCTCGCTGCAATCCTGCGCGCCGAAGGCGAGTTTCGCGCCGTGTTGCTCGATCAGCGGAACGAGATAGGGAAACGGGGGGAACACCGCGACGTCGCAATGCGTGGGGAAATCGGCGACGATCGCGGCGACCAGTTTCTCCGCGCTTTCGCGCGTGCCGTGCATCTTCCAGTTTCCGGCGACCAGTTTGCGGCGCATGTGCAGGCCTTATGATTGCAGGTTGCAAAGAATAACGAGAGCGGCGCGATGATGCGAACACCCGATGGCGGCAGACCGCGCGCGTTGGTCACCGGTGCTTCAAGCGGCATCGGCGAGGAGTTCGCGCGGCAACTGGCGGCGCGTGGTTGCGACCTGGTGCTGACCGCGCGGCGCGAGGAACGCCTGCGCGCGCTAGCGGGCGAACTGCATGCGAAACAAGGCGTCGATGCGCAAGTGGTCGCGGCCGATCTTTCGCTTGCCGATGCGCCGCAGCAAATCGTGAAAGAACTCGTGCGCCGCGGATTGCACATCGATATTTTGATCAACAATGCCGGTTACGGCGTGCCGGGCGGTTTTCTCGACAGCGACTGGCAAACGCACACCGATTTCATCCGCGTGCTGATGATCGCGCCGACCGAGCTGTGCCACCGCCTTTTACCGGCGATGCGCGGGCGCGGTTACGGCCTCATCGTCAACGTCGCCTCGCTCGCCGGGCTGGTTCCGGGCACGCCCGGCCACACCTTGTACGCCGCGGCGAAATCGTATTTGGTGAAATTCTCCGAATCTCTGGCGCTGGAAAACCGCAAGCGCGGCGTGAATGTGTGCGCCCTGTGCCCGGGTTTCACATATTCGGAATTCCACGATGTCACCGGCGCGCGGGAGAAGGTATCCAAGATGCCCGGCTGGCTGTGGATGCGCGCCGACGAAGTCGTGCATCTGGGACTGGATGCGGTCGAACGTGGCCGTATCGTGTACGTCACCGGGCGCATCAATCGCATGATCAAAGCATTATTCAAACTCTTGCCGGATCGATTGGCGCTGAAAGTGATCGAGCGCAGGGCGAGGAATTTCAGGGTAGAGAAGTAAGCCGTCAAATTGCAGCTTCGTCATTTCGCGGCATCGCCGAGCATCGGCGATGAACCCGAAATCTGCTGTCCTTCGCTACGAAGAGATTCCGGGTTCCGTCGCCCAGCGAACGGCCCGGAATGACGGCTTATCGGTGCTCAGCCGTAAAGACGTCTTTCCCGAAACTCCGCAACTGCGGCGCGTTCGCGTAACCCAGATGCGGCAGACCGAAGATGTCTTCCATGCTGCGAAGGAACGAGTAGTGGTTGTATTCAACGTTTGAAACCGTGCCCGGAACGATCGTCGGCGAGATCAGCACCGCGCCGATGCGTCCACCGCCCGGTCCGAACTGCCCCGGTTGCGGGCCGCCAGGCAGAGGCCGCTCGCCGCAACAAGCCGCCGCATCGGTGCCTTCGTCGAAGGTGATGATCAACAAACCGTCCTGTTTGAACGCGGGTGAAGCGAGGATCCGCGGTACCCATTCGCGCAGGAACTTGTCGGCGGAAATCAATCCGCCCGGCTCGCCGTTCCTGCACGGCGCATCGTGACCGTCGTGACAGAGGTTGGGCGTGATGTAAGAGAAATTCGGCGTGGCATCCACGCGCTGCAAATCATTCTTCAGCACATCCAGATTGACCACGTGTGCGGTGCAACGCGCGGGATCGTCGATGATTGAATGGAAATATACGAATGGGTCATGCTTGTCGGCATACTGATCCTTTTCGCTCGCGCGATTGGTGACGTCCACCGCGCTGATCGGCACGTGCCCGCATGCGTTGGCTTCGCGCGCGGGATCGGCGCCCATGTCTTCCATGTAGCCTTTCCATGTGAATCCTGCGGCTTCGAGTTGATCTGCCAACGTCTTCACATCGGCCGGATACACGCAGCCTTCGCCCAACGCCTGCCCGTTCGCATCCAGGCCGGGCTTGCTGCGTACGAATTCCCTGAAGACCTTGCAGTCGTCCTGTGTCGCGACATTTGGCGCTTGCCCGCTGATCATCGCGATGTAATTGTCGAGGCTGTAATGGCCGATACCGTAATAGTTGGGCAGCAGTGCGCCCTGTTTCGGCAATTCGTGCGCCAGATAAGGCGCCGGAGATTGCGCGCCGAAGGTGACCTCGAACGGTTCATTCTCCAGCATGATCACGAAAACATGTCGCACTCCGGATTTGTGCAGCACGCTTGCTTCGCGCGTGGCCGGCACGGTGCAGGCAGCGAGCGCCAGCGCGGACGCCGCGATCGCACAGGCGAAAGAAGAACGAATGAGATTCACGCGAAAACTCCCACGTTGATGTTCGCAGCGGAGCATGACGAATACATGACGGTCATCCCGCCACCAATCTCGCCAGGAAAAATGCCGCGCAGGCCGCGATGCCGCCGACGATCACGGTCTGCCACGCGCCACGCTGCGGGCCCGTACCGGCATAGCGACCCTTGATCGCGCCGAACAACGCCAAGGCGATCAACGTGGCGATGGCGGAGATCCACAACGCGGTGCGCGGCTGCGCGATCAGCATGTATGGAAGTAGTGGCACCAGGCCGCCGACCACGTAGGCGCCGCCGATGGTGCACGCGCTGCGCAATGCGCGGCCCGGCACCGGGCGCTCGAGGCCCAGTTCGTAGCGCATCATGAAGTCGACCCACGCCTCGTGATCCCTGTGGAACGCGGCGAGGATAGGCGCGCATTGCTCGCGCGTCAGTCCATAGCGCGCGAGGATCGCGACGATTTCCTCTTCCTCTTCGCGTGGCAGCGCCTTGACTTCGTAGCGCTCGCGATTGCGTTCCTTTGCGTAGTGCTCGACATCGCCGCGCGCGGCGAGATAACCGCCCAGGCCCATTGCGATCGCGCCAGCGGCGATTTCCGCCACGCCTGCGGTGACGACCAAACCCGACGCCGCGACCGCGCCGCTCAACCCCGCCGCCAGCGCGAACGGCACGGTCAGTCCGTCGGCCATGCCGATCACGATGTCGCGCAGCAGGTCGGATGCGCCGAAGTGTTTTTCGATGTGGGCTGCGCGCGGCATCAGATCAATCGAATCTCGCGCAAACGCTCTTGCAGATACTCATGCGCGGTGATCGGCCTGTCGTAGCGGCGCGGATTTTCGCGCGTGATGCATGAAGGCAGCGGATCGAGCACCACGTCCGGATTGGGGTGCAGGAAGAACGGAATCGAATAGCGGGCCTTTCGCGCTTCCTCGCCGGTAGGATTCACCACGCGGTGCGTGGTCGAGGGGTACACGTGGTTGGTCAGGCGTTGCAGCATGTCGCCGATATTGACCACGATGGTGTCGCCGGTCGTCGTGATCGGCAGCCACTCGCCTTCGCGCGTCAGCAGTTCCAAACCTGCCGCCGATGCGCCGACCAGCAGCGTGATGAAGTTGATGTCCTCGTGCGCGCCGGCGCGTACATTGGGAATTTCCGCGCTTTCGATGGGTGGGTAATGTATCGGCCGCAGGATCGAATTGCCCGTATTCGTCTTGTCATCGAAGAAACGTTCCGGCAAACCGATGTGCAAGGCAAGCGCGCGCAGCACGCGCATGCCAAGTTCATCCAGCGCCCGATACAAGCCGTAGCCGTATTCGCGGAAGCCCGGTATTTCGTCCGGCCACAGGTTGGGCGGCATCAACGCGCGATACGGTGAATCGTCCGGCAGCTCTCGGCCGATATGCCAGAACTCTTTCAAGTCCGGATGAACGCTGTCCTTCGCCGTTTCGACTTTGTACGGCGTGTAGCCGCGCGAGCCGCCCGTGCCCGGCACGTGGTACTTCATCTTGGTTTCCAGCGGCAACGCGAAGAACTTCCGGAACACTTCGTATGCGCCGTCGATCAGTTCCGGATCGATGCCGTGCCCGGTGATGCCGCAGAAACCGAATTCGCGATAGGCCGTGCCGAGTTCGGCGACGAACGCGTTGCGGTCGGTGTCGTAGCGGCGGATGTCGAGCGCGGGAACGTGGGGCATTGCGGAATCTGGAGCGGGAAACTGTCCGAAATCATGACACATCATTCCGCGGGATCGTCATCCGCGCAAAAAACCGGCTCTAGCGGCTCTGGCATGAAGAGCGAAGAACAGGATTGCCGCCTCGCGGGATACGGCCACGCTGGCCGCTGACGCCCGACCCAACTTTTCAGCGAACCGCCGTCGGTTCGCGCGCCGCGGCTTGCACGGCTTCGGCCAATTGCTTCACCAACGCCTGGACTTCCTTTTCGTCCTCCGCCTCCACCGTAACGCGCACCACCGGTTCGGTGCCCGAAGCGCGCAGCACGATGCGGCCGCGCTCGCCCAAGCTCGCGCGCGCATGTTGCAATGCTTCCTGCACGGCGGGCGATTGCACCAGCGAGTTGCCGCCTTCCACGCGCAGGTTGATCGTGGTCTGCGGCAGGCGTTGCAGTTCCTTGCGCAGCGAATCCAGCGTCTGCCCGCTTTCCTTCAACGCTTCCAGCACGGCGAGCGCAGCAACGATGCCGTCGCCGGTGCTGACGCGATCCAAATGCAGGATGTGGCCGGAAGCTTCGCCGCCCAGCACGCCGTCGTGCTGCTTCAGCGCCTGCAAAACGTAACGATCGCCGACATTGGCGCGCAGAAATTCGATCTCCAGTTCGCGCAGCCGCCGCTCCAGACCGAAGTTGCTCATGAGCGTGCCGACCACCGGTCCGCGCAGCGCGCCGCGTGCGCGTGCATCGCGCGCGAGGATGTAGAGCAGATCGTCACCGTCGACCAGTTGCCCGCGCGAATCCACCATCTGCACGCGGTCGCCGTCGCCGTCGAAGGCGATGCCGAGATCCGCGCCGCGCTCGCACACCGCCGCAATCAGGGCCTGCGGATGCATCGTGCCGACATGATGATTGATGTTGAAACCGTCGGGCGCACAGCCGATGCAGTACACCTGCGCACCCAGCGCTTCCATCACGCGCGGTGCCACTTGATATGTCGCGCCGTGCGCGCAATCCAGAACGATGTTCCAGCCGCGCAGATCCAGCGGAGCGCGCAAGGTACCGAGACAGAACGCAATGTAGCGTTCGGCGGCGTCATTGATGCGACGCGCCTTGCCGAGTTTCTCCGGCGGAACGGTGCCGAACGGCGCATCCACTTCGCGCTCGATCGCGTGCTCGCGTTCGTCATCGAGCTTCTCGCCGTCGGCGGAAAAGAACTTGATGCCATTGTCGTAATGCGGATTGTGCGAAGCGCTGATCACGATGCCCGCGCTGGCGCCCAGCTCGCGCGTCAGTTGCGCAACACCGGGCGTCGGCATCGGCCCCAGCAGCAGCACATCCGCGCCGGCCGCGACCAGCCCCGCCTCCAGGGCGGATTCGAACATGTAACCGGACACGCGTGTGTCCTTGCCGATCACCACCGAAGCGCGTTCCCCGCCGCGCAACGCGGCGCCCGCCGCACGACCCAGCTTCAGCATGAATTCGGCGGTGATCGGCCATTGGCCGACGCGGCCGCGGATGCCGTCGGTACCGAAATATTTGCGGGAGTCGGACATCGTGAGCAATGAGTAATGAGCGGAAGATTGACGCGCAAGCCGAATCATTGTGAGCGCGTTTTGCGTCGAAACGCAAAGGCGAAGATGAAACGCAATTCAGATTCGCGATGGAACTCTTTCAATCGTCGCCAAAACGCATGGAGCCAAACGGCCGTGATGGCGCCTGGGGCTTCACGTCGTCCTCATGCACGGCCTGCCACACCGCCACCGCATCGCGCGTTTGCGAAACATCATGCACGCGCACGATCATCGCGCCGCGTTGCACCGCGATCAGCGCCGCGGCTGCAGAACCCGCCGCGCGTTCGACACCGCCCGCGCGACCGGTCAACTTGCCGATCATCGATTTCCGCGACAGCCCGACGAACACACCGGCGGCGAGATCGCGGAAGCGTTCGAGCGAACGCAGCAATTCGAGATTGTGTTGCAGCGTCTTGCCGAAACCAAAACCCGGATCGACCAGCACGCTGCGCTTGTCGATGCCTGCCATCTCGCAGGCGAATACGCGCTCGGCAAGAAAGCGGTGCACTTCGCCGACAACATCGTCGTACTGCGGATTCTCCTGCATCGTGCGCGGCTCGCCCTGCATGTGCATCAGGCATACCGGCACTTTCAGATCTGCGGCGGCATCTAACGCGCCTTCGCGCTGCAAGGCGTACACATCATTGATTAGGCCCGCGCCGGCCTGCACCGCCGCGCGCATCACTTCCGGTTTGGAGGTATCGACGCTGACCGGCACACCGCATTCGCGTACCAGCGTTTCGATCACCGGCACCACGCGCGAGATTTCCGTCTGCGCATCGACCGGTTCTGCACCGGGTCGCGTGGATTCGGCGCCGACATCCAGCATGTCCGCGCCCTGCTCCACCATTTCCAGCCCGCGGCCCACCGTCGCGCGCACGTCACCGCCCAGACCGTCGCCTGAAAATGAATCGTCGGTGAGGTTCAGCACGCCGCAGATGCGCGGACGGTCAAGTTTCAGAATGCGACCCGCGCAATCGAGTGTGGGAACCGTATCGAACATCAGGATGCCTGCGAATTCGAATCGTCCAGCCGCGTCAGTATCTCCCTGAAACGAGGCAACGAATGCAACGCCGCGAGATCCGGATCGCGTTCGATCCATTCGCGGAAGCCCTGCCCCGCGGCGACCGCCCGCTCAAGCAGATCGAGCGCGCGGTCGTTCTCACCAAGACAAGTGTAAGTGCACGCTGCGTTGTAGAGCGTGCCGAAGTCCTCCGGCTGCAAGCGGAGTGCCGCCTCGATATTACGACGTGCGCCATTGGGATCGCCCAGCCGCACCTGCATGCCCGCGGCGAGATACAAGGCGCGGCCGTTTTCCGGGTCGGCTGCGATTTCAGCCAACGCGGCGGGCAAGGCGATGCGTGCCAAAGCGTCTCCACGCGCCGGATCGTTCAACGCATCGGCGGCGTTGGCTGCGAGTGACAGCGCCTGGAATTCGTCGGGACGCACGCGATGCGCCGCCTCGAATTCTCCGATCGCCAGCGCGTTCTGTCCATGCCCGAAGCAATGGCGGCCGAAGTAGTAATGCGCTTCGTAGAGTTCCGGATTCAATTCGATTGCGCGGCGGAATGCTGCGGTCGCGCCTTCGCTGTCGCCGGCCAGCGACAAAGTGTTGCCGCGCGCGACGTGGGCTTCGGCAAGATCGGGCGCGAGTTCCAGCGCGCGTTTCGCCGCAGCGAGCGCTTCTTCCAGTACCTCCGCCGGTTGCAGGATTCGCCAGATCAGTAACTGCGCCAGCGAGTCGGCCAGACCCGCGTGCGCCTGCGCGTAATCTGGATCGAGCGCGATCGCGCGCCGGAACATCTCCGGCGCCTTGGTCCAGTTGTCACTGCTCTTCAAGGATTGAATCTGCCGGCCGCGCAGATAGAACTCGTATGCGCGAATGTCGCGCGGCGCGTTGCGGCTGATGTCGAGTTCCGCTGCGCCCTGCAACGATACGCGCAATGCATGCGTCACGCTTCGCGCGATTTCCTCCTGGATGGCGAAGATGTCTTCCAGCTTGCGGTCGAAATTCTCCGACCAGAGGTGATAGCCGTTGTCTGCGTCGACCAACTGCGCAGTGACGCGCACGCGATCGCCGGCCTTGCGAACGCTGCCTTCCATGATCGCCGCGACGTTGAGCGCGCGGCCGATTTCTCGCGCGTCGGCGCCGCTGTCGCGAAACCGGAACGAAGAGGTGCGCGAAGCCACGCGGAGGTCGCGGACGGACGCCAGCGCATTGAGAATTTCTTCCGCCAGGCCGTCGCAGAAATAATCCTGGTCTTTCGCTTCGCTCAGGTCGGCAAACGGCAGGATCGCAACCGAAGCGTCCGGGACGCGCGCGGCTTGCGACGCAAGCGGTGTTTCGTACTCAGGCAACGGAGCGGTGCGCTCGATGCCACGCGGATTGATGTCGTACACCCACGCCAGCACGAGAGTCAATACGAAACCCAGCGCCAGCAGCACCAGCAACAGCCGCATCGACCAGGATGGAAATCCGAGCGGTTCGAAGGTGGCACTGGCCAATTGGATGAGGATCCAGCCCGCCACTACGTACACCGCCGCCACGCGGAACACGCGCCGGCGGCGGAATTCCGCGAAGGATTGTCTCAGCGATCCAGTCCAGTCGCGCACCGATCGTCTCCCTCCCTGCCGCCGCACAAAGCGCTGCCCGCATGTTACATGCGGCGATTCGCTCCGCGGTTCAGCGGGATCGGCGAAGATCGCGTGAAGCGAAAAGGCCGCCTTGCGGCCTTTACTTCTGTCAGATGAATGCTTATTCGATCAATGCTGGCTCGCCGGTTGCCCCACCTTGGCCGGGTCGCGCATCGACGCAGGTTTGCCGCCGCCGCTGTCGGGCGGACTGCCGGAAGGCATGCGCCAGTCGCGCGGCGGACCGGGCTCGCGGCCATCCATGATCGCGGCGATCTGTTCCCTGTCTATGGTTTCGTACTGCAAGAGCGCGCGTGCCATCGCGTGCAGCTTTTCCATGTTGTCGGTCAGGATCTGCCTGGCGCGATTGTATGCGCCGTCGATCACGCTGCGTACGGCCACGTCGATCTTGCGCGCGGTTTCATCCGAGACGTTCTTGTGCTGCGTCACCGAGCGGCCGAGGAACACTTCATCCTCTTCGTCGCTGTAGGTCATCGGCCCCAAGTCATCCGACAGGCCGTACTTGGTGACCATGTCGCGCGCCAGTTGCGTCGCGCGCTGGATGTCGTTGGACGCGCCGGTGGTGACCTTGTCCTCGCCGAAGATCAGTTCCTCGGCCACGCGCCCGCCGTACAGGCTGGCGAGCCGCGAATGCAGCGACAGCTTGCTGTGGCTGTAGCGGTCCTGCTCGGGCAGGAACATGGTGACACCAAGCGCGCGGCCGCGGGGAATGATCGTGACTTTGTGCACCGGATCGTGCTCGGGCACCGACAGGCCGACGATCGCGTGACCGGCTTCGTGATAAGCGGTGAGCTTCTTCTCGTCCTCGCTCATGATCATCGAGCGCCGCTCGGCGCCCATCATGATCTTGTCCTTGGCGCGTTCGAAATCCGCCATGTCCACGTCGCGCGAGTTGCTGCGCGCGGCGAACAGCGCAGCCTCGTTGACCAGATTGGCGAGATCGGCGCCGGAAAATCCCGGCGTGCCGCGCGCGATGACCATCGCATCCACGTCGGCGCTGATCGGCACCTTACGCATATGCACTTTCAGGATCTGCTCGCGGCCCCGCAAGTCCGGCAGCGGCACGACCACTTGACGATCGAAACGGCCCGGCCGCAGCAGCGCCGGATCGAGCACGTCGGGCCGGTTGGTCGCGGCGATCACGATGATGCCCTCATTGCCCTCGAAGCCATCCATTTCGACCAGCAACTGGTTCAATGTCTGCTCGCGCTCGTCGTGACCACCGCCCAAGCCCGCGCCGCGATGGCGGCCCACCGCGTCGATCTCATCGATGAAAATGATGCACGGCGCATGTTTCTTGGCCTGCTCGAACATGTCGCGCACACGCGCCGCACCCACACCAACGAACATCTCGACGAAATCCGAACCGGAGATCGAGAAGAACGGCACCTTCGCTTCGCCGGCAATGGCCTTCGCCAGCAGCGTCTTGCCGGTGCCGGGCGAACCGACCATCAGCACGCCGCGCGGAATCTTGCCGCCGAGCTTGGTGAAGCGCGAGGGGTCACGCAGGAACTCGACCAGCTCGCCCACTTCCTCTTTGGCTTCCTCGCAGCCGGCGACATCGGCAAAGGTGACCTTCACCTGATCCTCACCCTGCAGTTTCGCGCGCGAGCGGCCGAACGACATCGCGCCGCGCCCGCCGGCGCCAGCCTGCATCTGCCGCACGAAATAGAACAGCAAGCCGAAGATGAAGAGGAATGGCAGGTATTCGATCAGCACGCGCATCAGCGAGAAGCCATTGTCGCCGGGCTCCTGCGTCACCTTCACGCGATGCTGGTCGAGCAACTGCTGCAAGTCACCGTTGTCCGTGCCGAACACCGGCATTACCGTGTGCAGCGAGCTGCCGTCTTTCAACTTGCCGGTGATCACGGCCGGCAGGCTCGGACTGACCGAAATGGAAGAGACGTTGTCGTTCTTCACCTGCTGCACGAATTCGGTGTACGACATCTGCTGGTCGCCGCCGGTCAATTTCGGCGACAGCGATTGGTACACCACGATCAGCACCACCGCGACGATCAGCCACAGCAGTGCGTTCTTGGCGATATCGTTCATCGGGGGTCTCATTGTAATTTACCTTTATGCGCATCCTGCGCAAAAGCCCGCAGGTCCGTGCACGGACTTTTGATTACCCGCCGCTTGCGTTGGATGGGCATGGTCAGGTTGGATGGGTGCGCAGGCCGGAAGCCAACGCATACACCTCGCGCGAGCGCGCGCGCGAAGCCTTGGGTTTGCGCAGTGTCACGCGCGCGAAGTCTGCGCGCAAGCCGCGCAGATAATCGTCGAAACCCGCGCCTTGGAACAGCTTAACCAGAAACGAGCCTCCCGGTTTCAACCAGTCGCGGGCGAAGTCTAACGCCAATTCAGCCAAGTGCATCGCTCGCGCCTGGTCGGCCACGCCTATGCCGCTGATATTGGGCGCCATGTCGGACAACACAAGGTCGGCCTTGGCCCCGTTCAGCCGCGTTTGCAGCGCTTGCTGCACGGTGTCCTCGCGGAAGTCACCCTCGATGAATTCCACGCCACTGATTCCCTGCATCGGCAAGATGTCCAGCGCGATCACCCTTCCGTTTTCGCCCAGCTTCCGCCTGACGAGCTGCGACCAGCCGCCGGGCGCGGCGCCCAGATCCACCACGGTCATGCCGGGCCTCAGCAGGCGATCGCGCTCCAGCAATTCTTCCAGCTTGAACGCCGCGCGCGAACGCAACCCTTCTGCCTGCGCACGTTTGACGTACGCATCGTCGAAGTGTTCCTTCAACCAGCGGGCGCTGCTCTTGGAGCGCGGCATCGATCCTGTCCTTTGTCCACATGATACCCTTTCATTCCTTTGCAACCTGTCATTCCGCGGAACGATGTCCCTCACGCCCAGCCAACGCCGATACCTACGCGGTCTCGCCCACCCGCTGAAACCCGTGCTGCTGCTGGGCAGCAAGGGGGTGACTCAAGCCGTGCTGGCGGAACTGGAACATGCGCTGGACGATCACGAACTGATCAAGGTGAAACTGGCCGGCGAAGATCGCGAGGAACGCGCTTCGTCGTTGTCACAGCTCTTGGATGCTTCCGGCGCGGAGAACGTTCAAACGATCGGTCATATCGCCGTGCTGTACCGTCGCAACGCGGAGCAGCCGAGGATTGCGTTGCCGCGATGATGTGAGTCGTGGACCGTGAGCGACGACACAGCAGCAGTATTCCGGCTCCGCCTGCCGACTTTACCAGCAAGCGGAACCGGGAATCCATTTTGATTCTGCGCTTGCTTGAACAGCAGGATGGATTCCGGCTTACGCCGAAGTGAAGATTGACGACAAGGTTAAAAATTGGAACTCACCCTCGACCGACCTGAAGATTTCCTTTTCGTCCGCCGCGCTGACGCGCACGCGGTGACGGTGGTCGATCGCGAACTCACCGCTAGTTTCATCCTGGCGCGCGATCGCGTGGTGGAAGCTTGGAGCGCGGATGACATCACGGCGCTGACGCCGCAGCAGCTCGTACCGATCCTCGAACTGAAACCGGATGTGGTGCTGCTGGGCAGCGGCGTGCATCAGCGGTTTCCATCACAAGCCGTGCTCGCCGCGTTCCTTCAACGCGGCATCGGCGTGGAGGTGATGGATAACGCCGCTGCCGCGCGTACCTGGAACGTGCTGGCGGGCGAACATCGCAACGTCGTCGCGGCGTTCATTCTTGTGTAGGAGCGTGCCTGCGCGACTATTGCGTTACCGCCCCGGCAAATACTCCGTTGGATCGACCGGCTTGCCGGCCTTGCGGATTTCGAAGTGCAATTCCTCGCGCGGCGCACCGGTAGAACCCATCTCGGCGATCTGCTGTCCTGCGCGCACGTGTTGGCCTTCCTGCACCAGCCGCCTGCGATTGTGGCCATAGGCGGAGAGGTAATTGTCCGAATGCTTGATGATGATCAGCTCGCCGTAGCCGATCAAGCCGTTGCCGCTATAAACCACCGTGCCATCGGCCGCCGCACGCACCGGATCGCCCGCGGTGCCGGCGATGTCCAGGCCCGACCCGCTGCTGCTGATTACCGCGCCGTCGGCCGGCCATTGCCATGTCACGCCATCGACCGTGCGCGTGCGTCCCGATGCCGCGCGAGACAGCGGTTGCGCGTTGGCAATATTTGACGTCGTGCTTGTCGTGTTGCCTGCGCTTTCTGCCGATGCGGGCACCGCAGCGACTTCGTTCGAACGTGGCGGAGTCGCACCGGGTCGCACCGCATTCTGTATCGAGACATTGGTCTGCTGCGTATTCGATGGCGTGCTGGCTTGCGCCAGATTCACCTGCGGCAACGTGGTGACGGAAGATGTCGGCGCGACGCCGATCCTGGTGGTTTGTTGCGCCGCGGGCGGATTGTTTTCGACCGGGCCGAACACCGATGCGTTGGTCGCCACATGCGCAGTCTGTGACGGCGACGTTGCGATTACCGCTGAATTCGAAGCGATGCGCGCGCTCGCGATGCCGTTATCCAATTTCAATACCTGCCCCGGATGGATGGTGTACGGCGGCGCGATGCCGTTGCGCTGCGCCAGCGCGCGAAAATCCATGCCGTGTTTGAACGCGATGCTGTAGAGCGTGTCGCCCCGCGCGACGACATAGCCCTGCGTGGTCATTTCGCCGTTGGCGTGGTCGGCGGCGCCTGCGCCGCGCTGCGGGCGCGTTTCCACGCCGGACGTTTGCGGCGCGGCTTCGCCGCCCATCGAGCGATCCACCACCGGCGCGGGATTGCTGGCGCAGCCGGCGAGCAGCGCGGCCACCACGACGAACGCAAAAAACGGAATCAGATTACGCATGGCGCGGCAAGGATAACCGATGTTCTCTCTCCCGCTTGCGGGAGAAGCTCAGGGTGAGGGGGATGCTTGCGGTGTTGTTTGAACGATTTCCCTCGTCCGGCGCTGCGCGTCATCACGGAGCCCCTTGCCATGGATGGCAGCTCCAATGAACGGGAGTCATGGTGCTGTCACCGCAACCAAAACCAGACCACCAGTGCGACGATCAGCGCGACGATCACCCAACCCGTGGTTTCGATGTGTTTGTGCAACGCGTGTTCGGCACGCTCACCGCCGAGCCGGATCACACCGGCGACCAGGAACACGCGCTTGCCACGGCCGATCGCCATGCCGGCAATGAAAGGCAGGATCGGCAGACCGACGATGCCGCAGGCCCACGTCGATACTTTCAATGGGATCGGCACGAAGCCCGCCGCGACCAACAGCCAGAACGCCTCCCACGGATGCGCATGCGCGTCGGCGCCGAGTTGCTTCACCAGCGCATCGAGGTGCGGCAACCAGCCGATTTGCGCCAGCAACGGTTTCACCGCGCCGAATGCGTAATGACCCAGCGCGTAGCCGACGAACGAGCCGCACAGCGAACCCGCAAGGCTGATTGATGCGAACAACCACCACTTGCGCGGCCGCGCCAGAGCCATCGGCGCCAGCATCACTTCCGGCGCGACCGGAAAGATGAAGGCCTCGAAGAAGCTCAGCACGAACAGCCAGATTTCCGCGCGCGGATTGCCCGCCCACGCCAGCGCGCGTTCGTAGAGCGGACGGAAGATTTTCATGAGCGGCGACGCGCCTTCATGAAAGGCCGCCAAGCAACGGCACGAAGGAAACTTCTTCCAGTTCGTCGCTGAGCCACTCATCGCTCTCGCGGCGTATGCGCGTCAGCTTTTGTTTGCCGGGCGAACCCAGCGGCGCGACCAGCACGCCTTGCGGTGCCAATTGATCCAGCAACTTTCGTGGCACCGATTCCCCGGCGGCGGTCAGCACGATCGCATCGAACGGCGCTTCGCTTGGCCAGCCGATGTTGCCGTCATCATGACGTGTGCGGATGTTTTCCAGTTTCAGGTTGCGGAAACGCCGGCGCGCGGCGCGCAGCAATTCCTCGATGCGCTCGACCGTGTAAACCTGATCGACCAAGGCTGCGAGCACGGCCGCCTGATAACCCGAACCCGTGCCGATTTCCAGCACGCACTTCGGGATGCCGTGTTCGATCAGCAACTCGGTCATGCGCGCAACCACCCACGGCTGCGAGATGGTCTGGCCCAGGCCGATGGGCAGCGCGACATCTTCGTAGGCGCGGGAAGCCAAGGCTTCGTCGATGAAGACATGCCGCGGCGTGGTGCGGATCACATCCAGCACGCGCGCATCTTTTATCCCATCTTCGCGCAAACGCGCGACCAGGCGGTCGCGCGCGCGTTGCGATGTCATGCCGCTGCCGTGGTTGTGCGCGGCACCGAACAACGCGCTCATGCGGCCTGCTCCTGCGCCAATGCACTCGACAAGCCGCCGATCCATTTGGAAACCTTGTCCAGCGCCTGATAGCGCGTGAGATCGACGTGGATGGGCGTCACAGAAACGAAACCATTGCGCACTGCGTGGAAATCGGTGCCGGGGCCGTCATCTTCCGCGTCGCCCGCGGGGCCGATCCAATAAACCTGTCTACCGCGCGGATCCTTCTGCGCGATGCACGGTTCGGAACGGTGCCGTCTTCCCAAGCGCGTCACCTCGAAACCGCGAATCTCGTGCCAATCGCGATCGGGCACGTTGACATTCAATATGGTATCGGCGGGCAGCGGGTCGACCAGCAAGCGTTTGGTCAGCAGCAGCACTGCGCGCGCGGCCGAATCGAAGTGCGTGCCGCGATGATCTTCCGCCACCAGCGATACCGCGATCGCGGGCAAACCCAAGAAACGTCCTTCCATCGCCGCGGAAACGGTGCCGGAATAGATCACGTCGTCGCCGAGATTGGCCGAGTTGTTGATACCGGAAACGACGATGTCGGGCTCGTGTTCCAGCAATCCCGCGAGCGCGAGGTGCACGCAATCGGTAGGTGTGCCGAACACGCGGTAACGGCCGTCGTCCAGCTTCTGCACGCGCACCGGCTGGTCCAGCGTCAGCGAATTGCTGGCGCCGGAACGATCGCGGTCAGGCGCCACCACGATCACCTCGCCCAGTTCGGCGAGATGTTCGGCAAGCACGCGCAAACCCGGCGCTTCCACGCCATCGTCGTTGCTGACCAGAACGCGCATTTCGCTCCCATCATTCCTTACAGACGCGGCACAGCGAAACGTTGCCGCAAACAGAAAGTTTAGCCGATCCATCCAGCGCGAGCCGTGGCATTCTTGTCTCATGCCTCGTTCGCGCAAATCGCAAGCAGTCACCGCCGAAGACGCACGCCTCTTCCGCGAATCGATCGGCCAAGTTCGGCAGATCGCAAGCCACGAAACCGCCTCGCGCAAGTCTCCGCCCGCACCGAACCCCGCGCAGTTCGAGGCCGATGAAGCGGCGGTAAAAGACGAATTGCTGAATTCGGCGATCGATCCTGCTGCCACAGAAATCGGCGAGGAACTGCTTTACCTGCGCGAAGGCCATTCGCCGCAATTGTTGAAGCGCCTGCGGCGCGGCAGCTTCAGCGTGCAAGACGAAATCGACCTGCATCAGATGGATGGCCGTACCGCGCGCGTCACGCTGGACGAATTCCTGGCCGCATGCAAACGCCGCGGCCTGCGATGCGTGCGCGTGGTGCACGGCAAGGGCCTGCGCTCCGGCAGCGCGGGACCGGTGCTGAAACAGATGACCGACCGCACGCTGCGCCGCCGTGACGACGTGCTGGCTTTCGCTTCCGCGCGGCCGGCGCAAGGTGGCACCGGCGCCACGGTGGTGCTGTTACGCAGCCGCTGAGCGTCCAAGCACGGGGTTACGGCAGCGGCGGCGGCCTGCTAAAATCGCGTTACCTTTTCTTTTTCCCTGAACCACTTGCGCGCGATGCGAGGGCGTCGCGGTGCGGAGGTGTCGTCATGAATCCGATCGGTCTGCTGAAAGAAATGCGTGCCCACGCGGGCGAAACCCGCACGCACGGTCTGGACGATGCGACGATCGAGCACTTCCTCCAGAAGGACGAATCGCTGGCCCACGCCATCGCCGAGGCGCATGCCGAATGGAAACATCTGCGCGAATCCATGCCGGAGTTCATGGCGCTTTCCGAGCCCGCGCAGATCGAACGCGCGCAATCGGGCTTCGTGAATTTCTACTCGGACGATGCCGTGTGTCCATTCGTTGCGCTGGCCGCACGCGGCACGTGGATCGTCACCAGTAAGGGCGCTGTGCTGTACGACTGCGGCGGCTACGGCATGATGGGCTTCGGCCACAACCCGCCGGTGGTGATGCAGACACTGGCCAAGCCGCAGGTGATGGCCAACGTGATGACGCCCAATCCGGCGCAATTGCGCTTCGCCGAAGCGCTCCGCCGCGAAGTCGGGCACACGCACGGCGCGCATCCGTATGCGCGTTTCATGTGCCTCAATTCCGGTTCGGAAAGCGTGACGCTGGCCTGCCGCATCGTTGACGTCAATGCCAAATTGATGACCGACCCAGACGGCCGTTATGCCGGCCGCACAATCAAGCGGTTGGCAGTGAAGGGCGCATTCCACGGCCGCACCGAGAAGCCGGCGATCTATTCGGATTCCTCGCGCAAGGCCTACGAAGCGAATCTCGCCAGTTTCCGCAACGAGCATTCGCTGGTCACGATCGAACCTTACGATGTGGCCGCGCTGCGGCACGCGTTCGACCAAGCGGAGAAGCACAGCTGGTTCTTCGAGGCGATGTTCCTGGAGCCCGTGATGGGCGAAGGCGATCCGGGCCGGGCCGTCACGCCGGAGTTCTACGCCGCCGCGCGCGAACTCACGCAGGCGCACGGTTCGCTGCTGCTTGTCGATTCGATCCAGGCGGGTATCCGCGCACATGGCGTGCTGTCGATCGTGGATTATCCCGGCTTCGAAAACCTGCCCGCGCCGGACATGGAAACGTATTCGAAGGCGCTCAACGCCGGCCAGTTCCCGCTGTCGGTGCTGGCGGTGAACGAACGTGCGGCGGGCCTCTATCGCAAGGGCATCTACGGCAACACCATGACGGCCAATCCGCGCGCGTTGGATATCGCCACGACCGTGCTCGCGCAACTGACGCCGCAACTGCGCGCGAACATCCGCGAGCGCGGCGCGCAACTGGTGACCAAATTAAATGCTCTGAAAGACGAATTGCCGGCGTTGATCACCAAGGTGCAGGGCACCGGTCTGCTGTTGTCGTGCGAACTGGCGCCGCAGTTCAAATGTTATGGCGCGGATTCGATCGAGGAATACATGCGCGAACGCGGCATCAACGTGATCCATGGCGGCGCCAACTCGCTGCGCTTTACACCGCACTTCGCGATCGATGCGGACGAGGTCGATCTGTTGATCGAGCACGTGCGGCAGGCGCTGCTGCACGGGCCGCGGCAGACGAAAACCGCACCGGCGCGCGCGGCGGCATAATTGCCCTCCTGGCAGGCCCTGCACGTCCATGTACAGGACTTTTCAAAAAACAATCGTTCAATTCCGCTGAACGTCGTTTTGAAATCGCCGGTTCGGTAGGCTGCTGCTCAGATTCATACCGAGGCGCAGGCGTATAGTCGCGCCGCCGGCATGGGCCGGTCACCTCGGAGGAGAGTCATCATGCGGATCCGTTCCACGATGCTGGCGCTGGCCCTGTCGCTGGCCGCCCTTGCCGCTACCCCGGCCTTCGCGGCCAGCAGCACCGCCGCCAAGCCGATGAGTTCGTCCCAGCAAAAGATGGCGACGTGCAGCACGCAGTCGAAAGGCATGAAAGGCGACGCGCACAAGCAGTTCATGAGCGATTGCCTGAAAGGCAAAACCACTACCGCGTCGACTTCGACCGCGCCCGCGCTGCCCAATGGCAAGATGTCGCAGCAGGACAAGATGAAAGCCTGTAATGCCGACGCCAACGGCAAAAAGCTGAAGGGTTCCGAGCGCAAGAGCTTCATGAGCACGTGCTTGAAGGGCTGATGCTTCGCCCACTCTGAAACGAAACGCCCGGCATTGCCGGGCGTTTTTGCTGGAACGCGCATTGCGCGCGATCGACGCTCAAGAAACGTCAGCGAAACCCGTCCGTCGCGCGAATCAGCGCATCCGTGATGCCTGGCTCGAACGCCGAATGGCCGGCGTCGGGCACGATCTCCAGCTTCGCTTGCGGCCAGGCACGATGCAGATCCCATGCGCTACGCATCGGGCAGACCACGTCGTAGCGGCCCTGCACGATCACCGCGGGAATGCCGTGCAACCGATGCGCGTCGCGCAGCAACTGGTCGTCGCATTCGAAGAAACCGCTATTGACGAAGTAATGATTCTCGATGCGCGCGAATGCCAGCGCGAAACGATCACCGGCGCTGGATGCGATATAAGCCGGATCCTGCAAGAGGAAACTGGTCGAGGCTTCCCATACCGACCAGGCTTGCGCGGCAGACAGGCGAATCTCGGGATCGTCGGAAACCAGCCGCTTGTGATACGCGGCCATCATGTCGCCGCGCTCGTTTTCGGGAATGGCCGCGACGTACGCTTCCCATGCATCCGGAAACAGTGCATCGCACCCGGATTGATAAAACCATTCCAGTTCCCAGCGGCGCAGCATGAAGATGCCGCGCAGTATCAGTTCGGTGACGCGGTCGGGATGCGTCTCGGCGTAGGCCAGCGCCAGCGTCGAACCCCATGAGCCGCCGAATACCAGCCAGCGGTCGATTTTCAGGTGTTCGCGCAGTCGCTCGATGTCCGCGACCAGATCCCAGGTGGTGTTCTCGCGCAGTTCCGCATGCGGCGTGGAACGCCCGCAACCGCGCTGATCGAACAACACGATTCGGTATACCGCCGGATCGAAGAATTGCCGGCACTTCGCGTTGCAGCCCGCACCCGGGCCGCCGTGCAGGAAGACCACCGGCTTGCCGCGCGGATTGCCGCACTGCTCGTAATAGATCGTGTGCAGGGACGACACCGGCAGCATGCCGGAATCGTAGGGTTCGATGGCGGGATACAGCGTGCGGCGTGTTTGCGTGTCCATCCGCCAAGCGTAAACGTGCGGACGTCGAAAAGAAACGCGTGGAATTCCACCATCGCCATTCCGGGCTGCGCGAAGGGAAGAACCCGGAATCCAGCTTTTGCTCGTAAAAACTGGATCCCGGCTTTCGCCGGAATGACGAATGGAAAATCACTGGTTATCGGGGCGGCGGGATTCGAACCCACGACCTCCTGCCCCCCAGGCAGATGCGCTACCAGGCTGCGCTACGCCCCGACAAGAACGGCGATTGTAACAGCGAGCAGGTTATCAACGCAGGATGGCGAGCAACTGCTCCAGCTCCATCCGCATCTGCCGCACGATCTGGTTGGAGATGCTGGCTTCCATGCGCGCCTGCTGCCCTTCCAGCCGCGCGCGCGCGCCGGTGATGGTGAAGCCCTGCTCGTACAGCAGCGCGCGAATCTGCCGGATCATCAGCACGTCGTGGCGCTGGTAGTAGCGGCGGTTGCCGCGACGCTTCACGGGTTTCAGCGCTGGAAATTCCTGCTCCCAGTAGCGCAGCACATGCGGCTTGACCGCGCACAGTTCACTCACTTCGCCGATGGTGAAGTACCGCTTGGCGGGGATGGCGGGAAGTTCGTTATTGTTTCTCGGATCCAGCATAGCTCTCGACTCGCAGCTTCAGCTTCTGGCCCGGACGGAAGGTCACCACCCGGCGCGCGGAAATCGGAATTTCCTCACCGGTCTTGGGATTGCGTCCCGGCCGCTGGTTCTTGTGCCGCAGGTCGAAATTGCCGAAACCCGACAGCTTCACCTGCTCCCCCCTCTCGAGTGCCTCGCGAAGCACCTCGAAAAACGCGTCGACGAATTCCTTCGCCTCGCGCTTGTTGAGCCCGACGTCCAGGAACAGACGCTCGGCCATTTCCGCTTTGGTCAGCGTCACGTCGCTCAACTCCTTAACCTTGCCCCAAACGCGGCTTCCAGCGACGTCACCGCATCGCTTATGCAACGGTCGGCGTCCTGATCTGTAAGCGTGCGGGAACCATCTTGCAAAATCAAGCCTATAGCGAGGCTCTTTTCACCTTCTTTCAAATTCGAGCCAGTATAGACGTCGAAGATGAAGATCCGCGACAGCAGCGCGCCGAGCGCCTCGCGCAATGTTGCTTCAACCTGCGCCCACTCGACTGTGCGCGGCAGCTCAATCGCGATATCCCGGCGCACGGAGGGAAACCGCGGTAGCGCTCGTGCGACGGGCACGGCACGCCGGCGCAGCGGCGCGGTTTGAATTTCGAAGGCGTAAACGTCTTCGTGCAAATCGAGCGCTTTCAGCAAGCGGGGGTGCAATGCCCCGATCGCGCCGACTGGAATTCCGTCACGCAAAACCCGCGCACCGCGGCCAGGGTGCAGCCAGGATGGCAGCGACCCATGATCGAATGTCCACTTTTGTTCGGCTCCAGCGAGTGCGAACAGCGATTGCAGATCGCCTTTCAGGTCGAAGAAATCCAGCACACGCGACGAGATACCCCACTGTTCGGCCTGCGCCGAACCGCACGCCACGGCCGCCAGCATGGAGGACTCGACCAGCACTTCGGAGTCCGCTTTTCCCGAATCCCCGGAAACTCGCGGCTCCTGCGGCTGGCCCCTTGGGCCATCGGTTTCGCCAGCGTTCGCCCCGGCATCCTGCCTCCGCAATCCGGATTCCGTGTGCCGCTTTTCGAACACGTTCCCGATCTCGAACAGCCGCACGCGCGATTGCTGGCGATTTCGATTCGTGCGCAGCGACTCCACCAGACCCGGCAGGAGTGAAGTGCGCATCACGCCCAGTTCCGCCGAGAGCGGATTGGCAAGCGCAATCCCCTGCGCGTCGAGCTGCCACGTTTGCAACAGCTTCGCATCGACGAAGGCATAGCAGATCGCCTCAATGAAATCGCGTGCGACCATCTGCGCGCGCAAAGCGCTTTCCGGGAGCAGCGTTTCATCCTCGTGCGGCGCAGGCGGCTCGCCCGCGGGCAAGCGCGAAGGAATCGCATCATAACCGTGGATGCGCGCGACCTCCTCGATCAGGTCCTCTTCGCGTTCGATATCGAAACGGCGCGAAGGCGGTGTGACGCGCCAGCCATCGGAAACGGATTCGATGCGCATTTCGAGCGATTCGAGGACGCGCACGATTTTGTCATCCGCGATGTCGATGCCCAGTACACGTGGAATGCGCGCGCGGCGCAGCGTGATGACCTTGCGTCGCGGCAGATGCTGTGGTGAAACCGCTTCCAGAATCGGCCCCGCCTTGCCGCCGGCGATCTCGATGATCAGAGTCGCGGCACGTTCCAGCGCCAGCCGCGGCAATTCCGGATCGACGCCGCGCTCGAAGCGGTGCGCCGCATCGGTTTGCATGTTGAGCATGCGCGACCGGCCGGCGATCGCGACAGGCGCGAAGTACGCGGCCTCCAGAAACACATCGCGGGTGTTTTCGGTCACGCGCGTGTCCCACCCGCCCATCACGCCGGCCAGCGCGACCGGCCGATCGGCATCGGTGATCAACAGGAAATCCGGATTGAGCATCACCTCACGCTCGTCCAGCAATTTCAGTCGCTCGCTGGCGCGCGCACGGCGCACACCTATCGGACCTTTCAACTTCGCCGCATCGAACGCGTGCATCGGCTGGCCCAGCTCCAGCATTACGTATTGCGTCACATCCACCAGCAAGCTGATCGGACGGACGCCGCTGCGTTGCAGGCGCTCGCATATCCACTGCGGCGTGCGCATGGACGGATCGATGCCTTCGATGTAACGCCCGCAGTAACGCGGACAGTCTTCGACGGCTTCGACTTGAATATCGATGCGGCGCTCGCTCGCGGACCTCAGTGTTTCAATCGCCGGCGGTTTCACACGTGTGCCGAATGCGGCGGCGACATCGGCCGCGAGGCCGGTCATCGACAGGCAGTCTGCGCGGTTGGGCGTAAGGCCCAGATCGAGTTCGTGATCGGGCAATCGCAGATATTCGGAAAGTGGCGTGCCGACCGGCGCATCATCCGGCAGTTCCAGCAGGCCCGAGGCATCCGCATCGATCCTGAGCTCCTTAGCCGAACACAGCATGCCTCGCGACTCCACGCCGCGCAGTTGTGCGGCCTTGATGGCGATGCCATTCGGCAACATCGCGCCGAGCTTCGCCAGCGGCGCGCGCAGACCGGCGCGCGCATTCGGTGCGCCGCAAACGATCTGGAGCAATTCTCCGCCTGCATCGACTTTGCAGACTTGCAGGCGGTCGGCTTGCGGATGTTTTTCGCACGTGACGATGTGCGCGACCACTACGCTGTGGAGATCGCCGCCGATCACAGCATCGCTCTCGACCTCGTGACCGATCATGTTCAGGCGCGCGACCAGCGCGTCGTGATCGGCGGGAATGTCGACGAGGTCCCTCAGCCAGTTTTCGCTGATCTTCATGGCTCAGGCGAACTGTTTCAGAAACCGAATGTCGTTCTCGAAGAACGCACGCAAATCCGTAACGCCATAGCGCAACATCGCCAAGCGTTCCACGCCCATGCCGAAAGCAAAGCCGGTATAACGCTCCGGATCGATGCCGCAGTTCGACAGCACGTTGGGATGCACCATGCCGCAGCCCAGAACTTCCAGCCAACGCGAGTCGCCATTCGGCAACTCCCAGCGGATGATCACATCCGCGCCCGGCTCCACGAACGGAAAGTACGTCGGCTTGAACATCATCTCGAACTCGCGGCCAAAGAACGCGTGCAGGAACGCGGCCAGCGTGCCCTTCAGTTCGGCCATTGTGGCGCTTGCGTCCACCAGCAGTCCTTCGACCTGGTGGAACATCGGCGAGTGCGTCTGGTCCGAGTCGCTGCGATAGACCTTGCCGGGCGCGATGACGCGCAGCGGCGGCTGTTTTCCCTTCATCGCGCGAATCTGCACGGGCGAGGTGTGCGTGCGCAGAAGGCGGCCGTCGTCGAAATAGAACGTGTCGTGCATCGCGCGCGCGGGATGGTGGGCGGGGAAATTCAGCGCCTCGAAGTTGTGCCAGTCGTCTTCGATCTCCGGCCCTTCCGCGACTTCATAGCCGAGCGAGACAAAAATCGATTCGATGCGTTCCAGCGTGCGGGTCAAAGGATGGATCGAACCACGTTGCGCACCGCGGCCCGGCAGTGTGATGTCGATGCTCTCGGAAGCCAGCCGTTGATCGAGCGCGGCCTGTTCGAGTTGCGCGCGGCGCGCGGCGATTGCTTCAGCGATTTTGTCGCGCGCCGTGTTGACCTCCGCACCGCGCTGCTTGCGTTCCTCCGGCGACAGTGCCCCGAGCGATTTCAACTCGGCCGTGATCACGCCGCTTTTGCCGAGCAGCGCCACGCGCTGCGCTTCCAGCGCATCCAGTGATTGCGCAGACTGGATCGCATGTAATGCTTTGTCGATGCGGGCGTTCAACGCGTCCATCTTTCGATCATATCCGGGAAACGCCGGTACGCTTTCGTGGCGATTGAAAATTCATTGCGCCCCAATGAAAAGGCAGCGACGGTTGCCCGCCGCTGCCTGCTTTCGATCGACGCGAGCGCAACGCGCCCACACGAATGATCACGCAGCTTGCGCGGCCTTGGCCTTCTCCGCCAGCGCGCCGAACGCGGCGATGTCGTGCACCGCGATGTCAGCCAGCACCTTGCGGTCGACGCTGATACCGGCTTTCGCCAGCCCGTCGATCAGGCGGCTGTACGACAGACCGAACTGACGCGCGGCCGCGTTGATGCGCACGATCCACAACGCGCGGAACTGGCGCTTCTTCTGCTTGCGGCCGATGTAGGCGTACTGCTGGGCCTTGGTGACCGCCTGCTTGGCGACGCGGTAGACCTTGCGCCGGGCGTTGTAATAGCCCTTGGCAGCCTTGATAGTTTTTTTGTGACGCGCACGCGCGGTGACGCCACGCTTGACTCGTGCCATGGTCGTCTCTCCTTACGCGTAAGGCAGCATGCGCGCGACGCGGCCGGCGTCGCAGTCACGCACGTGGTTGGTGGCGCGCAGGTTGCGCTTCCGCTTGGTGGCCTTCTTGGTCAAGATATGCGACTTGAAGGCGTGGCCGGCCTTGAACTTGCCAGTGGCGGTCTTGCGGAACCGCTTGGCAGCGGCCCGGTTGGTCTTGATCTTGGGCATGTGAAACTCCGTTCGTTTTGATTACTGACGAGGGCGGCGATCTCGCGATCACACTTTCCGTCCGTGCCCTGGTCCGCTTGTGTCGTCCGGTGTTCTGGACGTCGATGCCGCCGGACATTCCGCGTCCGGACGGATGCGCTTCATTGCCGCGGAAGCGCGAATCTTTGGTTCGTTACTTTTTCCTCGGGCCGATCATCATCGTCATTTGCCGGCCTTCCAAGCGCGGAAACTGCTCCACCACTCCGTCCTCGACGATGTCCTTCTCGATCCTTTTTGCCAGCGCGATGCCCAGTTCCTGATGCGACATCTCGCGGCCGCGGAAACGGATGTTGACCTTGACTTTGTCGCCTTCGGCCAGAAACCGCTGCATGTTGCGCAGTTTGATGTTGTAGTCGCCCACGTCGGTGGTCGGACGGAACTTCAGCTCCTTGATCTCGACCTGCTTCGATCTGCGTTTGGCCGCGTGCGCCTTCTTCTGCTGCTCGAACTTGAATTTGCCGAAATCCATCACGCGGCAAACCGGCGGATCGGCGTTCGGCTGGATTTCGACCAGATCGAGTCCCGCTTCCTCGGCCATTGCCAGCGCGTCGTCGCGCTCCAGGATTCCGACCTGCTCCCCATCGGCGCCGATCACGCGCACGCGCGGTACGCGGATCTCCTGATTGCGCCGATTGCTCTTTGATTCGGTGGCGATATGTTTTACTCCTCAACTTCCACCGGCCTGTCCGGTGGCCCATCCGTCAGCGCGAAACGCCTGCGCTCGACAGCCGTTCGACGAATTCCGGCAGCGGCATGTTGCCCATGTCTTCGCCGGAAAGTGCGCGCACGGAAACGGTGCCCAAGGCCTTCTCCCGGTCACCGACCACGAGCAGCCAAGGCACCTTGTGCAAGGTATGCTCCCGAATTTTATAGCCGATTTTTTCGTTGCGCAAATCGGCCCGGGCGCGGAAACCGCGTTCGTTCAGGGCTTTAGCCACTTCATCGGCGTAATCGGCCTGCGCATCGGTGATATTCATCACCACTGCCTGCACTGGGGCCAGCCACGCCGGGAAGTTGCCGGCGTGGTGTTCGATCAGGATGCCAATGAAGCGCTCCATCGAGCCCACGATGGCCCGGTGCAGCATCACCGGATGCCGTTTCTGGCTCTGCTCGTCCACGTATTCAGCCCCGAGGCGCTCGGGCATCATGAAATCCACCTGCATGGTGCCGAGCTGCCAGGTGCGGCCGATGGCGTCCTTGAGGTGATATTCGATCTTGGGTCCATAGAACGCGCCTTCGCCCGGCAGTTCCTCCCATTCGGCGCCGCAGGCTCGGAGTGCATCGCGCAATGCGGCTTCGGCCTTGTCCCACACCTCGTCCGAGCCCAGCCGCGGTTCGGGCCGCAACGCCAGCTTGATCGCGACATCGCTGAAACCGAAATGGCGATAGACGTTGAGCGCCTGCTCGTGGAACGCCGTGACTTCGGATTCGATCTGCTCCTCGGTGCAGAAGATGTGGCCATCGTCCTGGGTGAAGGCGCGCACGCGCATGATCCCGTGCAGCGCGCCGGAGGGTTCGTTGCGCGTGCAGGAACCGAATTCACCGTAACGGATCGGCAGGTCGCGGTAACTGTGCAGGCCATCGTTGTAGATCTGCACGTGGCCGGGGCAATTCATCGGCTTCACCGCATAGGTGCGCTTCTCCGACTCGGTGAAGAACATATTGTCCTTGTAATTGTCCCAGTGGCCGGATTTCTTCCACAACGACACGTCGAGGATCGAAGGGCAGCGCACTTCCTGATAGCCCGATTCGCGGTACACGCGGCGCATGTACTGCTCGACCTGCTGCCAGATGATCCAACCGTTCGGATGCCAGAACACCATGCCCGGCGCTTCTTCCTGCTGGTGGAACAGGTCGAGCTGCTTGCCGATCTTGCGGTGGTCGCGTTTCTCGGCCTCCTCGAGTTGCGTGAGATACGCCTTGAGATCCTTGTCGTTCAACCAGGCCGTGCCATAGATGCGCGAGAGCATCTCGTTGTCGGAATTGCCTCGCCAATATGCGCCGGCCACCTTCATCAATTTGAACGACTTCAACTTGCCGGTATCGGGCACGTGCGGTCCGCGGCAGAGATCGGTGAATTCGCCTTGCGTGTAGAGCGAAAGCTCCTCGTTCGCGGGAATCGATTCGATGATCTGTGCCTTGTATTCCTCGCCCATGTCGCGGAAGAACTTCGTCGCCTCGTCGCGCGACTTCACGCTGCGCGAGACCGGAAGCGCCTCGGCCGCGATCTTCTTCATCTCCGCCTCGATCGCGGGAAGGTCTTCCGGCTTGAACGGCTCTGGGCGCGCGAAGTCGTAATAGAAGCCGTTCTCGATCACCGGGCCGATCGTCACCTGCGTGCCCGGATACAGCCGCTGCACCGCTTGCGCCAGCAGATGCGCGGTCGAATGACGGATGATGTCCAACGCTTCCGGTGATTTCTCGGTGACGATCTCCACGCGCGCGTCATGGTCCACGGGGTGCGAGAGATCGACCAGCTTGCCGTCGATCTTGCCGGCAATGGCGGCTTTGGCCAGACCGGCGCCGATCGACGCGGCGATGTCCCGCACCGTAGGCGGTGAATCGAAGGATCTGGTGCTGTTGTCGGGAAGGGTGATGGTGACCATGGCTTGCTTGGAACAACAAAAAAGGGCGCCACGCGCCCTTGCGGATGCACGTGCGCGATGCTCGGTCAGATCAGGGCAGTCTCCATGTCGCACACTAAGCCGGCGTTTCCGCGGGCCCCCTTCAATAAGCTCATCGATCAAACGCTATCGCAGCTTCGCGACGCCGTCAACGCACTCGGTTTGAGCGATCCGTCCGATCCCGTTATAGTTTGCGGCTCTTCGGGGGCGCGTAGCTCAGCGGTAGAGCACTACCTTGACATGGTAGGGGTCACAGGTTCGATCCCTGTCGCGCCCACCACCCGACCGGTCCGGTTTGAGCCATTCGCGGGAGATCCAGATGCGGATTTCGGCAACGGTGGACCACACCGCCGCGCGGCACACGGTTGCAGTACGAACGGGTGGCGCCGCTCAGGCGTTGAACATTGCCGCCAAGAGCGACGGGCGCGGCTCGGCGGTCAACGGCGGCGAATTCCTGATGCTGGCGTTGGCCACGTGCTACTGCAACGATCTCTACCGCGAAGCCGCGCGCATGGGCATCGACATCGAAGGCGTGGAAGTGGAAGCAAGCGCGGAATTCGCCGGAATCGGCCTGGCCGCGACCGATGTGCGCTATCGCACGAAGATCACCTCGGCTGCCGATGCAGGCGCGATCGATCAATTGCTGCGCCACACCGACGCCGTCGCCGAAGTGCACAACACCCTGCGTCAAGGCGCGGCGGTCACTCGCGTCGAGTGGGACGCCGTATCCGCATGAAGGCGCGCGAGCCCGCCCTGATCGGCGATATTGGTGGCACCAATGCGCGTTTCGCGCTGACCGATCTTGCCACGCCTTCGCCGCAGATTCTGGAAGAGCACACCTTCTGCGACGACCGTTTCCCCACGTTGCGCGACGCCGCACTGGAATATCTGAAACAGACCGGCGTGCAACCGAAGCGCGCCACGCTCGCGGTGGCCGCACCCGTGATCGGCGATCAGATCACCTTCGCCAACCGCGCCTGGTCGTTCGTGCGCAGCGACTTGCAGCGCGCGCTCTCGCTAGATCGTCTGGAACTGATCAACGATTTCGGCGCGATCGGCTGGGCCGCGCCGCGCCTCGATCCCTCGCAGCGCGTGCCGATGGCCGGCGGCATCACCGAGGAGTTACAAGGGCCGGTCACGCTGATCGGTCCGGGCACCGGCCTGGGTGTGGGCCTGCTGGTCGGCCCGCAGGAACAAGGCTGGCGTGTGGTGGAAACCGAAGGCGGTCACGCCACCTTCGCCGCGACCGACGACGAGGAGCGCGAGATCGTTCGCTGGATCGCTGTGCGCCATGTGCGCGTGTACAACGAGTTGCTGTTGAGCGGCCAGGGCCTGTCGCGCATCGACGCCGCGCTGCGCGGCGTGCAACCCGTTCCCCTGCCCGATCCGCAACCCGGCCTGCGCACACCGAAGGAAATCGTGGATGCGGCGCTGCGCGGCAACGACGCGAACGCCAGACGCGCGCTCGATCGATTCTGCAACACCTTCGGCAGCGTGGCCGGCGACGTCGCGATGCTGCACGGCACGCACACCGTACTGATCGCCGGCGGCATCGTGCTGCATTTCCTCGACGACTTCCGCCGGAGCGGCTTCATGCAGCGCTTCACCGACAAGGGGCAATACGTGCCCTACATGCACCGCATCGCCGTGCAGGTGATCACGCATCCGAATCCGGGATTACTCGGCGCGGCGGTGGCGATGCGGAGCAGATCCGCAAATGCTGAGTGATCACACGTTACTAGAACCTATCTCAAAGCGTAGCGAGCGAACACAGGTTGCCCGTCGGCGGCGCGCAGGAACCGGAGTGTACACGTCAGTACATGAGGATTCCGAGCACCGCCGGCGCGCAAGATGTGGAGCGCAGTAGCTTTCAGATAGGTTCTACTGCATCAACGCGCTTTCCCGCACCCTCTTGATTTCATCGCGCAGGCGCGCTGCGTCTTCGAACTCCAGGTTCTGCGCGTGCTTGTACATTTGCGCTTCCAGCTTCTTGATCAGCGCGGCGGCGGAGTGGGCGTCGAGGTTGGAGTAAGTCTCGGCCTCTTCGGCGACCATCCGTTGCGGCCCGCCGCGCGAGCGTTTCGCTCCGCGAGCGTGGCCCGGCGGCGCTTCGCGCGCGCCTTCCATGATGTCGGCGATCTTCTTCTGCACCGACTTCGGCGTGATGCCGTGTTCGAGATTGTATTCGACCTGCTTGGCGCGGCGACGGTCGGTCTCGTCGATCGCGGCCTGCATCGATTGAGTCACGGTGTCGGCGTACATGATCGCCTTGCCGCGCAGGTTACGCGCGGCGCGGCCGATGGTCTGGATCAGCGAGCCAGTCGATCGCAGGAATCCTTCCTTGTCGGCATCCAGGATCGCGACCAGCGATACCTCCGGCATGTCGAGACCTTCGCGCAATAAATTGATGCCGACCAGCACGTCGAACTTGCCAAGGCGCAGGTCGCGGATGATCTCCACACGCTCCACGGTTTCGATGTCCGAATGCAGATAACGTACCTTGATGCCGTGCTCGTGCAGGAAATCGGTGAGGTTCTCGGCCATGCGCTTGGTCAGCGTGGTGACCAGCACGCGATCCCCAAGCGCGACGCGCTGCTTGATCTCGCCCAGCACGTCGTCCACCTGGCTGCGCGCGGGCCGCACTTCCACTTCAGGATCGACCAGGCCGGTCGGGCGCACCACCAGCTCGACCACGCTGCCGCCGGATTTCTGCATCTCGTACTTTCCGGGTGTGGCGGAAACGAAGATCGTGCGCGGCTCGCGCGCTTCCCATTCCTCGAAACGCAGCGGGCGGTTGTCCAGCGCGCTGGGCAGCCGGAAGCCGAATTCCACCAGCGTCTCCTTGCGCGAGCGGTCGCCCTTGAACATGCCGCCGAGCTGCGGAATCGTGACATGCGATTCGTCCACCACCAGCAGCGCATCCGGCGGCAAGTAATCGAACAAGGTCGGCGGCGGTTCGCCGGCCTGCCGGCGACTCAAGTGCCGCGAATAATTCTCGATGCCTGAGCAGAAACCGATTTCGGAAAGCATCTCCAGGTCATAACGCGTGCGCTGTTCCAGTCGCTGCGCCTCGACCAGCTTGTTCTCCTTGCGGAGGTGTTCCAGCCAATCGGTCAATTCCAGCTTGATCGTCTCGATCGCGTTCAACACCGACGCGCGGGTGCTGGCGTAGTGGGTGCGTGGATATACCGTGTAGCGCGGAACCTTGCGGAAGGTCTCGCCGGTCAGAGGATCGAACAGCGCCAGCGATTCCACCTCGCCGTCGAACAGCTCAATGCGTAGCGCCTCTGTTTCGTTTTCCGCCGGAAAAACATCGATGCATTCGCCGCGCACGCGGTAGGTACCGCGGTGCAGCTCCATGTCGTTGCGCGTGTATTGCAGTTCGGTGAGATGGCGAATCAGTTCGCGCTGGCCGAGGCGCTCGCCAATCGAAAGGATAAGACGCAGCGACAAATAATCTTCCGGATTGCCCAGGCCGTAGATCGCGGAAACCGTGCCGACGATCAACGCGTCGCGGCGCGACAGCAGCGCCTTGGTCGCGGCAAGGCGCATCTGCTCGATGTGTTCGTTGAGCGAGGAATCCTTCTCGATATACGTGTCGCTGGAAGGCACGTAGGCTTCCGGCTGGTAGTAGTCGTAGTAACTGACGAAGTATTCGACCGCGTTGTGCGGGAAGAACGCCTTGAATTCGCCGTACAACTGCGCGGCCAGCGTCTTGTTGGGTGCCAGCACCAAGGTCGGTTTTTGCACCGCCTGCACCACGTTGGCGATGGTGAAGGTCTTGCCCGAACCCGTGACGCCCAGCAGCGTCTGCGCCGCCAGGCCTGACTCGAAGCCTTCGATCAATTTCGCGATCGCCTGCGGCTGGTCGCCCGCGGGTTGGTAAGGCGCGACGAGCTGAAAGCGCTCGTCGCTGCGATGCGTGCGTTCGTCCATCGTTCGATTATAAGAGCGCGGTCTGCGCATCCGGATGACAAGAAATGTAGGCGAATGCCGACGCGCTCAAGCGCGCCGCGCCGATGCCGAAGAAATCACCGATCGAACATGCTGTTGCTCTCGGCTCAATCGGGAGAACGGCGATGCGCTCGCGTCAACGCGGAATCACCCTGATCGAAATGATGATGACCGTTGCGATCGCCGGCATTCTGATCGCCATGGGAGTTCCGGCGCTCGGTTCGATGCTGGCACGTTCGCATCGGCAATCCGCGGAAGGCGCGTTGCGGGCGAGCCTGATGCACGCGCGCGAGCTGGCGATTACGCGCAGCGAACAGGTAGTCGTCTGCCCGACCCGGGACGGCAGGCGTTGCTCGAGCGATGACCTGTGGCAGGGCGGCTGGATGATCGGTCCGGATGCGGACCACGACCGCGAACCCGATGCCATACTGGCACGGTTCGATGCGATGCCGACGAACATGCACATCGTTTCCAGCCAGGGACGTCCGCGCGTGGTGTTCCAGCCTGACGGCAGCGCCGGCGGCAGCAACGCGCAATTGACGATCTGCCACACCGACGGCGTCAAGGAAGGGCGCGCGGTGATCGTCGCCAATTCCGGCCGCGTACGGATCGCGGCGGCGGATGCGGCCCACCTGGGCATATGTCTGGCGAGCGCGCACTGACCCACCAGCCGGCACGAGTCAACCCTCGTAACGATTGTTCAAGATCGGCAAACGTCGTGCCGATGCGGCTTACAGGCCAAAGTTCGAGGCCGTGGCACGCAACTTGTTTCGCATTCCCTGCCAACGCAGGGGTTGGCCAGCAAGGGGAAGAGCCATGAAACGCGCACTGATCACCGTGGTGGCCTTGTGCCTCGCCATGGGTTCGTTCGGGGCGTGCCTGGCCGGGATGTTCTGACCGGCCCAGCCCGTCCATCCAGGTTCACGCACACACGGCCCGGCACCAGGGAGCCGCCAGTCAGCCGCAGTGCGGTTTGCTGCCTGGCTTGTGTGTGCACCAACACCGCATCATCGCGCATGCCGCATGACGCGCGAACTTCTGTTGAATGGATCGCGCTACGCGCGGGAGTGGCGCCCGAGCCCCGACTCGAACGGGGGACCCTCTGATTAACAGTCAGATGCTCTAACCGGCTGAGCTACTCGGGCGAACTGAGAATTATCGCGGCGCTCCAAAGGCATGTAAAGCGTGAGCGGCACCTCAGATTTCAAACTGAGACAGTCCCCGGCACCTGCCGCTCACGCCTTGGCGGTTTCCTTCACGCCGGCGATGCGGTAACACGGCACGTACTCGCGCCCGGGCAGTTTCATGCGGTGCTGCGCGACGAAGCTGCGCAGCAGCGCGTCCAGCGCGCGCATGATCTGCGGATCGCCGTCGATCACGAACGGGCCCTTCTTGTCGATCTGGTGCAGCCCCTCCTCTTTCACGTTGCCGGCGACGATGCCGGAGAACGCGCGGCGTAGGTCGGCCGCCAGCAGATGCGGATCGCGATTCTTGTGCAGGTTCAACGCCGCCATGGCTTCGTGCGTGGGCTTGAACGGCAACTGGAAATCGAAGGGAATCTTCAGCGCCCAGTTGAAGAAGAACGCGTCGTGGTGCTCGATGCGGTGCGTGCGCACGCGTTCGATGCCGCGCATCATCTCGTGCGCCACTTCTGTCGGATCGTCGATCACGATGCGGTAGCGCTTGCAGATCCCTTCGCCCAACGTCAGCCGCAGAAACTTGTCGATCTGTTCGAAATACGGCGCTGCCACCGCCGGCCCGGTGAACACCAGTGGAAACGGCAGGTGCGCGTTGTCCGGATGCAGCAGGATACCCAACAGATAGAGGATTTCCTCGCACGTGCCGACGCCGCCAGGAAACACGATGAAGCCGTGACCGATGCGCACGAAGGCTTCCAGCCGCTTTTCGATATCGGGCAGGATCACCAAGTTGTTGACGATCGGGTTGGGCGATTCGGCCGCGATGATGCCGGGCTCCGTCAGGCCGATGTAACGGTTGCGGTAATGCCGCTGCTTGGCGTGCGCGATGGTCGCCCCCTTCATCGGTCCCTTCATCGCGCCCGGCCCGCAGCCGGTGCAGATGTCCATTCCGCGCAGGCCGAGCTGGTAGCCAACGTCTTTTGTGTAGTCGTACTCCTCGCGCGAGATCGAGTGCCCCCCCCAGCACACCACGAGATTGGGGTTTTCTCGCGCGCGCAGCACGCGCGCATTGCGCAGGATGTCGAATACCGCGTGCGTGATGCCGGCCGAATCGTCCAGATCGAACTGCCCGGCGTCCATCTGCGTGGAGACATAAACGATGTCGCGAACCACCGCGAACAGCAGTTCGTTGGTGCCGCGGATGACCTTGCCGTCCACGAACGCCTGCGCCGGCGCGTTCGACAATTCCAGTTTGACGCCGCGATCCTGCTGCAACACCTGGATATCGAAATCCGGATAACGGTCCAGCATCGAACGCGCGTCGTCGTGCATTTCGCCGGAGGTCAGCACCGCCAGTGCGCAGGAGCGCAACAGAGTGTGTAAACCCGAAGCGGTGGCGTCGCGCAGCCGTGCGATCTCCTTGCGTGACAGCACGTCCAGCGTGCCCGCCGGCACGATGCGCGCGCTGACGGTGGGCGCGCGCGTGGCGCGGGAGTGCATGTCATTCATTCGTTCGACCCTCTTCCTGCCGGCGGCCGCATGGCGGACCAGCAAGCATGGGCCGCAGGTCGAGCGCGGTCAAGCACGAAAACGGCGCCCATCGGGCGCCGTTTTCGCTTGGCTAGGACAACGATTTTCAGAACGTGTAGCGCAGCGTCACCTGCACAGCCCAGCGCGATTGCGCCCACTGGTCTTCCAGTTTCAGCGAGCCCGGCGAATAGTTTCCGCCGGTGGTCGGCAGCGAGTAGATGTACTTTCCGGTGACCGGATCGACGCCCGCAAAATTCGCGAGCGTGCGGGTATACGGGAAGTCGATGTCGTAGACGTCCCCCCACTTCTTGTTCAAAAGGTTGAGGAAATTGTAGACGTCGAATCGGACCACACCCTTGTTGCCCTTGAAAAAGCCGGGCACTTCCTGCTGGAAACTGACGTTGAGGGTGTTCACCCACGGCGAGAGCGCGCCATTGCGCGAAGCCACTTGTCCCTGATGGCTGCGCAGGTAGGAATTGCTGTTGATGAAATTCCAGAACTGCTGCTGCTGCGCGGCCGTCGTTGCGGAGGTGAACTCCACGCTGCCCGGTGATGGGATGTAGACCAGCTCATACGGACAGTTGGTGCTGCTGCCGAAACACAGGCCGCTCGCGTCGTTGCCGAACACCCACGAATATGGCGTGCCGCTGTGCCCGTCGTAGAACGCCGACACGCTGGTGTTGTAGTCGCCAAAGAACTTGTGCTGCCAGGTCAAAGACGCGATCACGCGCTTGGGCACGCTGTAGATGCTGCGCGTGGCGATGTTCTCGTTGCCGTTGAACACCGCATTGTTGTTGAGGTTCGATGCGGCCTGCGAGGAGGTGGCGGGATTTACCTCGGTCGCGTGACCCAGCACGATGCCGAATTTGCCGAAGAGATTGTTGTTGAACGGCTTGGAGAACATCAACGACAGATAATCGGCCGAACCCTGATTGGTGTTGGTGAGATACACCACGTTGTAGAAATTCGGATTCTGCAGGCAGCCCGCGATGGTGTACGGCTTGCCCGTCTTGCCGTTGTTGCATATGGTCGTGGCAGTCGGATTCCAGTAACTGGTGCGGCCGTCCGGCATCGTGCCCGTCGGCGTGCCGTAGTTGAGGTTCTCGTAGAACAAGCCGTTCTGCGTCTGCAGGTGGATGTAGTCAGCCGAGAACAGGAAGCCCCAAGGCAATTCGCGATCGAAGCCCAGACTCGCCTTCAGCGCCGTCGGCAATTTGAAATCCGGATCGGTCACATCGACTTCCGGCGTGGGCGGCGTGCCTTTAGGAAGTTGCTGCGTATACGGGTTCGGATTGAACTGGCCGGACTTGCTGGTGGCGCTGGTCAGCGTCACGCCGTTGTTGGTATACGGATTGCTCAACCACACGCCCGGCACCACGGCTTCGGAGACACCGATGCCGCCGCGCAGTTGCGTCTTGTACTTGGTATCGAACGCGTAGTTGAAGGACAGGCGCGGCTCGATCACGCCATTGCCGCTGATCGTGGCGTTGTTCTGAATGCCGAAGCCGCCGAATTTGCAACCTGCGGGACCCGTGCCATTGGGAATTGGATTAGACGAAAAGCAGGCGTTGTACACCGGCGCGCGGTTCACCTTCGGATCGTCGTAACGCAGGCCGTACTGCAACGACAGCGGCCCGATCTGCCAAGTGTCCTGCACAAACAGGCCCCACTGCTGCAATGTCCAGTTGGCAGCGATGCTGTTGATGTCGCCGTTCACCGGCTGATAGAGCTGATAGTTCGAATACGCGCCGCTCTGGAAAGCCGGAATGCCGCTGAATTGGTACGAGCCGAACTCCGTGCGTCCAAACAGGTTGTAGAACTTGTCCTGCTGGAAATCCGCGCCCGCCTTGATCGTGTGATCGCCCAGGAACCACGTGCCGGCGAAGAAACCATTGAGGGTGTCGACGTTCAACACGTTGTAGTCGCGATACTGGTCCTCGCCCAGGTAGACCGACGGGCCGGTCAGGCTGCCGGGCGAAGTGGGATCGGTATAGACCTGGATCATCGGCGCCGCGGCGAGCACCGTCGGCGTGGAATGGTATTTCGCGTAGGAAACCGATTCCTCGGTCGAGAACTTGTCCGACCAGTCATCATACGCATTCAGGACGTACTGGCGCAGATCCTGATGCTGCGTGTACCAGTAGCTGGAAAGCCCCAGCGAAGGACGCGAGCTCACCGAATTGCCCTGGATAACCGGCGTCTGGCCGTCGTCCTGGTTGACGCGCATGCTCAGGCGATGCGAATCGTTGATGTTCCAGTCCAGCTTGATCAGTGCGCGCGCATCGGTCTGGTTGACCGAATCCGCGGACAGGCTACCGGCATTGATGCCGTAGCCCTGAGCGATTGAGATGATCTGATTGATCTGATCCTGCGTGACGGGAACGATGTTCGCCGCGTTTGAACCGATCGGCCCGTAACTCGGCGCGGGCGCCGCGGTCTTCTGCTTCTCCAGGTCCGCGAAGAAGAACAATTTGTCCTTGATGATCGGGCCGCCCAGCGTCACGCCTTCGGTGTACTTCTGCGAGTAGCCGGTGAAGGTGGTGTCGCTCTTGCCGTCGCCGGTCAGATCTTTGGCGTTGGTGTAGGCGTAATACACCGAGCCGTGATAATCGTTGGTGCCGCTCTTGGTGACGATATTGATGCTCGCGCCAAGCGCGCGCTTGGAAGTGACGTCGTAATTCGCGGTCGAAATGTTGTATTCGTCGATCGCGTCAAACGACAGCGGCTGATTCTGCGAAGGCAGGCCGTTGGCGTTCAGGCCGAAGGAATCGTTGGTCGGCACCGCATCGATGGTCACGTTGTTGTAGCGGTTGTTCTGGCCCAGCGCACTGATCTGCGAAAAACCGCCGGCACTGTTGTTGTTGATCAGCGTAACGAAGGGGTCCAGCCGCGCGATGTCCTGGATCGAGCGGTTCGGTACCGGGATCACCTTCAGTTCGCGCTGCGAGATATTGGTGCTTATGCCCTTGTTGTCGGGCTGGAAGGTCGGACTCAAGGCACTCGCCGTGACGTTCACCGCGGCGAGGTTGGTCGCCTGCACCGCGACCGGTGCCGCCAGCGCAAGATCGACGGTGGAAGTCTGCGCCAGTTGCAGATAGACGTTGTCGCGCTCGGATTCCTTCTGGCCGTTTTCCAGCACCGTGATGTCGTAGGGACCCCCCACGCGCAAGCCCTGCGCGCTGTAAGCGCCGCTCGCATCCGTGGTCACCACGCGCGTGGTGCCCGAGGGCATATGCACGATCTGCACGGTCGCGCCCGCGACCGGCTTGCCGCTGGCGTCCAATACGTGGCCGCTCAGCGAGGAAGAGGTGTTCTGCGCCAGCGTACCGGACGCCGCGAACAGCGCGGCGATGGCAAACGGCAGCACACGGATTCGCAACGAATGCTTCATTGTAATGTGCCCTCGACGACGTGATCACGCACAGCGGACCTGCGCTCCTCCGCCCCGGAATTTCATCCGGCGGTCAGCGTCACGCAATTCCCGGCTGCGCTCCCCGAAGCGCGTGAGCAGCCGCGCTTCAACGGGGGAAGTCTAACATTGCCATATGACGAATTTCTAACAAGCGGTTGGGGTGTGGATTCTCGACAGGGCGGTGTTGCCGCGCACTCAACCCATAACCGACAACCCATAATCCCTAACCCGGATGCAGATACGCCGCGACACCGCTCAGCACCATCTGCACCGACAGCGCCACCACCACCATGCCCATCAGGCGTTCCAGCGCGGTGAGCACGCTCTCACCCAGCCAGCGGAACAGGTACGTGGACGACAGCAGGATCAGCGCGGTGGCGAGCCAGGCGAGGAACAGCGCCACACCCCATTGCGCGGTGCGGCCCGGCTGCGAATTGGTCAACAGCAGCAGCACCGCCATCGCCGACGGCCCCGCCACACCGGGAATCGCAAGCGGCACGATAAAGGGCTCGCCCTGTCCCGCCGGTCCGAAGATGCCACCTTCGCGCGGCGGGAACACCATCTTGATGCCGATCAGGAACAGCACGATGCCGCCGGCGATGCTGACCGACTCCTGCTTCAGTTGCAGCACGCGCAGAATGAATTGGCCGCCGATCAGAAACACGATCAGCACGCCCAGCGCGATCAGTAGCTCGCGCACCATGACCCAACGCCGCCGCTGCGGCGGCACCTGCTTCAGCAGCGACAGGAAGAACGGGATGTTGCCGAGCGGATCGAGGATCAGGAACAGCAGGATCCCGGCCGACAGCGTGGTCATCTGGGTTTCCATAACGCCGGAGGAGGGAAGCGTCAGGCGAGATGAGCAACAGTTCCTCGCCCCACACTTGCCCCTCACGCCTCCCTTACGCTTCGCGCAAATCCAGCACCTTGCCGCGCGCATCCACCCCTTGCCGCGACAGAAGATACACGACCGCCCGCGCTGCCGTTTCAGGCGTGTCGACGTTTTCCGCGTTCTCCCCGAACCAGGCCATGCGGCGCAGCGCGGTGCGCATCGGCGCGGGCAGCAATGCGTGCACGCGCAAGGAGGAACCTTCCGTTTCCTGGTGCAGGATGGACGCGAGTCGTTCGAGTCCAGCCTTGCTGACGCCGTACGCGCCCCAATGCGCGCGGCCCATGCGTTCCGGATCATCCAGCACGAACACCACCGCGGAATCAACGCGCTCCTGCAACAGCGGCATGCACGCCTGCGTCAGCAGAAACGGCGCGCTCAAGTTCACATGCAGCGCTTCCACCCACTCGCGTTGCTTGTGCATCGCGATCGGCGTGAGCCCATCGAAACGCGCCGCAGCGTGAACGATACCGTCGAGGCCGCCGAGTTCGTCGCGAATGGTGTCGGCGAGCTTTTCGTAATCCGCAGGCGTCGCGCCTAGCAGATCGATCAATTGAATGACCGGCTGCGGCGCATCCGGCAGCGCAACGATTTCGTCGTACACCTTCTCCAACGCGCGGCGCTTGCGCCCGGCCAACAATACTGTCGCGCCGACTTGTGCGCAGGCCAGCGCAGCGGCGCGGCCCAAACCGCCCGCGGCGCCGGTGATCAGAACGATGCGATCCTTCAACGCATCCTTCGCAGGCGCATGGTCCTGCGGCAGATGCGCTGCGGGCAGACTCATTGCGCCGCCGGTTTACCGGCTTCCTGCACCATGCGTTGCAATTCGCCGGACTGGTAGAGTTCCAGCGTGATGTCGCAGCCGCCGATCAGTTCGCCGTTGATGAACAACTGCGGGAAGGTCGGCCAGTTGGAATAGCGCGGCAGGTTCGCACGGATCTCCGGATCTTCCAGCACGTTCACGGAAAAGAATTCCGCGCCCGTGGCGGCCAGCGCCTGCGAAGTGCGCGCTGAAAAGCCGCACATCGGAAATTGCGGCGTGCCCTTCATGTAGAGCACGATCGGGTGCTCGGCCAGAGTGCTTTTGATGCGTTCGTTCACGTCCATGGGGATTACGTTCTAGAATGATGGATGGCGTTGCGCCGAGACCATGAATTGTAGCTCATCGCGCGTCCCATTCCCCTGAAGTCAAGGAGCAGACCATGGCGATCGAACTTCCCCCGTTGCCTTACGAATACGATGCGCTGGCGCCGCACATTTCCGACGAGACGCTGCGCTATCACCACGACAAACATCACAAGGCCTACGTCGACAACCTCAACAAGATGATCGAGGGCACCGACTTTGCAGACATGTCGCTCGAGGACATCGTGCGCAAGGCGACAGGCGGCATGTTCAACAATGCGGCGCAGGCGTGGAACCACACCTTCTACTGGAACTGCATGGCGCCGAATGCGGGCGGCGAACCCAGCGGCAAACTGGCGGATGCGATCAAGAAGGCGTTTGGCGGTTTCGACAAGTTCAAGGAGGAATTCAGCAAGGTAGGCGCGACCACCTTCGGCTCGGGCTGGGCCTGGCTGGTGCAGCGGCCCGACGGTTCGCTCGGGCTCGTCAGCACCTCCAACGCCGGCACGCCGATCACCGGCAGCGACCGTCCGCTGCTCACTTGCGACGTGTGGGAGCACGCGTATTACATCGACTATCGTAATGCACGGCCGAAGTACATCGAAGCGTTTTGGAACGTGGTGAATTGGGAGTTTGCCGGCACGCAGATGGCGTGACCGCGTTTGCGGTACGCACCCTCTCTCGTCATTCCGGGGCCGCGCGAAGCGCGGAACCCGGAATCTGCCCCCTTTCCCGCTCGTGAGAGAACTTCATCCACGGCAAGAGCTCGATGATGCCCGCCCACTCGTCAAAGTAGTCGTACGGAATAGGGGAAGACTTGCGCATGCATCGCAAGATTGCTTCGGGTTCCGCTCGCTGCCGCGAGTGGGCGACGTCTGTTTCGGCAAAAGCAGCCAAAACCATGGCGCTGGACGCGATGGTCTCGCAACCTTCTGGCGCCTCGCCTGCCCTGCGGTGCCCGCCGAACGGCGGCGGCGCCGAACCGCACATCCATGTGCTCAGACATGCGGCGCTTGCTCCGACGTTCGGCTGCGCTTCTTGGCATCGCTACAGCCGGGAAGCTCGCTCAATCGGCCACCCATGGCCCGCTTGTTCGCGGGAGTCATACCTTCCGCGCTGAATGCACAAAGACACTACGTTTGAGCCTCGCGCCGCATTGACCTAAGCTGCGGGGTTTGCACGCATCGCACGCGCCGGAATTTTCTTGAACGCCATATCAGCCGCCGAACGCCGCCGCTCGCGGCTGCCTGTTTTCCTGAGCGCGCTCGTGCTGGCGCTGATCGTGGCCGCGTTGAATTTCGTGCTGTGGGGCGTGGCCGATCGCCCGACGCACGTCATCACCTGGCAGGGTGAAATCTCGGGCCTGGCCTTCAGCGCGTACCAGCGTTATCAGAGTCCATTCGACGACACGCATCCCAGTGACAGCGAACTCGACAGCGATCTCGCGCTGTTGTCAAAGTACACCCATCGGATCCGCACGTATTCCTCGCTGGAGAGTCCGGCGATTCCGCGGCTGGCGATGAAGCACGGTCTCGATCTGCTGGCCGGCGCGTGGCTGGACGCCCGCGAAGACAACAATGAAGCCGAACTGCAGGCGCTGATCGCGCAGGCGCGGCGCTGGCCGGACATCAAGCGCGTGATGGTCGGCAACGAAGTGCTGCTGCGCAACGACCTCTCGCCGCAGGAACTGATGGCGTATCTCGACCGCGCGCGCGCGGCGATCAGGCAGCCTGTGTCCACCGCCGAACCGTGGCACATCTGGGAGAAATATCCCGAGCTGGCGCGGCACGTGGATTTCATCACCGTGCATCTGCTGCCGTACTGGGAAGGTGTGCCGGTCAAGAACCACACCGCGATCGGTGAAGCACTGATGCGGTACGAACAATTGCAAAGGCTGTTTCCGGACAAGCACATCGTGATCGGCGAAATCGGCTGGCCTTCCAACGGCGACCGTTTCGAATATGCGCAGCCATCGATCGCCAACGAGGCGATCTTCCTGCGCCAGTGGTTGAACGTCGCACGCGAGCGCGGCATCGACTACTACATCATGGAGGCGATCGACCAACCCTGGAAGGAAGCGCTGGGCAACCGCCGCGTCGAGGCTTACTGGGGCGTATTCGGCGCGGACCGCAAGCTGAAATTCCCGCTCGAAGGCCCGGTACTGGAAGACGTGGACTGGCCTTGGAAAGCCACTGCCTCCGCAGCACTGGCGTTTGGGCCAATGCTATGGTTCGCATTCGCGTTCGCGCGTTTCCGCCTGACCGGCCGCTTCTTGTTCCTCGCCTTGATCCAGCTCGCCGCCGCGCTGATCGTGTGGTCGGCGACGGTGCCGTTCTTCTTCTATCTCGACGTCGTCGACTGGGCGATGCTGATCCTGCTGTTCCCGGCCCAGCTCGCGATCCTCGCCGTGTTGCTGATCAATGGTTTCGAATTCACCGAAGTGTTGTGGCAAAAGAAATGGCTGCGACATTTCGGTTTGCTGCAACCGGACGACGCGGAAACACAACCGTTCGTGTCGATCCATCTCGCCTGCTACAACGAACCGCCGGAAATGGTAATCGCCACGCTCGATTCACTGGCCGAACTCGATTATCACAATTTCGAAGTGCTGGTGATCGACAACAACACCAAGAACGAAGCGGTATGGAAGCCGGTGCAGGCGTATTGCGAAAAGCTCGGCCCGCGCTTCCGCTTCTTCCATCTCGATCCGTGGCCAGGCTTCAAGGCCGGCGCGCTGAATTTCGGTTTGAAGGAAACCGATACGCGCGCGCTGGTGATCGCCGCAATCGACGCCGATTACGTGGTGCGGCCCGATTGGCTCTCGGCGCTCACCGGCTATTTCCACGATCCCAAGGTCGCTGTGGTGCAATGCCCGCAGGCGCACCGCGATTTCGAACACAACGCCTTCCGCCGCATGACCAACTGGGAATCCGACGGCTTCTTCCGCATCGGCATGCATCACCGCAACGAACGCAACGCGATCATCCAGCACGGCACGATGACGATGGTGCGGCGTTCGGCGCTGGAAGGCACCGGCGGCTGGGCGGAATGGACGATCTGCGAAGACGCCGAACTCGGCTTGCGTCTGATGCACGCCGGCTATGACCTGATTTATGTCGATGAAGTGATGGGCCGCGGCCTAACCCCCGCGGATTTCACTGCCTACAAGTCGCAGCGCACGCGCTGGGCGTTCGGCGCGATGCAGATATTGAAAGGCCGCTGGGGCTGGATGGTGCATCGCGGCCCGCTGTCTCTCGGCCAGCGCTTCCATTTCCTCACCGGCTGGTTCTCCTGGTTCGCCGATGCGCTGCATCTGGTGTTCACGCTGATGGCGCTGGCGTGGACGGCCGGCATGCTCGCCGCGCCCTCGATCTTCAGCCTGCCGATGCAGTTGTTCCTGATTCCAGTGCTGGGCTTCTTCGCGGCGAAGACGCTGTTCGGCATCGTGCTATTTCGCGCGCGCGTGCCCTGTTCATGGCGTGACACGATCATGGCTTCGATCGCCAGCATGGGGCTTTCCCACGCGATCGCGCTCGGCATCTGGCGTGGCCTGTTCAAGAAGCAAGGCGTGTTCGTGCGCACCGCCAAGAGCCGCAGGCTGACCAAGAAGCCCAGCGCCTTCGCGTCCGTGCGCGAGGAACTGCTGATGGCGATTGCGCTCATGCTCGCGATCATCGGAATGATCCTCGATTACGGCGGCCAGTACATCGAAGGCATGTTGTGGGTGGTGATCCTGGCCGCGCAAGCGATTCCGTATGTCTCCGCACTCATCGGCGCGTGGGTTGCGCATAGCTCGCGTGACAACCCAGAAGCCATCATGAAAGCGGTTTCACCTGCGGATGCCATTGCGTCACCAGCCAAAAGCGTGCCTGCCGTAAACTAGGCCGGGATGCCGAAGCCGCTCGCACGGACAACGCTATCTCTCGGCCTGCTTGCTCTCGCGCTGCCCGTGTGCGCGGAGAAGATCGCGGTTTCCATCAACGGCGTGAATGACGCGCTGCAGGCGGCAGTGCGCGACAATCTTTCGGTCTCGCGTTACGCCAATCGCAACGACGTCAGCGACACGCAGGCACGCGTGCTGGCCGATGATGCGGCGAAAGAAGCCCAGATCGCACTGCGGCCCTATGGCTACTACAACGCGCACGCGACCAGCAAGCTCGAGCACGCCGTCAACACCTGGGAAGTGCGGTTGCAGGTGACGCCGGGGCCGGTGACGAAAGTCGCCACGCTCGATCTGCAACTGCCCGGCCCCGCCGCGCAACTGCCGCCGGTGCGCAAGGCGGTGCGCGGTTTTCATCCGCGCGCAGGAGAAACGATGCAGGATTCCGTGTACGAGACTTCGAAGGGAGCGATCAGCACGGCCCTGATCGAGAACGGTTATCTCGACGCGAAGGCGACCGAGCACCGTGTCGAAGTCACGCGCGCGCAGGATCGCGCCGACATCCATCTGCATTACGCGCCGGGCGAGCGCTACAAACTCGGCGCGGTGGATTTCCAGGGTTCGCAATTCGCGCCGGGTTTCCTGCAGCGCTACGTGCCCTGGCAAAGCGGCGAGTGGTACACGCAATCCGATCTGCTGGCCTTGCAGCAAGCATTGACCGATGCGGATTATTTTTCGATCGTCAACGTCGAGCCGCAGGTTGCGCAAGCGAAAGATCACATGGTGCCGGTGAAGGTGGAAGTCGCGCCGGCCAAGCGGCGCGTTTACACCGCAGGCGTGTTCGTCGGTACTGACACCGGTCCCGGCGTGCGCGGCGGAGTGCGCTGGCGCTGGCTCAATCGCCGCGGACACAAATTGAATACCGAAGTGATCGTGGCGCAACGACTCAAGACCGCGCAGGCGGTGTACGAAATCCCGCAGCCCGGCCCCGATCACCGCAGTTTCAATTTCGGCGTGGGTTTCCGCGACGAAGACACCAAAACCTCGATCGCGCACACCTTCTCGCTTGCCGCCAACGAGACGAAGGACTGGCACGGCTTCGTGCGCACGATGGGGTTGCACTTAGTCGGTGGCACATTCACCGTCGGTGCGAGCAACAGCCAGGACGTCAACGAACCCGGCGTGGAACACGGCCGCAGCGTGCTGGTGTACGGCGAAGCCGCGCTGACGAGAAAGGTCGCCGACAATCCGCTGTTCGTGCGCCGGGGCTGGTCGTTGAACCTGATCGGCCGCGCCGGGCCCGGCATCGACACGCGCTTTGCGCAGGTGCTGGCGGATTTCAAATGGATCCACGCGATCGGCAGGCGCGACCGGTTGATCCTGCGCGGCGATGCCGGCGCAACCGCGGTCGGCGAATTCGACAAGCTGCCGCCGGAATTGCGCTTCTTCGCAGGCGGTGACCGTTCGATCCGCGGTTACGGTTACCAAGCGATCGGTCCGCGCAATGCGTACGACCGCGTGATCGGCGGCACGCGATTGCTGATCGCCAGTGCCGAAGTCGAACACTATTTCACGCGCGACTGGGGGATAGCCGCGTTCGTCGATTCCGGCGATGCGTTCGATGGCACCGCGTTCCACGCGCAGACCGGCGCAGGCCTGGGCGTGCGCTGGCGCTCGCCGGTCGGCATGGTGCGCGTGGACATCGGTGTACCGGTCAACAACCGCTACTACCACGGCGCGCAGTTGCACATTGTCATAGGGCCTGATTTGTGACGCGAGCGCGCCAATGGATTGCGGGCATCGGCATCGCGATTGCCGCATTGCTGGTGCTGCTCGCGATCTTCTTCGCATGGCTGCTGTACACGCCTTCCGGTTTGCGATTCGCGCTGGATCGCGGCGTGGCGCTGACGCACGGACAATTTTCATATGCGGACGCGAGTGGCACACTGGCCGGGCAAACCACGCTCCACGACTTGCGCTACCAAGACGACAGCGGCAACGTTCTGCACGTCGATTCCGCCATTGTCGATCTGCAACCGTTGGCCTTGCTGGGCCGGCGATTGCATATCGGACATGCGCGCATCGATGGCATCGATCTGACGCTGGGCACCTCGAGTTCTTCGTCGGAAGGCTTCTCGCTGCAACCGCCACTGACGGTGGTGCTGGACGACATGCTGCTCAGGCACATCGATGTGCATCAGACTGGCAAACAAATATTTGCGGCGAACAGCCTCGCCATCGCCGGGCTGTGGAGCAACGATCAGCTTCTGATCAAGCAACTCGATCTGCGCGCGCCGCAAGGCAGTGCATCGTTGAACGGCGTGGTGGCGCTCGCATCCGGTTATAGCGGGCACGGCAATGCGCATCTGGATTGGTCGCAAGATGGAAAGCGCTATGTGGCCGACCTGGAGACGCGCTCGGACGGCTCGACCGCCTTGCTGCACGCGGGCATCGCCTCGCCCTTGCGCGCCGATCTCCATGCGACGGTGAAATTGAACGCAGGTCACACCTGGACGTTGGTGTTGAATGCGCCCACTTTCGACGCACGCGCCCTGCCCTTCGACTTGCCCGCGTCGGTCAAGGCACTCGCGCTGGACCTACGCGGCTACGGCGATGCGCACGGCGGCAAGCTGGTCGGTCAACTCGCGATCAACGATCGCACCCTACTGCTGGATCCGGCGCAGTTCCGCTTGCAAGGCAAAACGCTCACGCTCGATCCGCTGCGCCTGCGTTCCCCCCAAATCGCGGGTGTTGCCACGGCGACCGGTACGGTGCATCTGGACGCAAATCCGATTTCCGCTGCGCTCGATCTGCAGTGGCAGGATGTTTTCGTGCCCGCCGCCATCGCGGGGCAGACACTGACTACTCACGGGAGGGCGCATGTCGGAGGCAGCGCGCAAAATTATTCGCTCGATGGCGCGCTTTCCATCGGGCCGCCGAACAAGCTGGCGAATCTGCAACTGAAACTCGAAGGCACGCCACAACAGATCGCGTTGCAGACGCTGAGACTAGTGCAGAAGAACGGCGGCCTCACTGCGAGCGGCACGATCGGCCTGCAACCGCAACTTTCGTGGAAACTTGATGCGACCGCGCGCAAGTTCGATCCGGGCGCGTTGCTCGCCGGCTGGAACGGCGCGCTGGACTTCGCACTCGTCACGCAAGGCACGTTGACATCGCGCGGCCCACAAGCCACGCTGAAACTCGATCGCGTCACGGGCACCTTGCGCCAGCGCAGCGTCAACGGCAGTCAGGCCGATCTGCGCATTACTCCTGACAATCCGTTCGACGGTACGCTGCTGCTGTCCATCGGTCACAGCCGCATCCGCGCGCAGGGTCAGGACGGCGCGCGCACCAACGCAACGGTCCTGCTCGACATCGCCTCGCTGGCCGACTGGCTGCCGCAAGCAACGGGCGCGTTGCAAGGCCAGTTCAGCGCGCGCGGCGCATGGCCGAAGCTGGCGGTGAACGGTCAATTGCACGGCAAACATCTCGCCGTGGACGGACGTAGCGCGGATGCGCTGCAACTGACCGCGTCCATTCCCGACATCAGCCAACCCGGCGGCGATTTCGATCTCGCCTTGAAGCGTGTACATGCATCAGGATTGGACTTCGACACAGTGCACCTGGACGCGCGCGGCACGACCGCATCGCATCGATTGCAGTTCGATGCGCATGGAGCGCAGTTGAGCACCGCGCTCGCATTGCAGGGGAGTTGGAACCCGAAAGCAAAAATTTGGAGCGGCACGCTGCACGATCTGCATTTCACGCCACAAGGCCTGCCGGAATGGCGGCAGCAACAATCGGCGGCGCTGAGCTGGAAAAACGGCGCCGCTTCCCTATCGCAACTTTGCCTGAGCGCGGGCGAACCAAGCCTGTGTCTCGCTGCGGATCGCAAGGCGGATGGCGCGCTCACCGCGCGTTATCGGTTGCAACGATTGCCGATGCAGTTACTGGCGACCCTGGCATCCACCACCGAACCGCTGCGTGCAAGCGGCGAACTTTCGGGTTCGGGACAACTGACACTGCGCGCCGATGGCGGCATTGACGGAACCGCAAGCATGCAAGCGAGCACTGGCTCCTTTGCGTTCGCTTCCACGCCTAACAACACGCTGCTGGCATGGAGCAGCTTGACCGTCGAAGCCAATGCAACCGGACAAGCCCAGCGTGTGCGTCTTACGGGCAATCTGAGCGATGGCGGACACGTCAACGGTGATGTCACGTTGACCGATGCCGAACATGCGCTCCACGGAACGGTCAGCGCCGATCTGCGCAGCCTCGCCTTTATCGAAGCGCTTTCGACTGAAGTCGCCCAGGTGCGCGGGACATTGGGCGGCACGTTGATACTCGGCGGGACGCTGACCGCGCCGCGGTTCCAGGGGCACATCCAGACGCAGAACTTTGCCGCCGAGTTGCCGCGCGCCGGTTTGAAACTGCATGACGGCCGCTTCACGATCGCCGGCGATGCGCAAGGCCTGTTGCGCATCGAGGGACAGATCGCGTCCGGCAACGGCGTGCTGCGCGTCACTGGCAACACCGGCCTGAGCGCAGACGCGCCACTGTCGCTGGCGATCCGCGGCGAGAACGTGCTGGTGGCCGACATTCCTGCCGCGCACGTGATCGCTTCGCCCGATTTGCGTATCGGCCGCGCTCAAGGCCTTTACACGCTCACAGGCACGCTCGGTATCCCGAACGCGCGTATCGAAGCGGAGAAGTTGCCAGGTCAAGGACCGGCCAAGGCATCGCCGGATGTGGTGATCGTGGATGAAACGCAAGAGCAGGCCGCGGTCGGTGAGATGCCGATGCGCGCCGACATCACGGTGAAGCTGGGCGACAACGTCGCGGTGAAAGGCTATGGGCTGGACGGGAAAGTGCACGGCCAGCTTGCGGTGCAGACACAGCCCGAACAGCCCGCCACCGGCCGCGGCGAAATACAAGTCAGTGGCACCTATCAGGCTTACGGGCAGACGCTGCAGATTGAAAACGGCCGGCTGCTGTTTGCCGGTACGCGGCTCGACAATCCGGGGTTGGACATCCGCGCCATACGCAACATCCGCAGCCAGGACATCACCGTCGGCCTGCAAGTGCGCGGCACCGCACAGCAACCGATCCTCACCGTGTTTTCTGATCCGTCGATGGAACAGGCGCAAGCGTTGTCGTATCTCGTCACCGGCCGTCCGCTGGAATCGCTGAAGAGCGGAGAAGCCGACACGCTCAACACCGCGGCGCAGGCACTGGGCGGATTGGCGGGCGACCGTCTCGCCAAATCGATCGGATCACGGCTTGGTGTCGAAGCCGGCGTCTCCAGCAGCGAAGCGCTGGGCGGAAGCGCCTTCACCGCCGGCAAATACCTCTCGCCGCGATTGTTCCTGAGCTACGGCGTCGGCCTGTTCACGCCGGGACAAGTCATCACCCTGCGCTACACCATCAACCGGTTTCTGCAATTCGAAGCCGAAAACGCGACGACGGGAAATCGGGCGAGTTTGAATTACAGCATCGAAAAGTGACACCCCTCAACGCAATGCATTCACCGCCGGCTGCACTTGCGCTTGTCTCCCGAGAGCTTCCCCGATCCTCTGCAACGTATTCGCCAACGTTTCATCATCCCTCGCGCGGACCGTCGCATGCCCGACCTTGCGCCCGGCGCGCGGGGATTTGCCGTAGTCGTGCCAGTGTGCGTCGGATTCGCGCAGGATCGCGTTTGCATCGGGCAGTTCGCCGATCCAGTTCAGCATGCAGGCGCGGCCGAGCGCGGAAGTGTCCCCCAGCGGCAGGCCGAGCACTGCGCGCACGTGGTTCTCGAACTGCGACGTGACCGCGCCTTCGATGGTCCAGTGGCCGGAGTTGTGCACGCGCGGCGCCATTTCGTTTCCGAGCAGTTCGCCCTTGTGCACGAATAATTCAAGCGCGAAGACGCCGACGTAATCGAGTTTCTCCGCAATCGTGCGCGCGTGCGCGAATGCCGTCCGCGCGATCGCATCATCGACGTGCGCCGGCGCCAGGCTCACCGCCAGAATTCCCTCCGAATGCCAGTTGCGCGTCAGCGGCCAGGTGCGAAAATCGCCATCACGACCCCGCACCGCGATCACCGAGACTTCGCACTCGAACGGCACGAAGGCTTCCAGGATCAGTCCGTGCGAATCGGAACCCAGCGCTTGCCACGCGGGGTCCGCGTCGTTGGCCGATTTCAGGCGGAACTGACCCTTGCCGTCGTAGCCCAGCCTGCGCGTTTTCAGGATCGCGGGCGCGCCGACCGCGCGTAGCGCGGCGTCCAGATCTTCGCGCGTGTCCACCGGCGCGAAAGCCGGCGTGCCAAGGCCGCATTCGCGGAACAGCGTCTTCTCAGCGAGGCGATCCTGCGCGGTGGCGAGCGCACGTGGATTGGGAAACACCTGCGTGCGCTGCGTCAACCACTGCGCGGTTTCCGCTGGCACGTTCTCGAAATCGAAGGTGGCGACGTCGATCTCGCGCGCGAATTTCTCCAGCGCTGCGAAATCGCGCCAGTCGGCGTGAATCAGCGGCGCGACCTGTCCCGCGCAGGCGTCTTCCGCGGTATCGACAATTTTGAATTCCACGCCCAACGGCGCACCGGCCAGCACCAGCATGCGCGCGAGCTGGCCCCCGCCCAGAATGCCGATCGTTCCCATCAACGCCTCGGCGCCTTGCGTGGATCGGGATTCTTCAACACATCCGCCGTCTGCCTGGCGCGAAATTTCTCCAGCGCCTTCGCGACCTTCGTGTCGTTCAACGCGATGATCGCCGCAGCGAACAATGCAGCATTGATCGCGCCGGCCTTGCCGATTGCCAGCGTACCGACGGGAATGCCCGCCGGCATCTGCACGATCGAGAGCAGCGAATCCAGACCCTTCAGCGCTTTCGATTCCACCGGCACACCCAGCACGGGCACGCGCGTCTTCGCGGCCAGCATGCCCGGCAAATGCGCGGCGCCACCGGCGCCGGCGATGATCGCTTGCAAACCGCGTTGCGCCGCGCTTTCGGTGTAGGCGAACAGCTTGTCCGGCGTGCGGTGCGCGGACACCACTTCAATCTCGTGCGCGATGTCGAACTGATCCAGCATCTGCGCTGCGTGCTGCAGAGTCTCCCAGTCGGAACGCGAGCCCATCACCACGCCGACGCGCGGGTTCGATTGCCTGGCCGCCATTGGTCGAGTTGCCCCAAAACCGCTATTGTACGATTGTACGTGCGCACCGGTTTTTGCGCCCCTTCGGTAAAAAGGGGGCAGCCGAAGTGAAGGTTCGGCGGGGTGGTGGGAGCATCACAGAGCGGCTATGTTCCTCAACCTTTTCGCTTCATTTCCTGGAGGCTCAGATTGGACAAGCGGCTGCTCGACATTCTCTGCGATCCCGTCAGCAAGACCCCGCTGCGCATGCTCAATGCAAATGAGCTGACGGCGTTGAACCGCGCGGTCGAAGCGGGTTCAGTCGATACCGTGGCCGGCGAGAAGGTGAAGTCGCCCCTGCAGGCTGGACTGATCACGGTGGACGGCAAGGTGGTCTACCGCATCGAAGACGACATCCCGGTGATGCTGCCGGATGAGGGCATCGGCACCCTGCAACTCGCCGATTTTCCGCGCTGAACCAGCGCTCACCGATCCGTGACGGCCGTCACGCTCCGGCTGCAAACCTCCGGCATACTTGCCGGACGCTTCCCGGATGCTCCGGCGCTTCAGTCATGACCACTCCTCAAAACGACCCTCGCGCAGAAAGCGGCAAGGTCGTCGAGCTCGGCAGCCGCGGAGATCCGCGCAACGAGCGCGTCGGTGAACTGCTGGGCGCGGTGCGCGCGCTGACGCTGAAGCGCAGCCATGAACTGGCGACGCATCTGCTGGACAATGTCGACGACGCGCTGTTCGACCTCGCCGAAAAGGCCGAGAGCAATGCTGCGCAGACGCAGTATTTCGACGGCATGCGCGAGGCGCGCAAGAAGCGGCCGCTGATCGAACGGCTGTTCGGCGAACAGGTCTCGCGCGGTTTCACCGATTTCGCCGCCGGCGCGCCGCGTACGCGCAGTGAGAATCCCGCAGCCGCACGCAACGCGGAGTTGTCGTTGGTCGATGACCGCGAGCTTGAAGAATCACTGGCGATCGCCAGCATGGTTTCCAAGGCCGACGGTCGCCTGTCGAGTGCGTTGCACGCGTTGAATCAGCGCCTGTCGGTGATCTGCGGCGGACACAAGATCGACGACGCCAACAATCCGCTGGGCCCCGCGGCGCTGGCACACGCGTTCCGCAACGCGCTGCGCGAACTCGATGTCGACATCAAGGTTCGGCTGATCATTTTGAAATTGTTCGAGCGCTATGTGCTCGCGGGGCTGGACGCGCTCTATCACGAAGTGAATGCGCTGCTGATGCAGGCCGGCGTGTTGCCGCATCTGCGCCATACGATCGCGCGCAGCAGCGCGGCCGCCGTGGCCGAGGGCGTCGCGCCGACGCCAGGTGCGGAGCGCGCGGCTGCGCCCGCGAATGCCGCCACGACGGCTGCAGTGCTAGCGGACGAGTCCGCTGGACTGCATGCGGAACTGATGCACACGTTGACGGCTCTGCTCGCCGCACGCCGGCAAGGCCGGTCGGCCGATTCGGGCCTGTCGACCGGCACGGCCGGCACCATCGCTTCACTCACGCCGGCCGAGTTGCTCGGCGCATTGACGCTGCTGCAGGGCGAAGCCGGTCCGCTGCCGGCGAACCCCGCGCCGCCCGAGGGCGACGCGACCGAAATGGTGCAGCATCTGAAAGACGAGTTGATGGCGCAGATTCGCCGTCTTTCCGGCGAAGCGCGCGCGCGCGTTTCCGGCGCCGACGAGGACACCATCGATCTGGTCGGCATGCTGTTCGAGTTCATCCTGCAGGATCGCACCATCCCCGCGCCGATGCAGGTGCTGCTGTCGCGCCTGCAGATTCCTTATCTGAAAGTGGCGATCCTCGATCGCCGCATGTTCGCGCACGCCTCGCATCCGGCGCGAAAGCTGCTCGATCTGCTCGCCGACACGTCGAAAGGCTGGTCGGAGGAATCCGACCGCGATCATCGTCTCTACGACAAGACCAAGGGCGTGGTCGACGCATTGCTTGCGGATTTCGACGACGACATCGGTGTGTTCGAACGCCAGCTCGCCGACTTCACCGCATTCGTCGAGAACAACCGTAAGCGCGCGGAACTGGCCGAGCAGCGCGCCGCGGAAGCGGCACGCGGTCGCGAACGCCTGCAGGAAGCGCGTCGCCGCGCCGCGCGCGAAATCGTCACGCGCATCGAGAACCGTTCGCTGCCGCTGCTGCTGCAGGGCGTGCTGACGCGGCCATGGGCGAATTATCTGGTGCTGGTGCTGCTGCGGCAGGGCGAGCAATCGCCGGAGTTCCACGATGCGCTGCGCTTCGTGGACGAGTTCGTCGACAGCGCGCAGATGCCGGGAGACGACGACGCGCGCGCGCAATTGCGCGATCGTCTGCCTTGGCTGGAGAAGACGCTCCGGCAAGGGCTCACCACCGTTGCGTTCCAGGAGCCGGACTTGCGCCGTTTGCTTGACGATCTGCACGATTTCTGGCGACGGCAACTCGGCGACCAACCTGCGATGCCGGAAGCGCCATCGCATCCGGCCGAACCGCTGCCGATTCCGGAAAGCGTCACCGCGATCCTCGATGAGGAACCGGCGGAAGCGCCAGTGACCGAAGCGGCCGCGGCGTCTGCCGACGACACACAACATATCCAGACGGTGCGCGCACTGAAAGTCGGTGCATGGATCGAATTCGTCGATTCCCAAGGCACGCGCGAACGCGCCAAGTTGTCGTGGATCAGCCCGATCAGCGGCAAATATCTGTTCGTCAACCGCCGCGGTTTGAAAGTGGCCGACCGCAGCGTGCAGCAACTGGCCGCCGAACTGCGCGATGGTCGCGCGATCATCCTCGAGGAAGTGCCGCTGTTCGACCGCGCGCTCGATGCGATCGTGGAGCGTTTGCGGCAGGCGCAGGCCGAGCGGCAGGGCGGATAGGGGCGAGTCGCGGAGCGCCTTGTTGCAGCGTCCGGCAAGACTCTTGCGACGGACCTTCGCTTCTTGCGGCGCATGCAGTCTTGCCGCGACGTTCGGTTTTTGCGCCCTCGCCACCCCCTCATTCCTGGCTTTCTTGCGACAATCTCGTTTTCCGCGAGATCTTCATGGCCGAAACAAAACCATCACAGGAAGTCATCGAATCAGACGTGCGCCGGGCGCTGGCCGAGGATTTCGGCACGGGCGACGCCACCGCAGATCTGATCGATGCGAACGCGCGGGCGAAGGCACGCATCGTCTGCCGCGAACGCGCGGTGATCGCCGGCATTCCCTGGGCACAGGCCTGTTTTCGGCAACTCGATTCCGATGCGCACATCGATTGGCATTGTGCCGACGGCAATCGCGTCGAAGCCGATTTCGTGTTGTGCCACATTGAGGGCAAGGCGCGCGCGCTGGTCGGTGCGGAACGCTGCGCGCTGAATTTCCTGCAGACGCTGTCGGCCACTGCGACAGTGACGCGCGCCTATGTGGATGCGGTGGCAGGCACACGCGCGACGATCCTCGATACGCGCAAGACGCTGCCGGGCCTGCGACTCGCGCAGAAATATGCGGTGCGCTGCGGCGGCGGCTCAAACCATCGCATCGGCCTGTTCGACGCGATCCTGATCAAGGAGAACCACGTGCTGGCCGCGGGCGGCATCGAAGCCGCGATCGCTGCGGCGCGCGCACGTCATCCCGACCTGCTGCTGGAAGTGGAAGCCGAATCGCTGGAGGAACTGACACAGGCGTTGCGCGCCGGCCCCGACCGCGTGCTGCTGGACGATTTCTCGCCGTCGATGTTGCGCGACGCGGTGGCATTGAGCGGCGGCCGCGTACCGCTGGAAGTTTCGGGCGGCGTCGATCTCGCTCGCGTGCGCGAGATCGCCGAATGCGGGGTGGATTACATCTCGATCGGCGCGCTCACGAAACATGTGCGCGCGATCGATTTGTCGATGCGCTTCGTATAGGCGTGTTTCAACCCGCCGCGCTGTTTATTCGCTGCGGGTCGAGACCCTATAAGGCCCCGACACTACGCGCGATCAGCAACGCCAGCACCACTGCGAGAACGACCAGCACGGCAATACGCAGCGCGTGCGGCCGGCGCGATGTCGATGCGACAGCGGGCGCGGAATTTTCCGCGCCGGGAGCCAGCAGGCGGAAGCGCACGGTATCCAGCGCGAGTTCGTCTCCGGGTTTCAGCACGCCATCATGGACACGCTTGCCATTGATGTATGTGCCGTTGGCCGAATCCAGGTCTTCGACCAGCACGCCGTCGGGCGCGGGTTTCAACCGCGCGTGCTTGCGCGAGATTTCGCTCAAGGGGATGCAAATGTCGCAGTCGGCCTGACGCCCCAGCGTCAGCGAACCCGTGACGCCGAAGCTGCGGCCGAAGATCGGGCCGGACACGCCGCGCAGCACATAACGGGGCACTGCCGCGCGCATGCGCGTGCTGCGCTCCTCGTCTTCCACCGCGGCATCTTTCACCATGCGGCAGCGCACCGAGGCGAACTCGATCGTGTCGCCCGCCTTCACGACGATCGCGTCGCGCACCAGGTTGCCGTTCAAGCGCACCGGTTCGGCTAGTGGCTGCAACTGCACACGTTCGCCATGCCGCTCGATGCGCGCGTGCACCGGCGCGATGCCCGGTTGCGCCAGCACCACAGTCGCATCGGCGGCGGCGCCGAGCGTCGTGATGCCTTCCGGCAAGTTCAGAGGCGTGTGCTCGCCACCGACGAAAATCAATTGCATTGCAGATCCCGTGTAATCAATTGCATTGCAGATCCCGTGTAATCAATTGCATTGCAGATCCCGTGTGCGCGAACGCGTTGTGCCGTACCTGCGTGCCGCTGGGAACGGCGCTTGGTAATCCCCATACAATGCGCGCATGTTAACCGGAAACGACGCCCTGCTGCCGCTGACGACCTGCGTACTGATTGGCCTGCTCTGGTATGCCTCAATGCGGGCACGCGAACGCGCGATCGCGCACGCGCAGCGGTTGTGCAACCGATACGGCGCGCAGATGCTGGATCAGAGCGTGGTACTGCACGGTCTGCGCCCATTATGGCGTGGCGGCCGGCCGCGGCTGCTGCGCAGCTATCGTTTCGATCTCAGTTATGCCGGCAACGACCGCCACCGCGCCAGTTTGATGCTGGCCGGCGACCGGTTGGTCGATTACAGCCTGCCTGCACGAGAGGAGCCGCTTGTCGAGCCGGCGCGCGGCGATGCCCTCAAAATTGCGCCCGCGCCGCGCGAGAGCGGCGTCGACATGACGATCGTCCAAGGCGACAATGTGGTGCCGATCACGCGCGGGCGCAGGACGTTGCATTGAGCGGGGCGAGGGATTATGGCGAAGGCGCAAAAAGCCGGATGCAGATGCAAGGTTGCAGTGCGCCGACAAGGACCGAACGTTCGCGGTTATCAGATCCGCCAGATGCCGCAACAGAACGCCCCGCTACTCGTCCCTATTCCCTGCCTTTTATGACCCGCAACTTCGGCGGACCTTTCGGTGGTGGCTGGTCGCCAGGCGATTCTGCGGATTGGTCCAACGATGCATCCGCTTGCTTCGCGAGAGCGTCCCGCGATGCAGCTCCGGATTGCGACGATGCGGAAACGCCCGCATCTTCCGGCGCCAGCATCATGCCCTGCCCGTTTTCGTGGGCATAGATCGCCAGCACCGCTTCGATGGGTACGTCGAGCGTGTGGCTGACGCCCCCGAAACGCGCCAAGCAACGAATGCGTTCGTTGCCCAATTCCAGATTGGCGACCGCGCGCATGGCGAGATTCAGCACCACCCGGCCGTCGCGGACGGTGTGGGGCGGCACACGCACGCCGGGTTTTGAAGCATCGACCAGAATGTAAGGCGTCAAGCCGTTGTCGCTGATCCAGTCGTAGATCGCCCGCAGCAAGTACGGGCGATTGGATGTCATCGTGGATTCTTGTTCGGCCAATTCGGAAACTCAGGCAAGCGCTGCAAGCGTAACGCAGTTCAGGCGCTCGCTTCATGAAGTGTGCGCTCATCCGGCGTCAGGCTGCGAGCGAAGCCCTGACCGCGGAAGATGCGCTCGCCGTAATCGAGAATCGGCTTGCCTTCGCGCGGCAGTTCCACGCCCAGCCTCGGCAGGCGCCAGATCACCGGCGAGACCAGGCAATCGGCCAGGCTCATTTCAGGGTTGAGGAAGAACCTGGACGCCTTGAACAGCGGCAGCGCGGACATCAACGCATCGCGCAACTTTCGGCGCGCGGGTTCGGCCGAACGCCCTCCGGTCTGGATGGTTTCGATCAGCGGCAGCCAATCGCGCTCGATGCGCACGCAGGCCAGTCGCAGGCGCGCACGCGAGAGCGGATCGACCGGCATCAGCGGCGGATGCGGATAGCGCTCGTCGAGGTATTCGCAGATCAGCGCCGGCTGATACAGCACCAGATCGCGATCCAGCAGCGTCGGCACGTCGCCGTAGGGATTGAATTGCAGCAGTTCCTCGGAAGGCTTGCCGAGCGTCTCTTCGACGCGGTCGTAACCGACGCCTTTGGCCGCCAGCACCATGCGCACACGATGGCATTGCACGTTGTCGGACGCGGTGAACAAGGTGAGCACGGAGCGCGAACGAGCGGTTTGGGTCATCGTCATTTCCCCTTCGCCGGTCGGCTCACGGCCGGCATTCTTTGCGCGCAGACCGGCAGCGCGTCAATGCACGTCCTTCCAGTATTCCTTCTTGAGTACGAAGGCCGCGAAGGTGAACAAGGCGAGATAGATCAGAACCCATGCGCCGATCGCAGTGCGCTTCAGCGCAGCGGGTTCCGACGCGTACTGCAGGAACGAGGTGAGGTCACGTACCGCTTGTGCGTACTGCTCGGCACTCATACTGCCGGGCTTGCTGATCACCAGCTTCTCGACTTCCGGCTCCCCGCCGGGCTTCACGGGCTTCATCACCGCAGTCTGGATGCCTTGCAGTTCCCACAGCGGGAATGGCATCGACGCATTCGGGAAAACGGTATTGTTCCAGCCCACCGGTCGCGAAGGATCGACATAGAAGGAATGCAGGTAGGCGCTGACCCAATCCGCCCCCTTGGCGCGCACTTCCAGAGACAGATCGGGCGGCGCTTTGCCGAACCATTTCTCCGCGTCTTCCGGTTTCATGGCCGACTCCACCGGTTCGCCGAACTTGGCGCCCGTGAAGTTCAGCTTGTCCATTACCTGCTGTTCGGTGAGGCCCAGATCATCGGCGATGCGCGAATAGCGCAGGTACTTCAGTGAGTGGCAGCCCACGCAATAGTTGAAGAAGAGCTTGGCGCCGCGCTGCAGCGAAGCCTGATCGGCGATGCTGGTATTGGCATTCGGGTAGCCGCTTTCTTCCGCGTGGGCCGCGCAGGCTCCGGCGAGCAATACGAGTGCAAGAAGAATGGCTTTCAACATCTGCATGGACAGCTCGCTTTTTGCTTTTCTGGAAAATGCGGAGACGAATTGACCGCTTTTGCTCTGCGCAAGGATGCGCCTGGCTTCAATGCTGCACCACCGTTACCCGCTCCGGCACCGGCTTGGTCTTCTCCCAGCCGAAATACGTATAGGCCCACAGGAAGAGGAAATAACCGAAATACAGGAACGTCAGGATGCGCCCGAAAGTGTTCTCGATGAAGGTGAGGTCCGCATTCGGCCCGAAGATTTCGGGAATCCACTCGGTGGTCTTGCCGGCGCCGATCGAACCCAGCAGCACGAACACGATGGCGAACATCGCCAGCGCGACCTTGTAACCCGTGCCGCGGTAGCGGATCGACTTCACCTTGCCGCGATCCAGCCAGGGCACCAGGAACAGCACCACGATCGAGCACAGCAGCGCAATCACGCCAAGCCCTTTGCTCGGGATCACGCGCAGGATCGCGTAGAACGGCGTGAAGTACCACACCGGCTTGATCTCCGCCGGCGTCACCAGATTGTTGGCCGGAATGAAATTATCGTGCTCTAAGAACCAGCCGCCGACGGTCGGCTCGAAGAAGATGATGAAGGCGCACAAGATCAGGAAGATGCCAACGCCGAACAGATCCTTCACCGTGTAGTACGGGTGGAACGGGATGCCATCCAGCGGATGACCGTCCGGCCCCTTCTTCTGCTTGATCTCCACGCCGTCGGGATTGTTGGACCCGACTTCATGCAATGCCGAGAGGTGCAGCACCACCAGCAACAGGAGCACCAGCGGCAGCGCGATCACGTGCAGCGCGAAGAAGCGGTTGAGCGTGGCGCCAGAGGGAATGAAATCGCCCATGATCCAGGTCACCAGATCCTTGCCGATCACCGGCACCGCGCTGAACAGCGTGATGATCACCTTGGCGCCCCAGAACGACATGTTGCCCCATGGCAGCACGTAACCCATGAAAGCTTCGGCCATCAGCGCCAGGAAGATCAGCATGCCAAGCAACCACACCAGTTCTCGCGGCTTCTTGTACGAGCCGTACATCAGCCCGCGGAACATGTGCAGATACACGACGACAAAAAACATCGACGCGCCGACTTCATGCATGTAGCGGATCAGCCAACCCCAGTTGACGTCGCGCATGATGTATTCGACCGACGAGAACGCACCGTCCGCGGTCGGGGTGTAGAACATCGTCAAGAAGATGCCGGTGACGATCTGGTTCACCAGCACCAGCAGCGCCAGCGAACCGAAGTAATACATCACGTTGAAGTTCTTCGGCGCGTAATAACCCGTGGTGTGCGACGCCGTGAACGAGAGGATCGGCAAGCGCTCCTCGATCCAGGCCAGCAGGCGGTTGCGCGGACGGATTGTGACGTGTTCTGTCATGCCGAAGCTCCATTCGGATCAACGCCGATCTGGACGTGCGTATCGTCCACGAAGTGATACGGCGGCACCACCAGGTTGGCGGGCGCAGGCACGCCGTCGTACACGCGCGCGGACATGTCGTAGCGGGACTTGTGGCAGGGGCAGTAGAAACCGCCCTTCCAGTTCGGGTCGAACGGCTCGGGCTTCACTTCGCCCTTGTAATCGGGCACACAACCCAGGTGCGTGCAGATGCCGATCACCACCAGCCATTCCGGCTTGATGGAACGATATTCGTTCTGGCAATACTTGGGCTGCTGATCGGTGTTCTCGCTCTTGGGATCCTTCAGTCGCGAATCCTGTGCGGGCAAACCGGCGAGCTGCTCCTGGGTGCGGTTGACGATAAACACCGGCAGGCCGCGCCAGCCGTAGCGCACCATCTGGCCCTGTTCGATCTTGCTGATGTCGACAGTGACCGGGGCCGCGGCGGACTTGGCGCGCGCGCTGGGCAGCCACGACTCGATGAACGGGATTGCCGTGACGACCACGCCGACTCCGCCGATCAGGGCGGTGCTGCCGGCCAGGAACCGGCGCCGGCCGTGGTTGACTTCGTTCGCCATCAAAAGATTCTCCACTCAGGAAGCTGCCGTTTGTTGCTTATCGGCTTTCGTTCTACGTAACCACTCGCACTTCCACAACCCCATCCCCCCACCAGATCCAGCGGGGTTGATCGCCCCGTTGACTCAAGGGGGCTAAAGATCAACGGCTCGCCTGTGCATCAACCGGGCTCCGTCACCACAAAGAGCCCGCATTTCGCAATCGGCCGGCCCCAAAAACGTGCTAGTTTAACGATCGGCCTGCCGGTACACAATCTAAAGCCGGTTTCCGTTCCAACCGTTCTCCCTGAGCGTAGCCTCTCTCCAAGACCGAAGTCGAAGGAGGCCTTTAGACTCCGCTCGCCGCGCGAGCTACGCTCGACGCGAACGGATCCAAGGAAGCTCTGATTTATCAGAGTTTCCGCGCGGCGCATGGATGCGTCGCACGCAAAGCAAGCACGCTTCAGCTTCATGTGCTTGATTTGCGAAGCCCAATCCGGACGTGTACCAGATTCGGCGTGCTCTGACGGATCCAGGACGGATTTGTGCAGAGCCTTCCTAACAGAGTGTTGGGAAACACCTGTTAGCGCAGGCCATGGACGGCCTGCCGCGGATCATGCGGTACAAGCGCATGATCCGTCTAAGCTCGAGTCAGGGCGTGTACCGGACTTGAGCGCGTCGAGAAAGTGCAGGACAGCACTTTACTCAACAGTCTGTCAAAGAGCCGCCTTCGCGCGGACTGATGCGTCCAGCGTGAGCACATGTCGCGTATTGCCCGTCCGCTCCTGTTCTTCCTGCAATTCGCGGTGGCGGGCCTAGCCGCCGCGTTCGTGATCGGCCTGCTCTGGCCGGGTCTGGGCACGCGCCTGCGTACCGGTTTGGGATTCGCTCCCCGCACGACGCTGGAGCAGGTCGTGCAGACGGCGCACCCGAATCTGGGCGAAGGACCCATTTCCTACGCCGATGCCGTCGAACGTGCCGCCCCCGCGGTCGTCAATATCTACGCGGACAAAATCGTCACTGAGCGCGCGATCAAGGTGTTCCCCGATCCGCTGATGCAACGGCTGTTCGGCGGCGACACCGGCCAGACGCTGAGGCGCCGCGAACAAAGCCTGGGGAGTGGCGTGATCTTCACGCCCGACGGCTACGTGCTCACCAACAATCACGTGATCGCGGGCGCCGACGACATCCAGGTGATGCTCTACGACGGCCGCGTCGCGCACGCGCACGTGGTCGGCAGCGACAGCGACACCGATCTGGCCGTGCTGAAAGTGGATGCCGGCAAACTGCCGTCGATCAAGACTGATCCCGACCCGCCGCGCGTGGGCGACGTGGTGCTGGCGATCGGCAATCCCTTCGGCATCGGCCAGACGGTGACGATGGGCATCGTCAGCGCGATCGGCCGGCAATTGAGCCTGTCGCCCTACGAGGATTTCATTCAGACCGACGCAGCGATCAACTCCGGCAATTCCGGCGGCGCGCTGGTGAATGCGCGCGGACAACTGGTCGGCATCAACACCGCGATGCTGGAGCGTGGCGTCGGCGCGGAAGGCATCGGTTTCGCCATTCCGGTGCGCACCGCCAAGATGGTGCTGGAGCAGATCGTCGAACATGGCAGCGTGGTGCGCGGCTGGCTGGGCGCCGATTACGCTGGCGTCACCGTGGCGGCCAATTCCGGCCTTCCCGCCGCGGCGCGCGGCGCCACCGTCACCGACGTCTATCCCGGCGGACCCGCCGCAAAGGCCGGTCTGCAACCCGGCGACGTGCTGCTGCAGGTAGGCAAGCAGCCGGTGATCGACCCCGCCGACCTACGCAACCGCGAAGCGGAAATGAAACCGGGCACGACCGTGGAAGTATCCGGCCTGCGCGACGGCACACCGTTCCACACCGACGTGGTGCTGGCGCGAAGGCCGGAGGTGCGTGCGACGGGAGCGAGCGGATGAGGATGAGGCGTGAGGGTAGCTCGGTTGGGCGGGAGCAGCGAAGCGGATTCCGCTGTCCGAGTTGAACCTACTGCACGCCCGCCGCCGCCAGCGTGGTCGGGTGCAAAGCTTCCAGATAGCGCTTGCGCAGGATGGCGACGCGTTTGACGTACACCTGCGTCTCGTCGTACGGCGGCACACCGTTGTATTTGCGCACGGCGGCTTCGCCGGCGTTGTACCCGGCGACCGCCAGCGCCACGTTGCCGCCGAAATCTCGCAGCAGTTGCGCGAGGTAGGCCGCGCCGCCGCGGATGTTCTGATCGATGTCGAAGGCGTCGGTGACGCCGAGATCGGCGGCGGTGCCGGGCATCAGTTGCATCAGGCCCTGCGCGCCCTTGTACGACAGCGCGCGCGGATTGAAAGCGGATTCGGCGTGGATCACCGCGCGCAGCAGCGCCTCGCTGATACCGTTGTGCTGCGCGGCCGCGCGGATTTCGTCGCCGTAATCGTTCAAGTGCAACGCGACCGTGTTGAAATTCACGCGCGAATGCACATTGCAGGCGTAGCACGTGATGATGTAGGTGAACAGCATCTTCGCGTTCGCGCCCTGCGCGCGCGAGGCGATGTTGGTGTATTCCACGCTGCCGTCCGCGCGCGCGATCTTGTACACCGCGCCGCGTTTGGGCGCTTCGGGTTTCACCGTCAACGGCGCGGGCGCGAATGCGGCTGGTGTCACGTTCACCACGGTTTTCGTTTGCGTTGGCGCAGCGATCGCGCCGCGCGGCGGTGATGTGGACGAGCCAGCCGCCTTCTCCGGTTTCAATGCACGCGGCAACAGATCCACCGCGATCTTGTCCATCAACTCCATCGGCCAGGGTTTTTCGACATCCACCAGTCCGGGCACCGGCGGCGGCGGCAATTCCCGCATGACCGGCGCCGGCGCCTGCGCCAGCGGCTTGATCGCGATCACCGCCGGATTGGCCTGCACTTCCTTGGGCGGCGATGCAGGACTCGTGCTGTCCGGCGGTGCATACGCGGCCGGCACAAATTCGTGGATCGGCGCGGCATCGGCGGTCGCGATCGGCACCGCGGCGATGGGCGCCGCGCGCGGCACGTGATGCGGCCGCGGCGCTTCGAGGTTGCTGATCAGCTTGCAATTGCGATAGCCGGCCGTGTGATCGGCCACCACCATCTCTCCCTGGCTGCCGTCGCAGCGGTACAGCGCGCCATGTGCAGGCAAGACCATGATCATTGACAGAATCAGCGCGCCGATCCGCAACGCGCGCGCACCCGGCATCCGCCGCGCTGGCAGCGAATGGTCGAAGGAAACGGAATGCGCGCGACGGCCGCCCGTTTCCCCAGCGTCTGTGGCGGTGTGCATGGCGGGCACAGTGTGCTCTCAAGGTCAGGCTCTGCCAAGCGTCCGGATTCACGTTTCGGGCCAGTGCTCCCGGCATCCGGGTAAAATGGCCCCCTTGCCCGCTCCGCCTCAGGCCATGTCCGCCCGTCCCGCGACCCCACCCACCGGCAAGGTCTTCATCAAGACCCACGGCTGCCAGATGAATGAGTACGACAGCGCGCGCATGGCCGACGTGCTGGCGGATGCGCACGGGCTGGAGTTGACGCAGGATGAAACTGAAGCGGACGTGATCCTGGTCAATACCTGCTCGATTCGCGAGAAGGCGCAGGAGAAGGTGTTTTCGCAGCTCGGTCGCTGGAGGGAATTGAAGCAGGCCAACCCGCAGGTGTTGATCGGCGTCGGCGGTTGCGTGGCGAGCCAGGAAGGCGAGGCGATCGTCAAGCGCGCGCCGTATGTCGATCTGGTGTTCGGCCCGCAGACATTGCACCGCCTGCCGCAACTGATCGAAGCGCGCCGCGCGACCGGCGCGCCGCAGGTGGACATTTCGTTTCCCGAGATCGAGAAGTTCGATTCGTTGCCCGAGCCGCGTGCGGAAGGGCCGAGCGCATTCGTTTCCATCATGGAGGGCTGCTCGAAATATTGTTCGTTCTGCGTGGTGCCCTACACACGCGGCACGGAAATCTCGCGGCCGTTCGACGACGTGCTGGCGGAAGTGGCGTCGCTCGCCGAACAGGGCGTGCGCGAAATCAACCTGCTGGGCCAGAACGTTAACGCCTATCGCGGGCCGATGCATGATGGCGGCGTGGCCGATCTCGCACTGCTGATCCGCGCGATCGCGCAATTGGATGAGATCGGCCGCATCCGTTTCACCACGTCGCATCCACTGGAGTTCTCGGATTCGCTGATCGCGGCCTATCGCGACGTGCCGAAGCTGGCGAATTACCTGCACCTCCCCGTGCAGTCCGGTTCCGATCGGATTCTCTCGGCGATGAAACGCGGCTACACCGCGCTCGAATTCAAGGCGAAGATCCGGAAATTGCGCGCAGTACGGCCGGATATTTCTGTCTCGAGCGATTTCATCGTCGGCTTCCCCGGCGAGACCGACGCGGATTTCGAAGCGACCATGAAACTGATCGAAGACGTCGGTTTCGACCAATCGTTCTCCTTTATCTACTCGCGTCGGCCCGGCACACCCGCGGCCAGCTTGCACGACGACACGCCCGATGAAGTGAAACACGCGCGGCTGACGCGCCTGCAAAACACCATTAACGCGTACGCTGCGAAAATCAGCGAGGCGATGGTCGGCAGCCTGCAGCGCGTGTTGGTCACGGGCCCGAGCGCGCGCAACCCGAACGAGCTCACCGGCAAGACCGAGAACATGCGTTCGGTGAATTTTCCCGGCGATGCGCGCCTGATCGGCCAATTCGTGGACGTGACGATCACCGCGGCGCTCACCAATTCGTTGCGCGCGCGTGTCGTGCGTAACGACGCACAAGCGGCATGACCGAACCGCTCACCCAGCGCGATCTCGCGCTCGAACCGGATGACGCGCAGCGGCTGGCCAATCTGTGCGGGCCGTTCGACGAGCACCTGCGGCAGATCGAACTGCGGCTTGGCGTCGAGATCAACAACCGCGGCAATCTGTTTCGCGTGATCGGGGAGGAATTCGCGGTCAAGGCGGGCGAGCGCCTGTTGCGCGACCTGTATGCCGCCACCGAATGCGAAACGCTGACGGGCGCGAAGATCAACTTGCACTTGGCCGAGTCCGGCGTGGACGCGCTGACCGAACAGGCCGCGGAAAGCGCGCAGGAAGTAACGATCAAGGTCAAGCGCGGTGTGATCCGCGGCCGCGGCCCGAACCAGATGCGCTACCTGCACGCGATCGCCACGCACGACGTCAATTTCGGCGTCGGCCCGGCCGGCACGGGCAAGACCTATCTCGCGGTCGCCAGCGCGGTGGAAGCGCTGGAAGCCGGCCGCGCGCAACGCCTGATCCTGGTGCGGCCCGCGGTGGAAGCGGGCGAAAAACTCGGGTTTCTGCCGGGCGATCTGGCGCAGAAGGTCGATCCCTACTTGCGCCCGCTGTACGACGCGCTGTACGAAATGCTCGGTTTCGAGCGCGTGGCGAAACTGCTGGAACGCAACGTGATCGAGATCGCGCCGCTCGCGTACATGCGCGGCCGCACCTTGAACGACTGCTTCGTGATCCTCGACGAGGCGCAGAACACCACGGTCGAGCAGATGAAAATGTTCCTGACCCGCATCGGCTTCGGTTCGGTCGCCGTGGTCACCGGCGACGTGACCCAGGTCGATCTGCCGCGCAATGCGCGCTCGGGCCTGCGTCACGTGATCGAAGTGCTGCGGGGTGTCGATGGCATCAGCTTCACCTTCTTCACCTCGCGCGACGTGGTGCGGCATCCGCTGGTGGCGAAGATCGTGCGAGCGTACGAATCTGCCGAGCAGCGCGAATCCGATGCCGGCGATTGAGTTGCATGTTTCCTGCGCCGCGCCTCGCCGCGGCGTGCCGGCGCCCGCGAGTTTCCGCCGTTGGGTCGAAGCCGCGCTGGAAGGTGCGCGGCATCGCAAAGCCTCGGAAGTGTCGTTGCGCATTGTCGGCGCTCGCGAAGGCCGAGCGCTCAACCGTCGCTACCGCGGACGAGATTACGCGACCAACGTGCTGTCGTTCCCGGTCGAGTTGCCGGATGGGATCGAGTCGCCGCTGCTGGGCGATATCGTGATCTGCGCGCCAGTGGTCGCAGGCGAGGCGCGCGAACAGGGCAAGGCCGTTCGCGACCACTATGCGCATCTGACCGTTCACGGTGTGCTGCACCTGCTGGGATTTGATCACCAGAACGAACGCGACGCCGCCAAGATGGAAACGCTGGAGACGCGCGTGCTGGCGAGGTTGGGGGTCAATGATCCTTATCAGAATGAAGCGGAGATTGAGAACGATTGATGGGAACGCGAAAACCGCAGATCGCTGCAGGATCGAGACGCCTGCGGAAGCATGATCTCTCCTCGCGTTTCACTCTTCCGCTACACTATTAGTTCCGCCCCTTCGGGGACGTGCTTTAGTCCATGTCCGCAGAACCTCCCAGTACCTCCGGCCCCGTCCACCGCTCCTGGTGGGACCGTCTGGGCCACATGCTTTCCGGTGAACCGCGCAATCGCGAGGAATTGCTCGCCGAATTGCGCGAGGCGCAGGCCAACGGCCTGCTCTCCAGCGACACCTACGCCATGATCGAAGGTGCGCTGCGCGTCGCGCACATGACCGTGGATGACGTGATGGTGCCGCGTGCGCAGATGGTGATGCTGGCGATCGATGACGATCCCGCCTCGATCCTTTCGACGGTGGTCGAATCCGGTCACTCCCGTTTTCCGGTGCACGGCGAGGACAAGGACGAGATTCTCGGCGTCCTGCTCGCGAAAGATTTATTGCGCGGCTGCGCGGATGGCAAACCCGCCGATGTGCGCGCGCTGCTGCGCCCGGCGATGATGATCCCGGAATCGATGCGCCTCAACGTGCTGCTGGCGGAACTGCGCCGCTCGCGCAATCACATGGCGGTAGTCGTGGACGAGTATGGCGGCGTTGCTGGCCTGATCACCATCGAGGACATCCTCGAGGAAATCGTCGGCGAGATCGACGACGAACACGACGACGAGGTCGAACCACGCATGATCGTCCCGGCCGGCGAATCCGAATGGCTGGTAGATGCGCTGACGCCGATCGAGGACTTCAACGAGCAATTCGGCAGCGCGTTCTCGGACGAGGAGCACGACACCATCGGCGGCATGGTCACCGCCGAAATCGGCCACCTGCCCGAACCCGGCGAGGAGTCCACGCTGGATGGCTTCGTCTTCAGCGTCACCCGCGCCGACGATCGGCGCGTGTTGCAATTCCGGGTGCGCAAGCGCGATGCGGCGTGAACCGCGGCGCGCGCGGTTCCTGCACTGCATCGCCCTGATCGCGATCTTCGCCTGCATTGCGTTTTCGGAACGCGCCCAAGCCGACATTCCATATGCCTCCGGCGAAGACCTGCGCGTCGATCTCTACACCTACGGCCCGGGCGAGATCTACTGGGAACGCTTCGGCCACGACGCGCTGGTACTGACGGATGTGCGCGATGGCCAGGCGATCGCCTTCAACTACGGCCTGTTCGATTTCAACCAGAAGAATTTCTTCCTCAACTTCGCGCGCGGGCGCATGAATTATCTCGCCGCCGCGTGGCCGCTGGCGGATGATCTCAATGAATACGAAGGCGAAGGCCGCTGGATCCTGGCGCAGCGCCTGAACCTTACGCCGCAGCAGCGCGCGCGTCTGCGCGATTTCCTGATCTGGAACGTGCAGCCGCAGAACGCGCGCTACGCCTACGACTACTACGTCGCCAACTGCACCACGCGCATCCGCGACGCATTGAACGACGTGCTCGGCGGCGCGTTGCGCGCGCAGATGCAGCAACAGCCGCGCACATTCACCTATCGATCGCAAACCCTGCGGCTGATGGCCGCGCAGCCGTGGCTGATGCTGCTGCTCGATCTCGGGCTCGGTCCCTACGCCGACCAGCCGTTGAACGGCTGGAGCGGAAGTTTTCTGCCCGCGCAATTGATGCAGACGTTGCGCAGCGTGCGCACGCCAGACGGACAGCCTCTCGTCATCCACGAAACACTTATCGCGCAGGCGCGCATTCCGCCGCCATCCGATTCTTCACCCGCCTTGCGCTGGCCGATGCTTGCCATCGGCCTGATCATCGGTATTGCCTTCGCGCTGGCCGGATGGTTTCGTCGATGCAACCGCATCGCGCGTTATGCGTTCGCTTTCGGCGGCGCGTTTTACACGCTGCTCGCCGGCATCGCCGGAGCCGGCATGGCCCTGCTGTGGGCCTTCACCGCGCACCGCTCCGCCTGGGCCAATGCAAACCTGCTCTTGTTCGATCCGCTGGCGCTGCTCCTGATCCCCGCCCTGCTGCCCCTCGCGCGCCGCGAAGCACGCGCGAGCCACTTCGCCATCGCATTGACCTCCGTCTTCGCGCTCGTCGCACTCATCGCGCTGATCCTCCACCTCACCGGCCTCCTGCCGCAACACAACCTGCACTGGATCCTGCTCGCGCTGCCGGTGTGGCTGGGGGTGTTATCTGGATTGCGACGATATGGCGAGGAGAGATAATCGGCCCGTCGCGATGGCTTGACTTGGGGTCGTCGCATGATTTGCGACAATCCTGTGTGCACACTCCGTATGGTATCGCCAGCGGATGCGCTGAGAGCCCAGCGCCTTTCGCGCAAATCAGCCAGTGTGGGGGGAACTAGAGAGGCCAGTCCCGTGAGCTAATCAGGTTTGGGCTGAAAGGGCGGCCATTGGCACTTTTGGCAAGTGACTGAGGCGCGGCGACCGCGATCACCTTGCAGACCTTATCCCAAGCAGCCTGCAACTGAAACACGCCCCCCCCCCCGCAATCTCCGAATGGCGTGGCATCATCCACGCATGGATACGCCGTCGAAAAACCCCATGGTCGCCAACTGCGTCGCCTATGACGCGCAGGGGCGGCGTATCGATGACATCACGCTGGATGAAATCAGCGATGTGCTGGCAAAGCCGGACACGTTCGTGTGGGTCGGGCTGGTGGAACCGGATGAAGCGCTGCTGCAAAAGATGAGCGAGGAATTCGGCCTGCACGAACTCGCGGTCGAGGACGCGCACAGCGCGCACCAGCGGCCGAAGATCGAGGCCTACGGCGATTCGTTGTTCATCGTGGTGCAAACCGCGCAACTGCTCGGTGGCAACATCAGCTTTGGTGAAACGCACATCTTTCTGGGCCCGCGTTATCTGCTGACCGTGCGCCACGGCGCTTCACTTTCCTACGCGCCGGCGCGGCGCAGTTGCGAAAGCGCGCCCGATCACCTCGCCTATGGTCCGAGTTACGGCCTGTACTCGGTGCTGGATTTCATCGTCGACAACTTTCTGCCGATCGTGCAGGAGTTCAAGAAGGAACTGCAGGAGCTGGAGCAGGACATCTTTGCCGAGTCGTACAAGCGCGACACCATCAAGCGGCTGTACGACATGCAGCGCGAACTGCTGAACCTGAAACTCGCGGTGGCCCCGCTGCAGGACATTCTGAGTCAATTGGTGCGCCTGCATCCCAACCTGATCCGCGACGAGGTGCGGCCGTATTTCCGCGACGTGCACGATCACGTCACGCGCGTCAGCGACGCGATTGGTTCGATGCGGGAGATGCTGGGCGCGGCGATGAACGTCAATCTCTCGCTGATCACCGTGCGCCAAAACGAAGTGGTGAAACGACTGGCGGGCTGGGCCGCGCTGCTGGCCGCGCCGACGTTGCTGGCGAGCTGGTATGGCATGAACTTTCACAACATGCCGGAACTGGACAAGCCTTATGCGTATCCAGTCGTGATCGCGGTGACGCTGATCGTGTGCACGGCGCTGTATATCGGCCTCAAACGCGCGAAGTGGCTGTAGCGCATCACCCCGGGTCGGCGACAATTTCCGTTCTCGCCACAGGCGCGCGCCGCGACATCCAAAGCAGGATCAAACCAACCGCGATCAGCGGGATCGATTGCACCTGGCCCATCGTCAGCCAGTGTGTGCCGAGCAAATACCCAAGTTGCGGATCGGGCATGCGCACGAATTCCACCGCGAAACGAAAACATCCGTACATCAGCGCGAACAGGCCGGAAACGGCGTAGCGGGGGCGAGGTTTCATCGAGTAGATCCACAGTACGCTGAACATCACCACGCCTTCCAGGAAAAATTCGTACAGCTCGGAAGGTTGCCGTGCATAGGCATCCAGCGCGCCGGTCTGCCACAACGCGTGAAGTTGCGCGAGGGTCGCCTCGCGATACTGAGGCACGTTCTGCTGCACCGCATGCGGAAACACCATGCCCCACGGCTGCGAGGTGAGCTTGCCCCACAGTTCGCCGTTGATGAAATTGCCCAGCCGCCCCAGCCCCAGACCGATCGGCACCAGCGGCGCGACGAAATCCACCACATCGAAATAATGCGTGATGCGCGCGCGATGCCGCGTCCACCACCACAGGCTTGCCACCAGCACACCCACCAGTCCGCCGTGGAAGGACATGCCGCCATCCCAGATGCGGAACAGCGCCAGCGGCTCCTTCCATATCCAATCCAGTAGGCTCGGCGCGACGTCGGACTTGTAATAAAACAGCATGTACCAGATGCGTCCGCCGACGATGATGCCGAGCATCACGTAGAACGCGAGATCGGCCAGTGCGTCGCGGCTGACTGGCAGCCGGCCCTTCGCGCGACGGTAATTGCCCAGCACCCAGCCGCCGACGAAACCGCCGAGGTACATCAGCCCATACCAGTGCACCCCTACGGGTCCGAGATGGAACGCGATCGGATTGAAGTCAACGAAATAGGGGTGGGTCATGGGACGGAAGACGGAAGACGGAAGACGGAAGACGGAAGACGAGACATCTTACAAGGCATCGTCCCGCTCACGAACCCGAACGTCTCCCATCTCCCTTTTTCCCCAGCTTTACGCAGGCAACACCCGGCACGCGAATCCTTTCAGATATTCCGTTTCCGGAATCGCCGGGTGCACCGGATGATCCGGCGCCTGTTGCAGAGACATCAATGCCTGCACGTTGCGACCGAGATGCTGCGCGCCCTGCTGCACGCCCTGCAGCAGCGCCTCGCGTGGCATGTGGTACGAACACGAGCAGGTGACCAGGATTCCGTCGCGCGACAGCACCTGCATCGCCAGCTCGTTCAAGCGGCGATATGCGAGCGCGCCTTCCTTCAGATCCTTCTTGCGTTTCACGAAGGCGGGCGGGTCGAGGATCACCACATCGAAACGTTCGCGGCGTTCGCGCAACGCCTTCAGATATTCGAACGCATCCGCGCGCTCGGCGCCTACGCGATCGGCCAGGCCATTTCGTCGCGCGTTGCTCTCGATCGCCGTGACGGCCGGTGCGGAGGCATCCACGCAGACGACTTCGCTCGCACCCATCGACGCGGCGCGCAAGCCCCAGGCGCCCAGGTACGAGAACAGGTCCAGCACGCGCGCATCTTTGACGAAAGATGCAAGCGCATCGCGGTTGGCGCGCTGGTCGTAGAACCAGCCGGTCTTTTGTCCGCCGATCGGATCTAGCGCGAATTCCAATCCGCCCTCACGCACGATCAGCGGCGCGGACACTTCGCCGAACGCGATGTCGGCATAGCTCGGCAACTGTTCCAACGCGCGAATGCCGGCATCATTCTTCCAGACCATCGCACGCGGGTTCAGCACTTTCCGTACCGCACTCTCGATGTGCGGTTTCAACCGTTCGATGCCGGCTGTGGTCGCCTGTGCCACGATCACATCGTTGAAACGATCCAGCGTCAGGCCCGGCACGAAATCGGACTCGCCATAAAGCAGTCGGTAGAACGGCTCCGAATACAGACGTTCGCGCGATGCCAGCGCGATATTCAAACGATGCGCCAGCAGTGAGCTATCCAGTGCATGATCGAGTCCGCGCGACACCAGCCGTGCACAGATCAGCGAATGCGGATTGACGTAACCGACACCCAGTGGCCTGCCGCGCGAATCCAGAATCGCGCACGGTTCACCCGCTTCGAACGACGCCAGCGGCGAACGCGCCACGTCCACTTCGTTGGCGAATACCCAGAGATGTCCCGCGCGCAGGCGCGCGTCCTCGCCCCGCTTCAGATATAACGCGGGGTATTCGATGTCTTCGGTTCCGTTCGTGGCCATGCGCGTCGCACGCGAAAACGCAACACGATAGCCGATGCCCGCGCGCGGCGGCAATTCCGCCGACCTTCTCGCTTACACTGCGCGGATGAAAAACGAACTTGCGAATGCGTCCAGTCCCTATCTGCGCCAGCACGCGCACAACCCCGTGCACTGGCAGGAATGGAACGAAACCACGCTCGCGCATGCCAAACGTGCCGACATGCCGATCCTGCTCTCGATCGGTTACAGCGCGTGCCACTGGTGCCACGTGATGGCACACGAGAGTTTCGAGAACGCCGACATCGCACGCGCGATGAACGAGAACTTTGTCAACATCAAGCTGGATCGCGAGGAACGTCCCGATCTCGATCGCGTCTATCAATTGGCGCATCAGGCGCTGAGCGGACGCACCGGCGGCTGGCCGCTGACGATCTTCCTTGATCCGCAGGATCTGACGCCGTTTTTCGCCGGCACCTACTTTCCGCCCTCGCCGCGTCATGGATTGCCGGGCTTCGGCGAACTGCTGCAACGCGTCCGCGACTATTTCGATACGCATCGCGACGAGCTGCGTCAGCAGAACGAACGCCTGCGCGAATGGTTGGCGCGGGCGAGCGCGGCTTCGAACGATGAGATTCCGGCCACCGATGAGGTGACCGCATTGGCCGTGCAGCGCATCGCCGCGCGTTTCGATCCGCAGAATGGCGGCACGCGCGGCGCGCCGAAGTTTCCGCATACCTGCGAACTGGAATTGCTGCTGGAGTGCGCGGTAGGCACATCCCCGCTGCCACAAACGAACGACGCGTTGACGACACAAGATTGCGCGAACATGGCGCTGCTTGCCCTGCGCAGCATGGCCGCACGCGGATTGCAGGATCATCTCGGCGGTGGCTTCTTCCGCTACTGCGTCGATGCGACTTGGACGATTCCGCATTTCGAAAAGATGCTGTATGACAACGCCCAATTGCTGCCGCTCTATGCGCGCGCCGCTGCCGCTTTCGACGATCCGGTGTGCGCACAGGCCGCGCGTGGCATCGTCGCCTGGTTGCAACGCGAGATGACTGCGCGCGATGGCGCGTTCTTCAGCGCGCTGGATGCCGACAGCGAGAGCGACCGGGGCGGCCTCGAGGAAGGCGCTTTCTATCTGTGGACGCGCGAGCAACTGCGCGAGGTGTTGAGCGATTCCGAATTCGCCGCGATCGAGGCCGGTTATGCCCTCGACGGCGCGCCGAATTTCGAGCATCGCGTGTGGCACTTGGTGAAGGCGCGCACCCTGGAGCAGATCGCGGAGAAGCTCGGCCGCTCACAAACGGATGTGCAGCGCGATCTCGCATCCGCGCGCGAGAAGCTTTTCGCTGCCCGCGCGCAACGCGTGCGACCCGCGACTGACGACAAGGTCCTCACGGCATGGAACGCGCTGATGATTTCCGGTCTCGCACGCGCGGCGCGCGCGCTGCGCGAGCCGGAATTCTACGAAATCGCCGCGAGGGCAATGGCCAGCCTGCGCGAGAGCACCTGGACCGGCGGCGCGCTGTACGCCAACCTCGTCGCCGAGGCGCAGTCGCGCATTCCGGGCTTTATCGACGACCACGCCTTCCTGCTCGACGCGCTGCTCGAAACGTTGCAGGCGGATTGGAGCGACGAACATCTGTCTTGGGCGATGCATCTCGCCGATGCGATGCTGGAAAAATTCGAGGACAGGCTGCACGGCGGCTTCTTCTTCAGCGCGGCCGGGCACGCAACGCCCTTGCAAAACCCGAAGAACTTCACGGACGAAGCGCTGCCCAGCGGCAATGCTGTAGCCGCACAGGCGCTGCTGCGTTTGGGCCATCTGCTGGGCGAATCGCGCTATCTCGAAGCGGCGGAGCGCACGCTGCGCGCGGCCGGCAGCGCCTTGCGTCAATATCCCGATGCATGCGCCACGATGCTGCACGCCCTGCGCGAATTCCATGCGCCACGCACGCAAGTGGTGATCCGGTGCACCCCGGATGAAACGGCGGTCTGGCGTGAAGCATTCGGCGAAGCATTGCGCGAAAAACGCATCGAGCGCGAACAAGTCGACGCGTTTTTCATTCCCGCCGAAGCGAAATCGCTGCCAGGCGCACTGACGCTGCGCAAACCGCGCAAGGGTGGGATCGCGTATGTGTGCACGGGAATGTCCTGCCGCGCGCCCATCCACTCGCCGCGACGTTTGATCGACGTGCTGCGCGAAAGCGCGAAGAGCTGATCAAAGCACGATGGGCTGATCCGGCAGTTCGCCGACTTGGCCGGGCGTGGCGGGCAGATGTCGTTTCAGCAGCGCGTTCATAGCCTTGACGCCTTCCAGTGCGCCACCGCGCCAGTCGTCCTGCTGGAAATGTTTGCGCATCGACTGTGCAACGACATCCCACGCCGGCCTCGGCAGACGCGACATCACGCCGCGATCGGCGACGATTTCGATTGCTCGATCGGCCAGCAACACATAGATCAGTACGCCCGTCTTGCGTGAGGTGTCCCACACGCGCAGTTGCGCAAACAGATCTTCCGCGCGCGCGCGCGCGTGGTGACCGGCCACGAGCGAACGCAACGGCAAGCGCGCTTCCACCGCGAAACAGATTTCGCCGTCATGATGTCGCTCGCCTTCCGCGATCGCCTGCTGGATTTCCTGCATCACGTCGGGCGGAAAGCGCCGGCTGGCCGGCGCGTGCAAGAGATGACGAATGCCGCGCATCAAATCCATCACCAGCTCCCTGAGGCTCCGCCACCGCCTGTCGCACCGCCGCCGCCGGAAAATCCGCCGCCACCACCGAAACTCCCGCCGCCGAAACCGCCGCCGCCCCAACCACCGAAACCGCCGCCGCCCCAGCGCCCCCAACTGCCACCCCGGGCGAACGCGCCGCCACTGCTCGGGAACAGGCCAATGATGGCGCCGATGATCAAACCGGCGATTCCCAGCATGATCGTTTGACTCAGCACAAACAGGATCGCTCCGATCAGCAGGCCGTTTGCGCCGCTACGCAACGGCGTTTTCAGCGGGCCGAATACGCCGTGAAAAAAGAATGCGAGAAAAAATCCCAAAACCAGCAGTCCGCCAGAGTCACCGCCTTGCTCGGGTTGCCGATGAGCCGGCGGAGGCAACGGCTCGCCATCGATCAGTTTGGTCAGCGAATCGATGGCGTCGTGCAAGCCGCCGTAATAATCGTTGGCGCGGAACTTCGGCACGATCTGCTCGCGAATGATGCGCGAGGCCAACGCGTCAGGGATCGCGCCTTCCAGACCGTAGCCGGTCTCGATGTAGACCTTGTGATCGTCTTTGGCGACGACGATCAAAACGCCGTCATCGATGTGCTGGCGGCCGATCTTCCATTGATCGAACACGCGCGTGGCGTATTGCTCGATGGTTTCGGGCTGCGTGGTCGGCAGCATCAGCACCACGATCTGCGCGCCCTTGCGCTGCTCCAGCGCGGCGAGTTGCGATTCCAGTTGCTGCGTCTGATCCGCTGCCAGCGTGTGGGTAAGATCGGTGACGCGCGCGTGCAGCGGCGGGACGGCGACGTCGGCGCGGCCAACGCCCGCCCACGTCAGGAACAAGACGAACAGCAGTATCACCCTGCCATTCGCCCTGAGCGTAGCCCCCGTTCGCCACTTCGACTCCGCGGCTGCGCCGCTACCCTCAGTGCGAACGGAATCGAAGTCGAAGGGCAGATTCATCAATGCGTGCCCGCCGCGGCCGGTTTAGAAGTATCGAACTGCACCGTCGGCGCGGTGGAGATCGCCGCTTCGTTGGCCACGCTGAAGTTTGGCTTGACGCTATAGCCGAACATCTTCGCCGTGAGGTTCTGCGGAAACTGGCGGATGTAGCTGTTGTAATCCTGCACCGCCTGCACGTAGCGGTTGCGCGCGACCGCGATGCGATTCTCCGTGCCTTCCAGTTGTGCCTGCAATGTCTGGAACAATTCGTTCGCTTTCAGGTTCGGATAGTTTTCCGACACCGCCATCAAGCGCGACAGCGCGCCGCTCAACTCGCCCTGCGCGGCCTGGAACTGCGCCATCGCCTGAGGATCGTTGAGCGTGTCGGGCGTGATCCGGATTTGCCCGACTTTCGCGCGCGCATTGGTGACTTCCGTCAACACGCGCTCTTCATGCGCGGCGTAACCCTTGACGGTATTGACGAGGTTCGGCACCAGATCGGCGCGGCGCTGGTACTGGTTCACCACTTCCGACCAGGCGGCTTTCACCGCCTCGTCCTTCTGCTGGATCTGGTTGTAGCCGCAGCCGGAGAGCAGACCGCAGATCGCCGCGACGGCGAGACCGCACAGCAGGATTCGAAACTGGCGCATGGTTGGCTCCGATCACCGATTGGTGCGCGGATTGCAGCACCGTCCGCCCCGCGGTGCAATCACAGCCAGCGAAAGCCCAGGATCAAGCCCCACACCAGCAGCACGTTCAACATCAGCACGAACACCGCGGCCGAGCCCATGTCCTTGGCGCGCTCGGCGAACGGATGCACATCCGGACAGATGTAATCGACCACCGCTTCCAGTGCGGCGTTCAACAGCTCCGCCGCCGGCACCAGCAGCAGTGATCCGCACAGCAGGATTTTTTCGACCGCGCCATGGCCCAGCCACAGGCCCAGCGGAAAGAGGATTGCGATCAGGCTCACTTCCAGGCGGAACGAGGCTTCCAACTGCCAGCATACGCGCAGGCCTTTCAGCGACCAGATCATCGCTTGCCATATTTGGCGCGGGCCGCGGCGGACGGTGCTGGGCATATCACGCCGCCCGCGATCGGCCCTTCCAGCTCAAGTCAAGCTCTTTCGCCGCCTTCACATCGTCCAGACGCCGCACCGGCGTAGTCATCGGCGCATCCTTCATCCTCTGGGGATCTTCGGCGGAAAGTTTCAGCAGATCGGCCATCACCGCGACGAACTCGTCCAGTGTTTCCTTGGACTCGGTTTCGGTCGGTTCGATCAGCAGGCACTCCGGCACCAGCAGCGGAAAGTAATTGGTCGGCGCGTGGATGCCGCGATCCAGCAGACTCTTGGAGAAATCCAGCGCAGTCACGCCGCTCTGCTTCTTCTGCGGCGCGACGGTGACGATAAACTCGTGGCTCGCGCGGCGTTTCGGGTAAGCCAACGTGTAGCCCACATCGGCCAGACGCTTGGCCAGATAGTTCGCGTTGAGCGTGGCGTACTCGGCCACGCGCACCATCCCCTCACGGCCCAGCATGCGCGCGTAGATGTAAGCGCGTAGCAACACGCCGGCATTGCCCGCGAACGCCGTGAGACGGCCGATCGAAAGCGGGCGATCTTTCTTGCGCACCCAGCCGTACTTGCCCTCCTCACGCTTCTCGACCATCGGAATCGGCAGGAATGGCTTCAACCGTTCCGACACGCCCACCGCACCCGCGCCCGGACCGCCACCGCCGTGCGGCGTGGAGAACGTCTTGTGCAGGTTCATGTGGATGGCATCGAAGCCCATGTCACCCGGCCGCACCTTGCCGAGGATCGCGTTGAGATTCGCGCCGTCGTAGTAGAGCAGTCCGCCGGCCTCGTGCACCAGTTTCGCGATCTCGACGATGCGCCGCTCGAACACGCCGATCGTCGAGGGATTGGTCAGCATGATGCCGGCGGTGTTCGGTCCCAACACTTTCTTCAACGCTTCGACGTCGATATCGCCATCGGCCTGCGTCGGGATTTCGCGTACCGTGCAGCCGCACATCGAAGCGGTCGCCGGATTGGTGCCGTGCGCGGCGTCCGGCACGATGATCTCGGTGCGTGCCGTGTCGCCGCGGTGACGGTGATAGGCCATGATCATCGCCACGCCCGCGAGTTCGCCCTGCGCGCCCGCCATCGGTGCCAGCGACACACCGCCCTTCATGCCGGTGACCGCGGCCAGGATCTCCTGCAATTCGTACATGCAGGAAAGAAACCCCTGCGAGAGCGATTCGGGCGCATACGGATGCCGCGCGAGGAAACCATCCAGCATCGCCAGCGTGTGGCAGGCGCGCGGGTTGTATTTCATCGTGCAGGAACCGAGCGGATAGAACTGCGTGTCGATCGAAAAATTCTTGCGCGAGAGATTGGTGTAGTGCCGCAGCGCCTGCAGTTCGGAAACTTCCGGCAAGCCAATGGGCGTATCGCGGCGCAGATGTTCGGGAACGTCGTCCGGCACCGGTACGTCCGGCGGTAGTTGCGCGGCGGCCGTGCGGCCCGGCTGCGAAAGCTCGAAGATCAGCATGGAATTGGCCCATTGAGGCACTGGCGAAGCCGCGTATGATGCCACAACGCACTCTCCTCTCCCTTGGGGAGAGAGGTCGGAGGTGAGGGTTCGGTTCTCTGCGAAGTGCCGCGCAAGTGTCGTACCCTCACCCGGCGCTTCGCGCCACCCTCTCCCGGAGGGTGAGCGAACGGATTTCGGGGAACTCGCATGCGCAAACTCCTGCCACTGCTTCTGCTCGCCCCCTTCATCGCCCTTCTCGCGATTCCCTTCTACAACCGCGCCGAGCCGACCGCCGCCGGTTTCCCGTTCTTCTATGTGTGGATGTTCGTCTGGATCGTGTTGGCGGCGCTGCTGACCTGGATCGTGTTCCGCGGAAGCCGCGCATGAGTGCGCCGGCGCCCGCACTCGACTGGACCGCGCTCGGCGTGTTCGTGTTCTTCTTCGCCGCAGTCACGATCATGGGTTTTCTCGCCGCGCGCTGGCGGCGCGGCGATCTTTCGCTGCTGCACGAATGGGGCTTGGGCGGTCGACGCTTCGGCCCGTTCGTCACCTGGTTCTTGTTGGGTGGCGATCTCTACACCGCGTACACGCTGATCGCGGTGCCCGCGCTGGTGTACGCGGTCGGCGCGTACGGTTTCTTCGCGATGCCCTACACGGTGTTCGTGTATCCGATCGTGTTCCTGACCATGCCGCGCCTGTGGAACGTCTGCCGCAGGCACGGTTGGGTGACTTCGGCCGACTTCGTTGAAGGCCGTTACGGCAGTAAAGGCTTGGCGCTCGCCGTCGCATTCACCGGCGTGCTGGCGACCATGCCTTACATCGCGCTGCAACTGGTCGGGCTTGAAGTGGTGTTCGAAGCGATGGGCCTCTCGGCGGTCGCCGGCAAGGAAACGCCGCTGCTGATCGCGTTCGCGATCCTGGCGCTCTACACCTATTCCAGCGGCCTGCGCGCGCCGGCGCTGATCGCGTTCGTGAAAGACGCGATGCTCTACATCACCGTAATCGCCGCGGTAGTGATCATTCCGATGAAACTCGGCGGTTACGGCGCGGTGTTCCGCGAAGCGCAGGCGGCGTTCGCGGCCAAGGGCGGCGACACCGGCATATTGCTTAAACCGGATCAGTACTGGTCGTTCGCCACGCTCGCGCTCGGCTCGGCGTTCGCGCTGTTCCTGTATCCGCATTCGATTACCGCGACGCTCTCGGCTTCGAGTTCGGATACGATCCGCCGCAACGCGGTCTGGCTTCCGGCGTACAGCTTTCTCTTGGGATTGATCGCGTTGTTGGGGTACATGGCGCTGGCCGCGCACATTAAGGTGAGCAGCGGCACGATGGCTGTGCCCGCGCTGATCAACGCCAGCTTCCCGCCGTGGTTTGCCGGTTTCTGTTTCGCCGCGATCGCGCTGGGCGCGCTGGTGCCGGCGGCGATCATGTCGATCGGCGCGGCCAACCTGGTCACGCGTAACATCTGGCGGCCGTACATCAACGCGAACATCAGCGACGCGACCGAATCGCGCATCGCCAAGATCGTTTCGCTGCTGGTGAAGGTCGGCGCGCTAGCTTGCGTGCTGTGGCTGCCGACGCAATTCGCGATCGACCTGCAACTGCTGGGCGGCATCTGGATCCTGCAAGTCTTCCCCGCCGTGATCTGTGGCCTGTTCACCCGCTGGCTGCGACCATCCGCGCTGCTGCTTGGCTGGCTCGCCGGAATGATCGCCGGCAGCGGACTCGCCTGGGCGAATGGATTGAAACCGGTTTACATGGTGGCCTTCGGCGGCGGAACGCCGCGCGGCATCTACATCGGCCTGATCGCGCTCGCGATCAACTTCTTCGTCGCGATCGTGCTGACGCCGGTGGCTACGGCGTTGCGGGGAAAAGCGACGCCGGATCGCACGCTGGAGATCGACTATGAGGATGCAGTTCTTGATGCCAATCATCTTGGAGCTTGAAACGTTATCGGGACGTTCAGATCAAAGCTCGACGGTTTGCCATCGCACAATGGCGGCTTAAAAGTCCATTTTTTTGTCGCTGAAATTGCCGCATGCTGCAAATCCGCGGGTGCAGTTGTCTTCCTCGTCTTGTCAAGCTCGACATTGGCCACGTTACCGTCTTTATCCACGTGAAGAGTCAAATAAACAACTCCTCCTTGTGGCACCCCACTCCATACCGGTTGTTGCGGGTACTCTGGTGGACTCGCTGTTTTGTAAGCTGGAGCGATGCACCCTGGCGGGACCAATGTTGGCTCAGCCGCATGGCATGTCATTACAAATAGAACAGTGGCGATCATCCAGATTTTTGATAAACGCATGTTGCCCCCTTTTCGTTTCACTGTTCCAGAGTACCAGCGCTGACACGCTCGCGGTTTTCCAAATCGCATGCGGTAAATGCCTGCGCGTAGCCGTTTGCCGTCAGCAACACGCGAGCGGGTTCGCCTTGATCATAGCCATGCTCGAACAGCAGCCACCCGCCTTTGCGCAGATGCGATCTTGCGCTGCGAACGATCGTGCGGATCGCGTTCAGTCCGTCGGCACCGGAAACAAGTGCCGCGCGCGGTTCGAAGCGCAAATCGCCTTGCGAGAGGTGCGGATCGTTCTCTGCGATGTACGGCGGGTTGGAAACGATCAGGTCAAAATCGTGCGCGTCGCCCAAGGCCGCGCACCAGTCGCCGCTCGCGAATTCGACGTTGCGAAGCCCAAGCCGCTGCGCGTTGTCGCGCGCGACGGTCAATGCGGCTTCGCTCGCCTCGGTCGCGAGCACGTGCGCGTGTGGACGCGCGTGCGCAATCGCCAGCGCGATGGCGCCGGAGCCGGTGCCGAGATCGGCAATCTTGTAGCCCGGATGAAGCCTGCCCCGGACCCCGATCCGAGGTGAAACGGAATCCGGGTCGATTTGCGAACGTGTCCCCGGATTCCGCTGCGCTGCATCCGGGCTACGCATATCGAACGGAATCCTTTGCAGCGCCAGTTCCACCAGCAACTCGGTTTCCGGGCGCGGGGTCAGCACGTCCGGCGTGACGTGCAACTCCAGAGAATGGAAGCCGCACGTGCCGGTGAGATACGCGATGGGCTCGCCGCGCGCGCGGCGCGCGATCAGCGCGTCAAAGACTGCGGCACGGTTCGCATCGATCAGATCATCCGAATGTGCGACAAGCCATGCGCGCGAGACGCCCAGCGCATATGCCAGCAATAACTCGGATTCGCGCGGCGCATCCACTCCGGGCAAAGCGCGCGCGCCACGCTCACGCAGCGCGCGCACCGTACTCATTGTTGCGTGATCGCCGCCGGGTTCTGCTTCGACTTCAATGCGCTGCACAGCAGGATTGCCTCGCGCGTCTGCGCCAACCCGCGGTCGAGCCCCGGTATCTGTTTCGACTTCGGCTGAAAGAACGCTTCCACGCGGTTCGCCTCCTCCTGCGAACAGCCGCCGCCGGCCGCAACGCGCGGCAGATATGCACCGGAGAACACGCCGGTGCGGTCGACGATCTGCTGGTAGTGCGCCGTGAACCAATTCCACAAACCGTCGCGCTGCGCACGCGTGTCGCGGTTGCCGCCGAGGATCATCAGCATCTCGCCGACCTTGACCTGCTTGGTCAGTGCAAAGTTGCGCGCCGCGTCGGCCTGCTCGCCGGGCGCGTTGGCGAGTGCGGACAACATCGCGTTGCGTTTGGTGGGATCGGTGGTGCCGGGAATCGCCGCGATCAGCACATCGACCGCGGGTTTGCCGTGCTCCTGCACTGCGACCGCGAGCGCGGTGCCCAGCAAATCCGGATTGGCGGCGTCGAGATCGGGCTGGCCGTTCTTCTTTTGCAATGCCGCTTCGCCCTGCTTCAGCAATGCGGCGCGCACGGAGGGCACCTTGAATTCCAGCCCGAGGCTGCGCGCAAGCGAAGTGCGCATCAAGACGTCGTCCGCGGATTCGCCGCTGCGCCGCTCGTAACCCAGGCTCTCGAGACGCGGCAGATAAGCTTTTGCAACCGCGTCTCGGATCGCCGTACGCTGTGCATCGGTCTGCGCCTCGTGATCGTAGATCCAGCCGACGGTATCCAGCGGCGCCAGCGCCACCTCGCGTACCCTGGACGGCGCGAGTTCGCGCATCGCCGCCAGCACTTCATCGGCACCGATCTCGCCGCGATGGAAATCCGCATCGACCGAATCCGCGTACACCAGTTGTTCGGCATCGTCGCGCTGCGCGATCACATCCACCAGCGCCGAACGATCCGCCTTGGCCATGCTGAAACGGTAGTAGCCTACGCCATCGGCGTTGGGCATGTACCACGACGGACACTGCCCGCCTTCGATGTTCATCTGCGCGCTCTTGCCGTCCAGCATCTGGCATTGCGTGCCATGCGGGAAGCGCACGCACACCGGAATGCCCCATTGCCGGTTCGCATCTCCGGTCGAGCCCAGCGGCAGGTAGCGACTCTGCACCAGCTGCAACGTGGCGGCGCCCTTGTGGCTGCAATCCAACTTGGTGGAAACCAGCGGCACGCCGGTCTGGTCGAGGAAACTGTCGAAAGCCTTCTTGAAGTCATCGCCCTTGTTTGCGGCGGTGGCGATCGCGTTGACCAAGTCGTCCGCGGTCGCATTGCCGAACGCATGCGCCTTGATGTAAGCCTGCATGCCTTTCTGGAACACGTCGGGCCCGACGAAGTGCTCGAACATGCCGATCACCGACGCGCCTTTCTCGTAGGTGATGCCGTCGAATGCCGTCTGGATATCGCCGTTGCCGGTGATCGGCTGGCGGATCATGCGCGCGCTCACCAGACTGTCGTTCTGCATTGCGCCCTCGCCGCCTTCGATGCGGTCCAGTTGCGCATGCCAGTCGGGGTGGATCTCGCCTTCCACCTTCTGCTGCATCCAGGTCGCGAAAGCCTCGTTCAACCAGATGTCGTTCCACCATGCGAGCGTCACGGTGTCGCCGGTCCACTGGTGCGCCAGCTCATGCGCTTCCACATTGAAGGTGCTGCGCACCGCGCTCGGTGATGAATTATTGTCCAGCAGCAGCAGCCAGTCGCGGTAGGTGACCAGACCCGCGTTCTCCATCGCGCCGGCGGAGAAATCCGGCAATGCGGCGAGATCGAGCTTGCCGAACGGATAACCGAAACCGTAGTAGTTCTCCTCCGCTTCGATGATGCCCGGCACCATCGCCAGCGCGCGTTGCATCTTCGGGCCGTTGCCCTTGGCCGCGATGCCGCGCACCGGCACGGGTTCCTTGCGCCAGGGGTTGGCCGGAATCGTCGGGCCGTCCACGATATCCAGGGGCCCGACGACCCATGCGACCAGATACGTCGGCAGGGGTTTGGTTTTTTCGAACGTCAGGGTTTTCCAGCCGTTCGATGCCGGGGTTTCGGAAACCAGCTTGGTATTGGCGACCGCCCTGTCGCCGGCCGGAATGGTGAGCACGAGATCGAACGGCGTCTTGAAACCCGGCTGGTCGAAACAGGGAAACGCGTAGCGCGCGCTGATCGGTTCCATCTGCGTCATCGCGTAGGCGTTACCCGCGAACTCTACCTTGTAGAACCCTTCCAGCGTCTGGTTGTAGGGCGCGTTGAAGACGATTTTCAGTTGCAATCTCTGCGCGGGCAGCTTTCGTTCGAAATCGATGCGCGCCACGCCGGCATCGGCGTCGGCCTGCACGTACTTGCCCTGTTGCGACTTGCCGTTGGCATCGGTGAGGGTGACATCGGAAACCTTCAGATCCTTGCCGTGCAGCCAGACGTGATCAGAGGCCTGCTTCAGATCGAGCGCGATCGTCACCGTGCCGCTGTAGCCGGGTTGCGTGGGATCGCTCTTGATCGCAAGTTTGTAGGACTGCGGTATCGCCCAGTCGGGAAGTTTCTCCAGCGGCACGGATTCTTTCACGGCCGCAGGCTGCGCTTCGCGGGCGGTCGTGGACTTCTGCGCGAACACGGGCGTAGCGAACAGCACGCCCAGTGCGCACAAGGCGGCGAAGATCGAAGGTTTCATGATCGCGTGCTCCGGGAGGATCCAAACTTTCACTGAAGCACAGAGACCCAGCCGCGGCAAGCGTCGGTGGTCATGGATGGGAAGAATGAGCGATGGCCGTTCATGTGAGGCGCTTTCGCACCGTATCCTCACATCGCGCATTGACTCTCATCGGGCCGCCGTTTCTCATGCGCGGAGCGAGCCAGCCGAGGTGCACGCGTGAGCATTTCGACCGACAGAGAGCATCGAGCGCTTGCCCCGGATGAAAACGGCGCTGCGCCAACGGACGCGGGCTATCGACAGGAATTGGATCGCGCACTGAAGCTGCGGCATCTGCTGGTGTACGGTATGGTGTTCATCGTGCCGGTCGCGCCAGTGGCGGTGTACGGTTATGTGGCGCAAGCTAGCCACGGCATGGTGCCGCTGGTGTACCTGGTCGGTATGGTGTCGATGCTGTTTACCGCATTGAGCTACCGCGAACTGAGCGCGGAATTTCCCTGGGCAGGTTCTGTTTATGCGTACGTCGGCCGCGGGCTGGGGCCGTTTCCGGGTTTTCTCGCTGGCTGGATGATCCTTGCCGATTACCTGTTGATCCCAGGACTGATCTACGCCTTCGTTTCGGGCTGGCTGCACGGCTTGCTGCCCGGCGTGCCACCACCCGTGTGGATCGCGTCGCTGGTGGTGATCAACACCGCGATCAACCTGCTCGGCATCCGCATGCAGTCGCAGGCGAATTTCGTTCTGCTAGCGCTGGAGCTGATCGCGCTCGCGGTGTTCATCGCGCTGGCGATCTGGTATGTGTTCGTGCAGCACCGCGGCAGCGGAGGATTTTCGTTCGCGCCGCTGTATCAGCCGGGCCACGTCGATCTCGGCTTCGTCGCCACTGCGACCTCGATCGCCGCCTTGAGTTTTCTCGGCTTCGACGGCATCAGCACGCTGGCGGAGGAAACGCAGAATCCGCGTCGCGACATCGGCAATGCGACATTGTTGACTTTGCTGATGCTCGGTGCGCTGTTCGTGCTGCAAACCTGGCTGGCCGCGCTGGTACATCCGGATTTCGCTTCGCTCGATCCCAAATTCGGCTTCTTCCAGATCGCGCGCGAAGTCGGCGGCGCGTTGCTCTTCACCGCGCTGATTGTGGTGAAGGCGATCGCCACCGGGATCGCCAACGCGCAAGCCGCGCAGGCGGCCAATTCGCGCATCCTCTACGCGATGGGCCGCGATCGTGCATTGCCGTTCGGTGCATTTCTTTCCAACGTCAACGCCGGCCGCAAAATCCCGGCCGACGCGATCGTCTGCGTCGCAATACTGGCGCTGCTGCTGGCCTTGCTGGTGCCGGAGGAAATCCTGCTGAAACTGGTCAACTTCGGCGCGCTCAGTTCCTTCGTGCTGCTGAATCTGGCGGTGCCTTTCTACTTTCTGCCGCGCACCAAGCAAAAGCACTGGTTCCGGCATCTAGTCTTTCCGTTGCTAGGACTGGCGATTACCGGCTTCGTGTTCAGCGGCTTCGATCGCAACACTCTCATTTTCGGCGCGGCGTGGCTGCTGGCCGGCGCCATCCTCGGCTGGACGCGGCGCGGCAACGTGCTGCGCTTCGAAGGAATGTAGCTCGAACCAAAGCGCAGCAGCGATCTTCTAGGCCGCCGCCGCCCTTTGCGCGGTTGCCGCCGCCTGCGACTGTTCGAGTGTCACCGCGACCGCGTGGATCACCGCAGCGATGCGCACCGCGCTCTGGATCGCCTGCGCGGAAACATCGTGCTTGCGCAGCGTCTTCTCGTGCGACTCCATGCACTTGCCGCAACCGTTGACCGCCGACACCGCGAGCGACGCCAGTTCGAAATCGATCTTCGATCCGCCCGGGTTGGCCATCACGTTCATGCGCAAGCTCGCGCGCATCGTGGCGAATTCCTCGTTGCCGACCAGGTGCGTGAAGCGGTAGTAGATATTGTTCATCGCCATCATGGCCGCCGCCGCGCGCGCGCCGTTCAATTCCCCCTCGTCGGCATGTTGCGATGCGAACTGCGCCATGGCTGCGGTGAGCGGCTCGTAACGCGACGCGATCGCCGATGCCAGCGCCATCAACGCGATTTGCTTCTGATTGAGGCCCGGCGCGCCGTGCTCGCTCAGTACGGAGTCGAGGTTCAGGCGCAGGTCTTTGGCGTAATCGGGCAGTTGCGATTTGAGTTGGTCGAGTGTCATTTGAGACTCCTTGATCGATAACGTGATTGGTGAGCAGTGAGCGGTCGGCGCAAAGCGAGCTTTGGCGCCTGCCGCTCACCGCTCACCATTGAGCGCTTACGATCTCAGGCCGCTTTCAACGTTTCCTGACCCTGCGTCCAGTTGCACGGGCACAGCTCGTCCGTCTGCAACGCATCCAGCACGCGCAGCACTTCGGAAGGATTGCGGCCGACGCTGCCCTCGGTGACATAGACGAACCGGATCACGCCCTCCGGATCGACCAGGAACGTGGCGCGCTTGGCGACGCCTTCCTCGTCCAGGATGCCGAGCGCGCGCGACAGATCCTTGTTGATGTCGGCCAGCATCGGGAACGGCAGGTTGCGCAGATCCTTGTGATCCTTGCGCCAGGCGAAATGCACGAATTCGCTATCGGTGCTGCCGGCGAGGATCTGACAATCGCGCTCGGCGAATTGCGAATTCAGGTCGGCGAAGCCCTTGATCTCGGTCGGGCAGACGAACGTGAAATCCTTCGGGTAGAAGAACACGCACAGCCATTTGCCGCGATAGGTGTCGTTGCTGATCGGGAAGAACGCCTTGTCCAGGCTCTCGATGGACACGGTGGACTTCAGGTTGAACTGGGGAAACTTGTCTCCAACACTAAGCATCTGTTGCTCCTGGTGAGTTTGAGTTTTTGGGGTGTGGGTGGATGGTTGTGGTTGCAAGCGCGGGCTCAACGCATCACCCACGACTCACAACCTCTCTTAGAAAGAAAGAATATAGTCGCAATTCAATCATTCAAATAGATAGTTGTCATTATATTCATAGTTTCTGTATATTGACGACATGAACCTGCGCGATCTGCGCTATCTCGTCGCTCTGGCGGAACATCGCCACTTCGGCCGCGCCGCCGCGGCCAGCTTCGTTAGCCAGCCCACGCTCTCGACCCAGATCAAGAAACTCGAAGACGAGCTGGGCGTGACGCTGGTGGAACGCACGCCGCGACGCGTGCTGCTGACCGAAACCGGCCGCGAGATCGCCGCGCGTGCGCGCGACGTGCTCAACGAGGTCGAACAGATCCGCGGCATCGCGCGGCGCACGCGCGACCCGGAAGCCGGCAGCGTGAGGCTAGGCATCTTCCCCACGCTCGGTCCGTATCTGTTGCCGCATGTGGTGCCCGCGGTGCGCGCGCGTTTTCCGAAGCTGGAGTTGCTGCTGGTGGAGGAAAAGACCGAGGAAGTACTGAAGCGTCTGCGTGAAGGAAAACTCGACGCCGGCGTGCTGGCGCTGCCGATCCACGACGACACGCTGCACGCGGAGTTCCTGTTCGAGGAACCTTTCCTGCTGGCGGTGCCGCAGGATCACCCGCTGGCGCACAGACGCGCGTTGAAGCTGGACGATCTCGAAAACCAAAGCTTGCTGTTGCTCGAGGACGGCCATTGTCTGCGCGACCAGGCGCTGGAGGTCTGTCGCATGAGCGGCGCGGGCGAGAAGACCGGCTTCCGCGCCACCAGTCTGGAAACATTGCGGCAGATGGTCGCGGCCGATGTCGGCGCCACCTTGTTGCCAGTGCTCGCAGTGAAACCGCCTGTGGCGCAGGCCGAAAACGTCAAGCTGATCGAATTCCGCGGCCGGGCGCCCAGCCGCCGCATCGCGATGGTCTGGCGCAGGAGTTCCGCGCTCGCGCCCTTCCTGAAGCGGCTCGCGCAGGTATTCCGCGAACTGCCGCGCGAATTGCTGGATGCGCATGTCGCGGCAGCGCCAGAACCCATAGCAACTCACAAATCACGCCGCAGAGCGGCTCGCAACCAATAGCTGCACACTATTGCTTCGATAAAATCAATCAATTTCCTGAAGTAGGATCGACAGCGCTACCCTCGGCCTGCACGGCCGCGCAGCGGCTGAGCCGATCCTCAGCCGGATCGTTCATAAATCGAGAGGTGCATCATGGGCAATCTCAAAGGCTCCAAGACCGAAGACAATCTGAAGGCCGCATTCGCGGGCGAGTCACAGGCCAATCGCCGTTATCTGTATTTCGCGTCCAAGGCCGATGTCGAGGGCTACAACGACGTTGCTGCGGTGTTCCGCTCCACTGCGGAAGGCGAAACCGGCCACGCGCACGGGCATCTCGAGCATCTGGAAGCGGCGGGTGATCCTGCAACCGGCCTGCCGATCGGCACCACCAGCAACAATCTGAAGGCCGCCATCGCGGGCGAGACGCACGAATACACCGACATGTATCCGGGCATGGCCAAGACCGCACGCGAGGAAGGTTTCGACGAAATCGCCGACTGGTTCGAAACCCTCGCCAAGGCCGAACGTTCGCACGCCAACCGTTTCACCAAGGCATTGAACGAATTGGGCTGATCCGCGTCGCGGACATCGTGGCTATTTCGACAGAATCCAGCGGCGCGCGCGAGGGCAGCCTCGACGCGCCCACGCGACATCCGATCGCGTGGCGCGAAGATGGGTTCTGGGATCGCGACGCGCTCGATGCCGAACTCGAGCGCGTCTTCGAGATCTGCCATGGTTGCCGACGCTGTGTGAGCCTATGCCAAGCGTTTCCGACGCTATTCGATCTGATCGACGAATCGGAAACGATGGAGATCGACGGCGTCGCGAAATCCGACTACGGCAAGGTGGTCGAGCAGTGCTATCTGTGCGACCTCTGCTATCAGACCAAGTGTCCGTATGTGCCGCCGCACCCTTGGAACGTGGATTTCCCGCATCTGATGCTGCGCGCGAAAGCCATCGAGTTCAAAAAGCACGGTGCGAGTTTCGGTTCGAAGGTGCTGTCCAGCACCACTACGGTTGGGCGCATCGCTTCGATTCCCGTGGTCGCGGAAACGGTCAACGCACTCAATCGCAGTAGGCCCGCGCGTAACCTGCTGGAGAAAACCCTGCATGTGCACCCGGATGCCCGGGTGCCGGAATACCAGCATCCGCGCGGGCGCAAGCGTCTGCGCAAATTGAAAGGCCAAGGCGGTGCGCAAGCCGCCGGCCGCACACGCGGCAAGATCGCGATCTTCGCCACTTGCTATTGCGACAGCGTGCTGCCATCGGTGCTGGAAGATCTCGCGGCCGTGTTGGAGCACAACGACGTCGCGGTAAAACTGATCGAGCGCGAAGTCTGCTGCGGCATGCCCAAATTGGAACTGGGCGATCTGGATTCGATCGAGAAATACAAGAACGAGAACATTCCGGTCCTGGCGAACGCGGTGCGAGAAGGCCTCGACCTCACCGCCGCGATTCCCTCCTGCGTGCTGATGTTCAAGCAGGAACTGCCGTTGTTGTTCCCGGGTGACGAGGACGTGCAGGCCGTTCGTCGCGCGTTCTTCGATCCGTTTGAATACCTGATCGAGCGGCACAGGGCCGGTCTGCTGAAAACCGATTTCAGGAATCCGCTCGGCAAGATCGCCTGGCACGTGCCCTGCCATCAGCGCGTGCAGAACATCGGCCCGAAAACACGCGACGTGCTGTCTTTGATTCCCGATACCGAAATCGTGACGATCGAACGCTGCTCCGGCCACGACGGCACTTACGGCGTACGCACGGAGACGTATCCATTGGCGCGCGAGATTGCCAAGCCCGTCGAAGCGCGGATCAAGCAATCCGAGGCGCCGACGCTCACCAGCGATTGTCCGATGGCCGGCGCGCATCTGGCGCATGGGGTGAACGATCAGCCGGCGCAAACGCATCCGATAACGCTGCTGCGCAGGGCTTACGGAATCTGACATGCACGCGCTTGCTCCATCCGATCTTCTCTCTCTTGAGGCCTACGCGCGCGAGCGCGTGGCGTTCCGCAAACGCGTGATCGCACACAAGAAGGCGCGCAAGCTGCACGTGGGCGCGCACGTCACATTGCTGTTCGAGGACCGGCTCACCATCCAGTACCAAGTGCAGGAAATCCTGCGCACGGAAAAGATTTTTGAGCCGGAAGGCATCGCCGAAGAGCTGGAGGCCTACAACCCGCTGATTCCAGACGGCCACAATCTCAAAGCGACCATGCTGATCGAATACGACGACGTCGAGGTGCGCAAGCGCGAACTGGCGAAGCTGCGCGATATCGAACACGAGATCTTCATCCAGGTCGAAGGCCACGCACCCGTGCGCGCGATCGCGGACGAAGACCTGCCCCGCAGCAACGAAGAGAAAACCTCCGCCGTGCACTTTCTGCGCTTCGAGTTGGACGAGAAGATGATCGCGGCATTCAAGCGCGGCGCAGAGGTGACGATCCGCATCGCACACCCGGCCTATCGCAGCGAACAGCGCCTGAGCGCGGAACAGCGCCGCGCACTGGCGCAAGATTTTGATTGAGCTTTCGCCAGCAACGCATCGCGCATATCATCCGCCGCTACGCGGGGAATTTCGATGCGGCACTGGCTCGCCTGGCTGGCAATCGCGATCGCACTCTATGCCGGCTGGTCGTGGTGGAGCGAACGCCCCGTCGCACACGCGGACGGCGTGATCGCACCGGACGATCCGGCGCAAACGAATTTCGATTCGCCGCAAGCGCCGATCGCATTCAAGGATGCCACGCTGCAACCGCTGGCGAAATTCTCTCTAACCGCGCGCGTACTGTCGCGCGACGATTATCACTTCGATGCCGAATCGGACATATCGCCTACCGATCTCGCCTTCGGCTGGGGCCGCATGTCCGACAGTGCAGTGCTGCGCAAGATCGATATAAATCAGGGCGGGCGTTTCTACTATTGGCACGTGCAGGCATTTCCGATTCCGCGCCGCGAAATCGAAACGCACAGCGCGAACATGCACATGATTCCAGCGGACGCGTCGGTCGCGCGCGCACTCAAGCGCGTGCGCGTCGGAGACCTCGTCACGCTGGACGGTTACCTCGTCGAAGCCGACAAGGGGAACGGCTGGAAGTGGCGGAGTTCGCTGACGCGCGAAGATACCGGCGATGGCGCGTGCGAATTGGTGTATGTGAAAAACCTTTCGATTGGCGCGCGATGACGGCGCGCTCAATACCGCAGCAACGAATACAGCGGCACACCCTCCTGCCAGCGCGCGCGGGCATTGAGAAATCCGAGTTCAATGACCACCGCGGCGCCCATCAGACGCGCATCCAGCCGTTCGACCAATTCGCGCGCCGCCAGCAGCGTGCCGCCAGTGGCGAGCACGTCGTCCACGATCAGCACGCGCGCCCCCGGTTCCAGTGCATCGGCATGCACTTCCAGCCGCGCCGTGCCGTATTCCAGTTCGTAATCGACGCCGATGTGCTGTGCGGGCAGCTTGCCAGCCTTGCGCAGCGGCACGAAGCCGGCGTCCAGCGCCTGCGCCAGCGCCGCGCCAAAGATGAAACCGCGCGATTCGATCCCGCACACCGCATCGATGCGGCGTGCGCGCCAGGGCGAAGCCAAGGCGTCAATGCAGATCGCGAATGCGCCGGCATCCGCCAGCAAGGGCGTCAAGTCCTTGAACACGACGCCAGGCTTGGGGAAATCAGGCACGTCGCGCACGTAGCGAGCCAGCGCGTGCATCGGCGCTGGCCTGTTCATCGCGGCGACCACAGAGGACTTCATGTGGGGAGGAGTTGCAATCCCGATGCCAAGCCGTCCTCGTGGGGCGTTTCACGGGCCTCGTTCAGCAAGGCCGAGACCTCGCGGACGTGCGGTTCGGCGGCCTCGACGCACACCGCCGGCACACTCACGGCCAGAAAATCGCGCGCCGGCAACTGGCCGACGCCGCCGATCAGGTGCTCTCCGCTGATGAAACAGGGAATGCCGGCCTGATCCAGCACATCCTTCACCAGATGGGCATCCACCAGATTCTCGGCACGGTAAACGATACGCATGTCCGGATTATGCGCCCTCTTTGGCGCGCGCGAGCATCCATCCGCTAAACTGCCGCGTTTACGATTCCCGCAGCCATGCCGAACGACGCGCCCGTCAACAATTTCATCCGCCAGATCGTGGCCGCCGACAACGCCTCCGGCAAGCACGGCGGCCGCGTGGCCACGCGCTTTCCGCCGGAACCTAACGGCTATCTGCATCTCGGCCACGCCAAATCCATCTGCCTGAACTTCAGCATCGCGGCGGAAAACGGCGGCACCTGCAACCTGCGCTTCGACGATACCAACCCCGGCAAGGAGGACGTCGAGTTCGTCGAGGCGATCAAGGAGGACGTGCGTTGGCTCGGCTACCAATGGCATCTGCTGCGCCACGCTTCCGATTATTTTGAGGTGTTCTATCTGGGAGCGTTGAAATTGATTCGCCTCGGGCTCGCTTACGTGGATGATCTTTCCGCCGACGAGGTGCGCGCATACCGCGGTACGCTGACCGAACCGGGACGCAATTCGCCGTTCCGCAATCGCTCCATCGAGGAAAATTTCGATCTGTTCGCGCGCATGCGCGCGGGCGAATTCGCCGACGGCTCCCGCACGCTGCGCGCCAAGATCGACATGGCGAGCGGCAACATCAATCTGCGGGATCCGGCGATCTACCGCATCCGCAAACTCGCGCATCAGAACACCGGTGACGCGTGGCCGATCTATCCGATGTACGACTACGCGCATTGCGTGTCGGATGCGGTGGAAGGCATCACGCACTCGCTTTGCACGCTGGAGTTCGAGGATCATCGGCCGCTATATGACTGGTTTCTCGAGCAGCTCGATCTGCCGAATGATCCGTCGCTCACCGCACCGCTGCGCGATGCCGGCCTGTGGCTGCAACCGGGCAAACCGCAGCAGATCGAATTCGCGCGCGGCAATCTCGATTACACGGTGATGAGCAAGCGCAAGCTGCTCGAACTGGTGAGCGAAAAGCTGGTGGATGGCTGGGACGATCCGCGCATGCCGACCCTTTCAGGTGTGCGCCGGCGCGGCTTCACGCCGCGCGCGATCCGCACGTTCTGGGAACGCGCGGGCGTCTCCAAGCAGAACAGCGTGATCGGCTATGGCGTGCTGGAAAACTGCGTGCGCGAAGATCTGGACGCGCACGCGCCGCGCCGCATGGCAGTGCTGGATCCGTTGAAGCTGACGATCACCAATCTTCCAGACGACCACGCCGAAACGCTGACGTTTTCGAATCACCCAAAGGACGAATCTTTCGGCACACGCGCAGTGCCGTTCTCGCGCGAGCTGTGGATCGAGCGCGAGGATTTCATGGAAGAGCCGGTGAAAGGTTTCCATCGCCTCGTGCCGAACGGCGAAGTGCGGCTGCGCGGCGTCGGCATCGTGCATTGCGATGAAATCGTCAGGGATTCGAATGGAACGGTCGTCGAACTGCGCTGCACGCTCGATCCGAATTCGAGACAGGGCATGGAGGGCGCAAATCGCAAGGTGAAAGGCACGATCCACTGGGTGAGTGCCCGCCACGCGATCGAAGCGGAGGTGCGTTTGTACGACCGCCTGTTCGATGTACCTGATCCGGACGACACCACGGACGGCAGGAGCTATCGCGATCATCTGAACCCGGACTCGCGTCGGATCGTGCGCGGATTCCTGGAGCCGTCGTTACGGGATGCGCAACCGGAGCAGCACTTCCAGTTCGAGCGGCTGGGTTATTTCGTTGCGGACCGCCGCGACCACTCGGGCGAACATTCGGTGTTCAATCGCGCGGTGACGTTGCGCGATACCTGGTCGGCGGCGCAATCCAAGGCATGAGTTCGCGGATCGAACTAGTCGGCTTCGACGGCGACGACACGCTCTGGCGCAGCGAGGACTACTACCGGCACGCCAACGCCGAATTCGAGGCGATCGTCGGAGCATACGTCGATCTGACCAGCTCGCAGTTGCGCTGCCGCTTGCTCGCCGCCGAGCGCCGCAATCTCGCGCTGTTCGGCTACGGCGCGAAGAGCATGACGCTGACGATGGTCGAGACCGCGATCGAATTGACCGAGTCCGCGATCTCGGCACGCGACATCCATCGCATCGTCGCATTGGGCAAAGAAGTTCTGGAGCATCCGGTGGAACTGCTCCCCGGCGTGCGCGAAGCGGCGCAGGCCATCGCCGCGCGACATCGCGTGGTGCTGATCACCAAGGGCGACCTGCATCATCAGGAACGCAAGGTCGAGCGTAGCGGCTTGGGCGATCTGTTCCACCGCATTGAGATCGTCTCGGAGAAGGACGAGCGCAGCTATGCGAAGGTGCTGGACGAATTCGGAATGCAGGCGAACGCATTCGTGATGGTCGGCAACTCGCTGCGTTCGGATATCGAACCGGTCGTGAGCCTCGGCGGTTGGGGCGTGCACGTGCCCTATCACGTCACATGGGAACATGAGCTGGAACATGGCCTGGAGGCCGGGCACCCGCGCGTGTTCGCGGTGAACGATGCTGCCGAGATTCCGGATGCGATTGCGCGCTGCGGAAATGTGGCGGCACCCGTCTCGATTTAATCGGACAAGTTTGCCGCCTCGATCCCGAATCGCGCGCGCAGTTCGCGCTTCCCCCCGGACGTGACGCTCAAGACCCGGCTATCCAGATCACGCGTGATCCATTTGCGTCGCAGCAGGACATTTAAGAGCTCCGCGCCCACCGCTCCGGCCAGATGCGGGCGGCGTTCGCTCCAGTCGAGGCAGGCGCAGGCGAAGCGACGGCGCGTGGCACGCGCGGCTTCGATGTTCGCGCCCAGATTCTCCAGCGCTTCCGCGCCGCCAGCGGTCAATTGGTAATCGACATCGTCCGCGCGTTCACGTTTCAACCAGCGCAACGCGAACAATCGATCGTGCAACGCCACGGCAAGCGCGCCGGCCATGTGGTCGTAGCAGGTACGCGCGGCACGCAGACGATGCGGTGTGTTGGGCTGGAATCGTGCGCGCGGCGTCCCGGCGAGCACGTTCAACGCTTCCAGCACGGCCGCGACCTGCGAATCGGCCAGCCTGAAGTAACGATGCTTGCCCTGCGCATGCATCTTCACCAGTTGCCGCTCACGCAATTTCGCCAGATGCACACTGGCGGTGGATGGGCTGACTTCCGCCACGATCGCCAGCTCCGTACTCGTGCGCGCGCGTCCGTCCAGCAGCGCGTACAGCATGCGAGTGCGCGCGGGCTCGGCGATCGCCGCGGCGATTTCCGAAACCGGCGCCTCGGAACGTTCGACATTCATGCTTTGATTGTAAGCGAAGCGTGTGTGCAGAACAAGCGCGATCCTGCGTGCATGGGATCCGACACTCGTACCGAGCCGAATTTCCCGCGTCCGCGCGTGACGCGTCGCGAATTTCTGACCGACAGCACCTCCCTGGCCGCGGCTGTCGCGCTGGGCTTGCCGACTGGGGCCGAATCGCAGCTCGCGTCGCAACCGCCGCCACAACCTTCCAGGAGCCTCCACATGAAAATGGTCTGCGTGATCCGTTACGAAATCGATCCCTACCAGCGCGAGGCTTTCGAACGCTACGCGCGAACCTGGGGCCACGTCATCCCACGCTGCGGTGGGCATCTGCTCGGTTATTTCCTGCCGTGGCAGGGCACCAATTACGTCGGCTGGGGGCTGATCGCATTCGACAGTTTGACCGCGTACGAAACATACCAGCTGCGGCTGCGCGAAGATGCGGAAGGCCGCGCGAATTTCGAATTCGCGCAGAAGCAGCGCTTCATCCTGAAGGAAGAGCGCAATTTCGTGGAAGTAGTAGATGGCACCTTCGAGCTGCCTGCAACGAGCTGACACGAGACGAAGATGATGCAAGAAGCATTCTGCAACAGAAATGCCGGGGCATGACGTTCGATGTCACGCTTTACGCGATGAACATGGCTAACTCTACACGAATTCAAATGGGTGCATCCCGGAAACAGGATGATCCGGCGAGCGGAACGGCATGATCGCGTTCCTGTTCTCCGCTCTGCTGGCCGCGCAGACGCCGGCCTTCGCTTCCTTGCCGCACCCCGGCGGCGTCCAGCAGGATGTCGTCCTGACCGACTACCCCTCTTTCGCGCGCGCCGACGAACTGTTGCGGCGTACGGTCAGTCCGCTCAATGTGCTGCAGATACGCCGGCAACTGCTGCAATCCGGCGAGAGCCTGAAGGAGGAATCGATCGAACCGAAGCAGGAGCGCTTCGTCCTGTACGTGCCGCCCGGCCCGCCGCCGCCGAGCGGCTATGCGCTGTTGGTGTTCGTGCCGCCGTGGGAAGACGCGCGCGTGCCGCAGCAGTGGATTCCGGTGCTCGACCGTCAGCACACCATCTATGTCAGCGCGGCGAATTCCGGCAACCAGGCAAGCGTGTTTGATCGCCGCGAGCCGTTGGCGCTGATCGCGGAATACAACATCGCCCGGAGATATCCGCTCGATCCTGCGCGCATCTATGTCGGCGGATTCTCCGGCGGATCGCGCGTCGCGTTGCATCTCGCGCTCGGCTATCCGGATATCTTCCGCGGTGCGCTGCTGGACGCCGGAGACGATACGATCGGTGGCGCGCAACTTCCGCTGCCGCCAGCGGATCTCTTCCATCTCTTTCAGCAATCCACGCGGCTGGTCTACCTGAGCGGCACGAACGATCATGGTCCGGTCGACCGCAACGATGCGGGTCTGGAAAATGAAGCGCGGCCTTCGGCACCGCCGCCGGGCCTGTTCGAAGCGGAGAGACAAGGCGCGGGCGTGACGTTGTACATGAGCGGCACGGACGCCAGTCTGCATCGTGACCGCACGCGCGCCGGTCGCGATTCGCTGCAACCCTGGTGCGTAGTCAATGTGGACAGCATCGTCATGAACGGCGTGGGGCATGAAATCGCCGACGCGCGCAGCTTCGATCGCGCGCTGGATGTCCTGTCGCAAGCCGCACAAGGCGAGGACGGCGGGATCGCGGCCTGCCGCCAGCGCATCCAGCAAGCGATGCACGCACAATTGCAGGACGCGCGATCCCTGCTCGATCAGAACAAGCCCGACGAGGCGCGTAAGCTGCTCCAGCAAATCGATACGCAATACGGAGGTCTCGCCGCGCCGCAGAGCGTGGAGTTGATGCAGAAGATCGATGCGGCGCATTGAGGCGTCGCATTGCAGGAGCAATCACTCGAATTCGTAATCGAATTCGTAACTGTGCCTGCCGCCCTCGATGATGATCCGCATCGTGCCGCGCAGGCCCTGTAGCGCGCCGGTGCCCGAACCCGGTACCACGATGATGTCGAGCGAGGACTCGGCGCGGTGCATGGTCGCGTGGTGCTGCAGCGCGAAGCTGCCTTCGCGGCCTTGCAGCCTTCCGGTGACACGCTCGATCGCGACGTAACCGGCCGAACCGCTCTGCGGCGAGCCGGCGCTCAGCATCTCGCCCTTGCTGGTCGCTTGCAGATCGCCGCGAAAAATCTTGTCGAGAGACATGCGGCCGAGCTGCGCGTCGGTGTCGCTGTTGTAAGTCGACAATGCAGCCAAATTCACTTCGAATTCGCCGCGCGCGCGCATCGACCGTCTCCGATATTGGATGCGGGATTGTAACGTGACGCGCCGGTCGCGCGGCTCATGCTAAGGTTCGCGGACATGCACGGCGAACCCGCGACCACATTCCAGTTGACGCTGCCCGATTGGCTGGCGGAATTCGCGTGCGCTCCGCCCGTCTGCGCCGACGACGATGCACGCATCGCGTTCGCGATCGAACTGGCGCGACGCAATGTCGAGCACGGTACCAACGGGCCCTTCGGTGCGGCGGTGTTCGACGGTGCTGGGCAACTCGTTTCCGTCGGCGTCAATCAGGTCGTGGCGCAGCGCTGTTCGTTGGCGCACGCGGAAATCCTCGCGCTGGCGCTGGCGCAGCGGAAACTGCAGCGGTTCCGTCTCAACGGGGATGGCGGCCACTACACACTGGCGACTAGCGCGCAGCCGTGCTGCCAATGTTTCGGCGCATTGATCTGGGCGGGCATCGACGTGCTGCTGATCGGCGCGCGCGGCGAGGATGTGGAAGCGCTGACCGAATTCGACGAAGGCCCTTTACCCGCAGATTGGATCGCCAAGTTGCAACGGCGCGGCATCCGCGTGCAACGTGATCTGCGGCGTGAGGAATCGCGCGAAGTGCTGCGCGAATACACGCGCCGGGGCGGAGCGCGTTACTGAGATGAGGAGACTGCGCGCGGCACTGCCTCTGCTGTTGCTGATCGGGATCGGCATCGCGCTTTGGTCCACGGGCGCGCTCGACCGCTTCCGTCCGGAACAGCTCGTCGCGCAGCAGCACGAATTGCGCCACGCGGTGCACGCGCATCCGCTTCTGGCGTGCTGCATCTACATCGGACTTGTCGCGTTGGTGATCGCGACCGGCGTTCCCGCGTCTTGGGTGGTGATCCTCGCCGGCGGCATGCTGTTCGGCATTCTCAACGCCACGCTGCTGACCGGAGCGGGAGAATTGCTAGGATCGCTGGTCCTGTATTTCGCCGCTCGCCACGCGTTCGGCAGCGGCGAACGCCCGCCTCCGAAAATGGCCGACCGTGTTCGCCGCGGCTATCTGAGGCACCCGGTGAGCTACACCCTTTTCCTGCGGTTGGTACCGGTGCTGCCGTTCGGCGGTGTCACCGTGGCGCTGGCGTGGTTGCGTTGTCCGGTGTGGCTGTTTTCGACGGCGACCTTCGCGGGCGGCTGCGTGATGGCGGTGTTCGAAACCGCCATCGGCGCAGGCATCGCGCATTCTATCGCACACGGCGAGCCACTCGGCCCGCACCTGTTCCTGCATTCGCGCGTGATGGTGCCGCTCGTCGCCCTCGCGGTGCTGGCCCTGATCCCGATCCTGATCCAGCGCCTGCGCACTCCGCGCGGATGATTCGAGGCGTCAGTCTTCGTCGCGGCGCGTGAACCAGAATACCAGTCCCGCGATCAGGCAACCCGCCGCGACGCCCAATAGCGCGGTTTCCACCGGGCGACGCTTGACGAAACCGCCCACTTCGTAACCCGCGCGGCGGATGCCGCGCCATGCATCGTCCGCCACGTCGCTGGCGCTGTCGGCAACGCGCAAGGCGCTGCGTTTGATGTGATCGGCGGCGGTTTCCAGCGCGTCGACGCTGCTGCGCAATGCCTTTCTGCTCTGTCTGCTGATTGCCATCTCGTTTTCCCTTGGGACGGAGGGTCGATGCTACCTTGCACGTGTCGAAACCGCGTTAATGGAACACGAACGGCGACACGGAAGAACAGGCATCGACCGCGCTGTCATCACGCCGTCACGCGATAGTCGTTCGCGCGCAATGAACCGCTGACAGGCTGATCGCATCTGGAGGAATCGAACCTCCCGCCGCGAGACCGCCTTGAATACCCTCGCACATCCGTCCAACCCGGATCGTCCGGGATTCGAATCGAGGATTTGCCGGCGCGCGAATCGCTGGGGCACGTCGCATATCATCGGCCGCGGTTTCCGGATCGTCAGCAAGCTGGGCGACGGTTGGTTCTGGTACGGATTGATGATCGTGCTCGCAGCCGCAGGCGGCGCGCGCGGCAGAGTGACTGCCGTGCAGATGCTGGTGACGGGCTGGGTGGCCTGGCTGCTGTACAAGGCGCTGAAACGCTGCACGCGCAGGCTGCGTCCGTTCTGCACCAACGTCGACGTGATCGCGCACGTCGCACCGCTGGACGAATACAGCTTTCCATCCGGACACACGATGCATGCGGTCAGCTTCAGCATCATCGCGATCGCGTGGTTTCCGCACCTGGCACTGCCCTTGATCGCATTCAGCACGCTGGTCGCGCTCTCGCGGGTGGTGCTGGGCCTGCATTATCCCAGCGACGTCCTCGCCGGAATCGTGATCGGCGCGTTGCTCGGCGTGGCCTCACTGGCGGTGCAATCAATGTGGTTCGCATGACATCCCGCGTGCAGGGACTGGCGCAGTTCACCCCACCGGCTTCGCCACGGGAAACTGCCGCGCCGCTGCAGATTTTGATGCTGTCGGATGTTTATTTTCCGCGCATCAATGGCGTTTCCACTTCCATCCGCGCCACGGCGCAGTCGCTGGTGAAAGCCGGACACGCCGTGACGCTGGTCGCGCCCGACTACGGCGTGTCATCGCTTGCGCACGATGACGAGTTGGGCGAGCGTTTCCGCGTGCTGCGCCTGCCCGCTCGGCGCGTCTTCTTGGATCCCGAAGACCGCCTGATGCACAAGCATGCGTTGCGACGTGCGCTGCCCGCGCTCGCCGCGCGCAGATGGGACGTGGTGCACGTGCACACGCCGTTTCGCGCGCACCGGCTGGGCGCGTGGCTGCGGCGGGCGATGAACGTTCCGGTGATCGAGACTTATCACACTTATTTCGAGGCCTACATCCGGCATTATCTGCCGTGGCTTCCGCGCGCCGCGGGCGAAGCATTCGCGCGCCGCATGTCGCGGCAATTGTGCAACGAGGTGGATCATGTCATTGCGCCGACCGCGGAAATGGCGGCGGTGCTCGCACGCTATGGCGTGCGCACCGCAAGCTCCGTGTTGCCGACGGGGATCAATCTGGACGAATTCCGCGGCGGCCACGGCGCGGCCTTTCGAGCCCGGCATGGCATTGCGCCGGATCGCCCGATGCTGCTCACCATCAGCCGGCTCGCTCGCGAGAAGCAAATCGATTTCCTGCTGCACGTCGCGCGCGTACTCGTCCCGCGATTTCCGGACTTGCTGCTGGTAATCGCGGGCGAAGGTCCGGACGCGGGGCGGCTGAAAACGCTGGCGCAAAACCTAGGATTGAGCGGATACGTGTTGTTCCTCGGCAATCTCGACCGCCGCGGCGCGCTGCTGGATTGCTATCGCGCCTCCGATTTGTTCGTGTTCGCATCACCCACTGAAACGCAAGGTCTGGTCCTGATCGAGGCAATGGCTTTGGGCGTGCCGATCGTCTCGACCGCGGTGATGGGAACCGCAACGGTATTGCGCGGTGCGCGCAGCGCCCTTATCGCACCGGAAGACGTGCCACGGTTCGCCGACTGCGTGGCCGAATTGCTGAGTCATCCGCAACGCCGCGCGGAAATGGCAATGCAAGGGCCGCTCGACGCGCAAGCCTGGAGCGTCGATGCGATCACAGTGCGATTGCTGGAGATCTATGCAACGGTCGCCACGATGCAATTGCCTGGCGTGATGGGATCGAACCATCGACCAACGGATTGGGGCCGCCTGCGAGATCGCTGGGATATGGGCCGTAATGGATCGAGCGTCGCGCGCTGAGCCGATGCCTTGACCGCGCGCGCCGCGAGCGCGCGCAAACAGCGAAGCTGGCGCTGAGCACAGCGAAGGGCGAGCGCAATGGATGGCTCGATGCGAATAAGGTGGAAGTTGGTGGGCCGTGATGGGATCGAACCATCGACCAACGGATTAAAAGTCCGCTGCTCTACCGCTGAGCTAACGGCCCAAGCAAACCGCAAAGTTTAGGTGCCGCGCGCTGGCCGTACAAGCGCGGCTCGCACATAGCGCGTCGGATCTTTCACGTCCGCATCGACGAATCCCTGCGCGCGCAATGCGCATGCATCGCACTGTCCGCACGCTCGGCCTTGCGCGTCCGCGCGGTAACACGAAACGGTCGCGGAAAAATCCACGCCCAGACGCACACCTTCGCGCACGATATCGGCCTTGGATAATGCGATCAACGGCGCGTGCACGCGCATGACATGGCCTTGCGTGCCGGCCTTGGTCGCGACATTCGCCAGCTTCCCGAAGGCGGCGATGAACTCGGGCCGGCAATCGGGATAGCCGGAGTAATCGACCGCGTTGACGCCGCACCAGATGTCATCGGCGCCCAGCACCTCGGCCCACCCGAGCGCGATCGACAACATGATCGTGTTGCGCGCGGGCACGTAGGTAACCGGAATTTCGTCGGCGGGATGCACGCGATCGTGCAGCGGCACTTCGATGTCGGCAGTCAACGCTGAACCGCCGATACCGCGCAAATCGACATCGACGATCTTGTGCTCGGCTGCGCCAAGCATCGCTGCGACTCGCGCTGCGGCTTGCAATTCTGAAACGTGGCGCTGGCCATAGGCGACACTGATCGCGTGGCAGGCGAAGCCTTGCTCCCGCGCGATCGCCAACGTAACGGCGGAATCCATGCCGCCAGAGAGCAGCACCACGGCGCGTTTCATCGGCCCGCTACCTCGCCCCACAGGTATTTGTGCAGTTGTACCTGCAATCGCACCGGCAAACGATCTTGCAGAATCCATTCGGCCAGCGCGCGCGGTTCCAAAGCACCGTACACCGGCGAAAAGAGCACCATGCAGCGCGAAGGCAAATCCCGTTCGCGCAACATCGCAGCGGCCCAGTCGTAATCGGCGCGATCGGCCAGCACGAATTTCAATTGATCGCGTGAAGTCAGATGTCGGAGATTGTCCCAGCGGTTGCGCGCGGATTCGCCCGAACCCGGCGCCTTGATATCCACCACGCGCCGCACGCGCGGATCGACTTGCGAAACATCCAGCGCGCCGGAAGTTTCCAATGAGACGTCGAAACCCGCATCGCACAGGCACGCCAGCAAATCGAGACAGCGCCTCTGCGCCAGCGGCTCGCCGCCGGTGACACATACATGCCGTGCACCGTAAGCGCGCACTTCATCAAGAATCGAATCGATCCCGCGCCACTGGCCGCCCTCGAATGCATAGGCCGTGTCGCACCAGGAGCAGCGCAGCGGCACCCGGTCAAACGCACGAACACCGTCGGCCAGCCGACCGCATCGGCTTCGCCTTGAATCGAATGAAAAATTTCAGTGACGCGCAGGCGCTGTATTGCCTCAGTTTGCGCGGGCTGAACCGACATATCGAGGGAATCTTGGAAGCCGAGAAGAGGAATTTCGAATCCAGGGCATCCGCCACGAGCCGGCGGCAAAGCCCGCTCTATTTTGCGGTTTGCAGCTTGATCGACTTCAGCCGGCTCTGCGCGAGCCGTGCGACCGTGGTGCCCGGGTATTTCTTGATGACCGCGGTCAGCGTCGCCTGCGCTTCGCCGTATTTCTTCATCTCGGCCTGGCAATAACCGACCTTCAACAGCGCGTCGGGCGCCTTCTCGCTTTTAGGATAATCCTTCAGCAGGCTCTGAAAAGTCTCCAGCGAGACGGAGTAGTTCTGCGTGACGTAATACGACTCGCCCAACCAGTAGTAGGCATTCGGCGCGAGCGCGCTCTGCGGATATTTCTGGGTGAATGCACGAAAGCCGCGCGCGGCGGCGACATAATCCCCGCTCTGCAATGATTTGAATGCAGCGTTGTAGGCGGACTGTTCTTCCGCGCCGGGCGGCCCAGCTGGCGTGGCCGTTGATGCGGACGACGAAGGCGGCGCGCTGGAAGCCGGTCCCGCAGGTGCGCCCGCGATCGTTGACGCACCTGCGCTCGCAGGAGACGAGGGCGCGGGGGCGGCTTTGCCTTCCAGTTTGCCGACGCGCGAATCCAGATCGAGATACTGATCCTTGTTCTGCTGCTGCAATTGCTGCACCTGGTGTTGCAGCTCCTCGATCTGGCCTTGCATCTGCTGCAGTTGCGATTGCAGATCCTGCACCTGATTGACCAGGCTGACGCCGCCGCCTTGCGATTGCTGCTGCGCCTGCTGCTGTTCCAGGCGTGCGACGCGTTCTGCCAGGCTCAACGTTTGCGCGTTGGCGGAAAGGGCGGCGATCACCAACGCGACCGCCGCCGTAATTCCAAGCGCTTTGCCGAAACGCAACCTGCGCAAGATCATCTACGAACCGTTTTGATCACTTGGCGGTGTAGACGATTTCGACGCGACGGTTCTTGGACCAGCAATCCTCGTTGTGTTCGCGGCACACCGGGCGCTCCTCGCCATAGGACACCACGTTCATCTGCGAGGCCTGGCCACCGTCGGCTTCCAGCGCGCTCATCACCGCGTTGCCGCGGCGCTCGCCCAACCCGAGGTTGTATTCGCGCGTGCCGCGCTCGTCGGTGTTGCCTTCGAGCGTCATGCGCGCCATCGGACGGTCGCGCAGGTACTTGGCGTGGCAGGCGATGATCTGCTGGAACTCCGGCTTGATCACGTCCTTGTCGAAGTCGAAATAGATCACGCGCTGACGCAGGCAAGCGTCGGTGTCCAGATCGGCGGGCGTGTAGGCTCCGGCCGTGGTGGTGGTTTCGGTGCTGACCGGCGGGCCGGATTCCGGCGGCGGCGCTTTCACTTCCTGCTTCTTGGCGCAGGCGGCGAGGCCCACGCACAACAGGGCTGCAAGGGTGATGCGAGCGGTAGCGTTCATGGCGATTCCTTCTTCTTGAACGAGTGGATCAATCGATTTGGATTTCTTGTGTTTCGATCAAAACCTGCGTACTGCCGATTCATGCGTGCGTGCATCCGTCAATGCTGCCGATACGGGCCCCAGGCCGGCTCGCGTACGTCGCCGTCGCTCAACACCAGGCGCTGGCGCACGCGGCCGTCATCCGACACCGCATACAAGACGCCGTGCGGACCTTCGGTGGAGGCATACAGCAGCATGCTGGCGTTGGGCGCAAAACTCGGCGATTCGTCCAGGTTGCCCGGGGAGACAAACCGCACCTGGCCGCCCAGGCTCTTGTCCATGATTGCAATACGATACACGTTTCCGTTGCCCTGCACCATTGCGATCTGGTTGCCGTCATAGCTGATCGAGGCATCGGCGTTGTACTGGCCCTGGAAAGTCAGCCGCTGCGCCGCGCCGCCGCTGGCCGAAACCTCGTACAACTGCGGTTTGCCGGAACGATCCGAGGTGAAAACGATATTGGCGCCGTCCGGGGTCCACTCCGGTTCGGTATCGATGGCGAGGTTGTCGGTAATGCGCGTCAACGCGCCGCTGCCCAGATCCATCACATAGATCTCGGGATTGCCCTCGAATGACAGCGACAGCGCCAGTCGCCGGCCGTCGGGCGAGAACTTCGGCGCGCCGTTGATGCCGCGCTTGTTGGAAAGCAGCCGGCGGGCACCGGTGGTGACATCCTGCAGATAGATGGCCGAATCGCCATGCTCGAAGGAAACGTAGGCGATCTTGCTGCCGTCCGGCGACCAGGCCGGCGACAGCAGCGGCTCGCGCGAACGCACCACCGTCTGCGGGTTGTAACCATCGGAATCGGCGATGATCAGTGAGTATTGCGAGTTGTTGCCGGTGCCGACCGCGGTGACGTAGGCGATGCGCGTGTCGAACGCGCCGCGCACGCCGATGATCTTCTGGTAGATCTGATCGGCGATCTGGTGCGCCACGCGGCGCAGGTCGCTGCCCTGTCCGGTGATCGACAGGCCGAGCAATCGTTGCTGCCTGTTGACGTCCCACAATTCGAAGTCCGCGCGCAGCGCGCCATTGCCGGCGTCGCTGGTCTTGCCGACCACGATGTAGTCCTGTTTCAACTGCTGCCACGTCGGGAACTTGATCTCGCCACCAACGGTGGGCGTTTCGACGATTTCGCTCTTGGGCAGCGCGCGGAATTTGCCGCAGCGGTTCAAATCCATGCTGACCACGTCGGCGATGTCTACGGAAGGCGGCGGCCCGGCGCTCTGCCCGAATGGCACCACGGTGATTGGAATCGCCGAGGGCACGCCGTTGACGATCTGCACGGTCAGGCCCTGCGCCTGCGTTTGCGTGGCGAACAGCCCGGCGCAGACGAACATTAGGAAGGCAAGAAGAAGTCGGGGGTTTCGCATGATCGTCGATCCATCATTGTGAAGAGGTCACTGTGAAATTGAAAAGGATGTCGCGCTGGAACTCCTTTTCGAATCCCTTGTAGGGCAAGGGCGAAGAGCGCAGTACCGCGGCCTCGACGGAGTGCCTGCCCGCTTCGTCCATGTGGCAAGTCGGCAGAACTTTGGCAGAAATCACCTGACCACCGGGTATCTGGATGATTTCCACCGGACAGACCGTGCCGTCCGCAATATTGTCCGGGCGCAGCCAGTTGGGCGTGATCGCGTTCTGCAATGCTGCCTGATATGCGCTGGTATCTTGCCCGTTCTGCCCGGTCATCGCCTGCTTGGCCGGCGGCACGGTGTCGTTGGCATCGGGCAACTCGGGCGTGTTCTTCAGATCGGCCAATTGCTGCGCGCGCTGCTGCGCCAGCTTGATCTGCTTCTCGGCCGCCTCGCGTTGCGCCTTGATCTGCGCGAGCTGTTTCAGGATCCGATCGGCTTCCTGTTCGCGCGTCAGCTCGGCCATGCGCTGTTTTTCCTTTTCTTCCTGCGCTTTCTGTTGCTCGGCTTGCTGTTGCGCGAGATCGGCGATCTTTTCCTGATCCTTGATATCGGGATGTTGCGGCGGCGGCGGCAACACTTTCACCGGCGCGGGCTTGGGTAATTCTGGTTTGGGCAGTTCGCGTTGTTGCGGCGGCGGATTGGCCGGCTGCGCGCGCTTGCTGTGCCTAGGCGGCGGCGCGCCGACCGGCCCGACCAAGGTGGCTTCGATTACCGGGCCCGCCAACTGGATCGGTTTGGCGCAGGTCACCGGGTTCGGCAGGTGCAGGAAATCGGCGATGCCTTGCCAATCCGCGCAGTTGAGCATCGCCAGCGCCAGAAATCCGACGATGCAGATGTGCAGCAGCGCGGACAGGATCACCGCGCGCACTGTGGCCTCACGGCTTTCCATAGGCGAGGTCTTGAACAGCCTGACTCACTATCGCTCGAACCGGCACTGTCATGCTTCCACAACCTCCATCAAACCTCGCTTCATGAGGCTTGATCGCCCCCTTGACTGAAGGGGGCAGAAGAACGGCACAGGGCGACTCATTGCTTCTGCGTTTGCACCGGCTGGCTCATCAGTCCGACTTTGGGCACGCCGGCCTGCTGCAGCAGCACCATGGCCTGATAGACCTTGCCGTAATCGGCGTCCACGTCGCCGCCGATGAGCACCGGCACCTGCGGATTCTCCTTCACGAACGCGGAGACTTTCGTCTTTAGCGCGTCCGCATCGATCGGTTCGCGCTTGCCTCCCGACAGCGTGAGATACAGCGAACCGTCCTTCTTGACGCTGACCAGCACCGGCTGTTTCTCGTCATGCAGCGCTTTCGCCGCCGACTGCGGCAGATGGATGTCCACGCCGAGGTTCAACAGCGGCGCGGTCACCATGAAGATGATCAGCAGCACCAGCATCACGTCGATATAGGGAACGACGTTGATCTCGGCCTTGAGCTTGCGGCGTTTGCGCGTTCGCAGCGGTTGCATGGATCGTGACCGGTTCTAGGCGTGCTCGTCGGCAAGGATCTGCCGGTGCAGGATCGAAGAAAATTCCTCTTGGAACGTGTCGAAACGCACGGTGATGCGTTCCAGCCGCGTCGAATAACGGTTGTACGCCCACACCGCCGGGATCGCCGCGAAGAGGCCCATCGCGGTGGCGACCAATGCTTCGGAGATGCCCGGCGCGACCATCGCGATCGTCGCTTCCTTGATGGAACCCAGTCCCTGGAACGCGACCATGATGCCCCACACGGTGCCGAACAATCCGACGTACGGACTGATCGATCCGACATTGGCGAGAAACTCGAGATTGTGCTCCAACTTGTCGACCTCGCGCGTGCCCGAGACGCGCATCGCGCGTTCACTGGCCTCCAGCACCGCGCGCGGGTCGGCGCTGCGTCGCTGCCGCTGACGCACGAATTCGCGGAACCCCGCTTCGAACACGCTCGCCAGCCCGCCGGCATCTTCGCCGCGCGCAGTCACCTCGCGGAATAGTGCGGACAGATCGGCGCCCGACCAGAAGCGCTGTTCGAACGCATCGGCATCGCGCGTGGCCGCATCCAGCATCGCCCACTTGCGAAAGATGATCACCCACGATGCGAACGAGAAAATCACCAGGATCAGCAGCACCAGCTTCACCGGCAGGCTGGCGTGCAGCACGAGGTCGAGGATATTGAGTTCACCGTTCATGCGCTTCCTTATCGGCTGGAGCCTTGAACATCCGTTCCTGTTGAGCTATCGAACCCCGAACGGTTTTCGGCATTTGCCGTTCGCCCTTCGATACCTCAGGACGAACGGATTTGAGACTCGTCAATTTCAATCAAACTTGTCACTTCATCCGGAATGCGCCGCGGCTGCCACGTCTGCGCATCGATGCACGCCACGCGCACCTGCGCGCGCGTCAGGATTTCGCCATCGGGCACGCGGCGCAACGTCTGTTGCAGTTCGAGGCTCGCGCTGCGCCGCTGCGCAAGCTGTACCGTCGCATCCAGTTCGTCGTCCAACCGAGCCGGCTTGTCGAATGCCACGTCGATCTCGCGCACCACGAACAGCACACCGAGACCCTCGCGCAATTCCGTCTGCCCCAAACCCCGCGCACGCAACCATTCAGTGCGCGCGCGCTCCAGAAACCGCAAGTAGCCCGCGTGATACACCACGCCGCCAGCATCCGTATCTTCCCAATACACCCTTAGCCGCCAACTGAATATCGGTTGAACTGCGCTGGTCACTTCGACCCCGTTTGTGCGAACAGGTTCAGTGCCGGATCGACGGCCGCAGGTGGATTCCAGCCGAAGTGCCGCCACGCGCGCGCGGTAGCGATGCGTCCACGCGCGGTGCGCGCCAGATACCCCTGCTGGATCAGGTACGGCTCCAGCACGTCTTCGATGGTGTCGCGCGCTTCGGCCAGCGCGGCCGCCAACGATTCCACGCCGACCGGGCCGCCATCGAACTGTTCAATGATCACGCGCAGCAGTTTGCGATCCAGTTCGTCGAAACCGCATTGATCGATTTGCAACATCGCCAGCGCGTCGCTCGCCGCCGCGCGAGTGATCTTGCCGCCTGCGCGCACTTCGGCGAAATCGCGCACCCGCCGCAGCAGACGGTTGGCGATGCGCGGCGTGCCGCGCGAGCGGTTGGCGATTTCATCCGCGCCGTCGTCGGCGCAGGCGATGCCCAGGATATGCGCCGAGCGATGCACGATCTGCGCGAGTTCGCCCGGCGTGTAGAACTCCAGCCGCTGCACGATGCCGAAACGGTCGCGCAGCGGGCCGGTGAGCATGCCGGCGCGAGTGGTCGCGCCGATCAGCGTGAAGGGCGGCAGATCCAGCTTGATCGAACGCGCGGCCGGGCCTTCGCCCAGCATGATGTCGATCTGGAAATCCTCCATCGCCGGATACAGCACTTCTTCCACCAGCGGCGAGAGGCGATGGATTTCGTCGATGAACAGCACATCGCGCGGTTGCAGGTTGGTGAGCAGCGCCGCGAGATCGCCCGCGCGCTCCAGCACGGGGCCGGACGTGGCGCGCAGGCCCACACCGAGTTCGTTGGCGATCACGTGCGAGAGCGTGGTCTTGCCCAAGCCCGGCGGCCCGAACACCAGCACGTGATCCAGCGCGTCGTTGCGGCGGCGCGCGGCTTCGATCGCCACGCCCAGTTGTTCGCGCATCGCGCGCTGGCCAATGTATTCGTCGAAACGACGCGGACGGATCGACGCCTCGATCGCAAGTTCCGCGCGATCGGCCGTTGCGTCGGCAAGCCGGGATTCCGTCATGCGAGGGATTATGCCGGAAAGCGGTGAGTAGTGAGTTGTGAGTAATCCGAGGCCGAAGCTTTTTCGACTCACTACTCACCACTCACATCAGATCTCCACCTGCGTCCCCAGTTCCACCAACCGATTCCCGGGAATGCGGAAGTAGGCGGTGGCGGCGAGCGCGTTGCGTGCCATCAGCGCGAACAGTTTGTCGCGCCACACCGCCATACCGGCGCGATGACTGGCGACGATGGTTTCGCGCGAGAGGAAGAACGTCGTGTCCATCATGTCGAAGCGCATGCCTTGCGTGGCGCAAGCCGCGAGCGCACTTGGAACGTCCTGATTCTCTGCGAACCCGAAACGCAGCGTCAGCGCGTAAAACGCAGCCCCAAGATCGCTCAGCTCGATGCGTTCCCCGCTTTCCGCCAGCGGGGTATCCAGCGTTTCCACACTCAGGATCACATTGCGCTCGTGCAGCACCTTGTAGTGCTTGAGGCTGTGAAGAAGCGCATGCGGCACGGCGCTGATGTTGGCGGTCAGAAATACCGCGGTGCCCGGCACGCGTTGCGGCGGATGCTCTGCGATGCTGGCGATGAAGGAATCCAGCGGCAATCCCGATTGCCGCAATTCGCGCAACAGCAGTTCGCGGCCACGCCGCCAGGTCGTCATCACGATGAAGACCAGCAGGCCCAGCACCAGCGGGAACCAGCCGCCGTGCTCGACCTTGATCAGATTGGCGCCGAACAGCGACAGATCGATCACGAGGAACAGTGTGCCGGCCGCGCCCACCGCAATCAGCGGCCAGTGCCAGAGACGGCGCATCACGATCAGCGCAAGCAAGGTCGTCACCACCATCGTGCCGGTCACCGCGATGCCGTAGGCCGCGCCCAGGTTCTCCGAGGATCGGAACCCGACCACCGCGAGCACTACCAGCACCAGCAACATGCCGTTGATCCATGGCACGAACACCTGGCCGGACAACATGCGCGAAGTGTGCACGATGCGCATGCGCGGTGCGTAGCCGAGCTGGATCGATTCGCGGGTCATCGAAAATGCGCCGCTGATCACCGCCTGGGAAGCGATCACCGTGGCGACCGCGGCCAGGATGATCATCGGCACCAGCAGCGCGCGCGGCACCAATAGATAGAACGGATTGCTGACCGCGCCAGGATCGGCCAGCAGCAGCGCGCCTTGTCCGAAATAGTTGAGCAGCAGCGCCGGCAGCACGAACAGCAGCCACGCCAGTCGGATCGGACGCGCGCCGAAATGGCCCATGTCCGCATACAGCGCTTCGCAACCCGTGATCGCCAGCACCACCCCGCCCAGCGCGACGAAGGCGCCGATGCGGTGCGAGATGAAAAACTGCACCGCGTGCGCCGGATTCAGCGCCGCCAGTACCTGCGGTTCGCGCAAGATGTAGTGCAGGCCCAGTAACGCGATCACGAGAAACCACACGCACATCACCGGGCCGAATACCGCGCCGATGCCGGCCGTGCCACGCCGTTGCACGAAAAACAGCAGCAGCAGGATCGCCACGCTGATCGGCACGATCCATCGGGCGAGAGAAGGTTCGATCACCTTGACGCCTTCCACCGCACCAAGTACCGAGATCGCTGGCGTGATCACGCCGTCGCCGTAGAACAGTGACGCGCCGAAGATCGCCAGCACCGCGATCAGCCAGCGCAGGCGCCGTTCGCCGCGCACGCTGCGTTGCGCCAGCGCCATCAGTGCCATGATGCCGCCTTCGCCTTTGTTGTCGGCGCGCATGATGAAGATCACGTATTTCAGCGTGACCACCAGCAGCAGCTCCCAGAAGATCAGCGACAGCACGCCCATCACGCTGGCCTGCGACACACTGAGCCCATATTTCGCGCTGAACACTTCGCCCATCGTATACAGCGGGCTGGTGCCGATGTCGCCGAACACCACGCCGATGGCACCCAGCGCGAGCGTGCGCAAGGAAGGCTTCACGTGTACGTCCGCAGCGATAGCGCTCATGATTGCTCCGTTTCAAAACGCGTGAGTTGTGACATGTGAGTTGTGGGTACAGGCAGCACAGCAGTCACTCACAACTCACTGCTCGGCACTCACGTCAAATCTCCACCTGCGTACCCAGCTCGATCAGCCGATTGCTGGGGATGCGGAAGAACGCCGTGGCCGGCAGCGCGTTGCGCGCCATGAACGCGAACAGCTTGTCGCGCCACAGCGCCATGCCGGGGCGTTCGGTTGCGACGATGGTTTCGCGCGACAGGAAAAAGGTCGTATCCATCATCTCGAATCCCAGGCCTTTGGCGGCGCAGCGCTCCAGGCGGCGCGGCACGTCGGGATCCTCCGCGAAGCCGTAGCGCAGCGTGACGCGATAGAACTGGTGGCCGAGATCTTCGATCTGGATGCGCTCTTCAGGATCCGCGAACGGCGTTTCCAGGGTCTCGCCGGTCAGGATCACATTGCGCTCGTGCAGCACCTTGTTGTGTTTCAGATTGTGCAGCAGCGCGTGCGGCACGGCATCGGCGTTGCTGGTGAGAAACACCGCGGTGCCGGACACGCGCGTGGGCGGATGCTCGCTGATGCTGGCGATGAACGGCTCCAGCGCCAGGCCGCTTGCCTTGATCTCGCGCATCACCAGCTCGCGTCCGCGCCGCCAGGTGGTCAGCACGGTGAAAATGCAGCCGCCCAGTACCAGCGGAAACCAGCCACCGTCGGGGATCTTCAAGGTGTTCGCGCCGAAAAACGAAAGATCGATGGTGAGGAACACCACGCCGACCGCGGCCACGCGCGCGATCCCCCAGTTCCACATTCGCCGCGCCACCACCAGAAACAGCGTCGTGTCGATCGCCATCGTGCCTGTGACCGCGATGCCGTAGGCGCCAGCCAGCGCATTCGACGAACCGAAGCCGATCACCACCAGCACCACCAGTACCAGTAGAAATCGATTGACCCATGGCAGATAGATCTGTCCGATCGCTTCCGTTGACGTGTGCACCACCGGCATGCGCGGAATGAAACCGAGCTGGATCGCCTGCCGCGTGATCGAGAACGCGCCGCTGATCACCGCCTGCGAAGCGATCACCGCCGCGGCGGTCGCCAGTACGATCAGGGGGATGCGCGCCCACTCCGGCGCGGCGAGATAGAACGGATTGCGCGCGGCGTCCGGCCGGTGCAGCAGCAGCGCAGCCTGCCCGAAATAATTCAGCAGCAATCCCGGCATCACGAAACCGAACCACGCCACGCGGATCGGACGGCGGCCGAAGTGGCCCATGTCGGTGTACAGCGCCTCGGCGCCGGTGACACACAGCACCACCGCACCCAGTGCCAAGAATCCGCCCCATTGATGCTGCGCGAAAAATTGCACCGCATACCAGGGATTCAACGCGCGCAACACCAACGGATGGCGGAAGATATTCCACGCGCCGATTGCGCCGAGCGCCGCGAACCACAGACACATCACCGGGCCGAACACGCTCCCCACGCGGCCGGTGCCGTGCTTCTGGAACCAGAACAGCGCGAACAGCACCACGACTGTCAACGGCACCACGTAACGGCTGAGCGCCGGCGCGCTCACCTGAAGGCCTTCGATCGCGGAGAGCACCGAAATCGATGGCGTGATCACGCCGTCGCCGTAGAACAGCGCCGCGCCGAGGATCGCGAACAGCACCACCATGCGCCGCATGCGCGGATGCCCGCGGCTGGCGCGCTGCGCCAGCGCCATCATGGCCATGATGCCGCCCTCGCCCTTGTTGTCGGCGCGCATGATGAAGCTGACGTACTTCACCGCCACCACCATCACCAAGGTCCACGTCACCAGCGACAGGATGCCGAGCACGTTGAGCGGATCGGCCGGCATGCCGTGCGGACCGTAGAAGGCTTCCTTCATGGTGTACAGCGGGCTGGTGCCGAGATCGCCGAACACCACGCCGATCGCACCGATTACCAGCGTGTGCAGCGCGGTCTGACCGACCGGTTGCTGGACGGATGACGCCTGCGCGCTGTCATCCAGCTCCGGACTGGGGCGCTCGTTAATCGCCTGCTCGTTCATCGCCCCCTGCCGTACATCTTGTAGAGAACTTGACCGATCCCGGAGTCGTCCACCCCTTCCCACCTTTGCATGCTTGGGCAACCCAGGCCATTGCCGTGCAGCGGCCTTTGTCCACTTGGCTCTAGCGGGCGAGGATCAAGAGCTGAAACGTTCGGAACCACTGTATTTCACGAACTAGCGGCCCAGCGCTGCACGCAGGGCCTTGCGAATGATCGTCTCGGCGTCGTCGCCTTCCTCGAAAGCGGCCTTCGTCAGGCGCGCCGCTTCCACCGGCTTGTAACCCAGCTGTTGCAATGCGGCCACGGCTTCGTCCTGCGGTGAAGAGGGGTTGCCTTGCGGGCGCGGCTGCGAGGATGAAATCGCGTCGATGCGATCGCGCAGTTCGACCAACATGCGCTCGGCGGTTTTCTTGCCGATCCCGGGGATGCGCGTCAGCGCGGCGATATCCGAATCGTGCACCAGCCGCGCAAATTCGTCGGTGCTGACACCCGACAACACCGCCAGCGAAATGCGCGCGCCGATGCCGCTCACCTTCTGCAGATTGCGGAACAGCACGCGCTCTTCTTCACGCAGGAAACCATAGAGTGCCGCGGTGTCTTCCTTGATCGCGTAATGCGTCAACAATGTCACTTCGCGGCCGGTTTCCGGCAAGTCGTACAGCGTGGACATCGGCACTTCCAGTTCGTAGCCGACACCGCCGACGTCCAGCACGATCCACGGCGGCTGTTTGGCTACCAGCGTTCCGCGCAAACGGCCAATCACCGCCGGCGTCTCCATGCAGTAGCCGGAATGCCGATGCGCTGCGCGCCTTCGCGCGTGTGCGCGTGTGCGATCGCCACGGCCAGCGCATCGGCCGCATCGGCCTGCAACCGTTGGTGCAGACCCAGCAGCACGGACACCATGTGCTGTACTTGCGACTTGTCGGCGCGCCCCCCGCCGACGACCGCCTGCTTGATCGCGGTCGGCGCATATTCGCGCACAGACAGCGCCCGGCTCACCGCCGCGCAAATCGCCGCGCCACGCGCCTGGCCCAGCTTCAATGCCGAATCCGCGTTCCTCGCCATGAACACGCGTTCGATCGCGGCCTCCGCCGGGTGATATTGATCGATGATCGCAAGCAGTCCGTCATAAATCCGTGCCAGCCGTTGCGGAAATTCGTCTTCGCCGCCCACGCTCAGCATGCAGTGGTGCAAGCAACGCAACGTCCCGTTGCCGCCGACCTCGATCACGCCGACGCCGGTGCGCACGCTGCCCGGATCGATGCCGAGGATGCGAATGGAGCCGGGGACTGGGGACTGGGGACTGGGCGGCATTGACGTATCGCTTGCGCGAGCAACCGCGCGCTCAGCGCGATACTCTCGAACAGACACCGCGCGGAAACCTTGCGGTGCTGGACTCCGATCCCCGGCCCCGTGCCCCCGGTCCCGCATCATTCACTCGGCAGTTGCGCATTCGAATACACATCCTGCACGTCGTCGAGTTCGTCCAGCCATTCCAGCAGACCCGACACCTGCTCGGCGTGTTCGCCGGGCACCACAACGGACGTGTCGGCGCGCAGGGTGACTTCGGCGCGCTCGGGTCTCAGACCGGCTTTCTGCATCGTATCTCGCACGGTTTCGAAATCGTCGGGCGCGGTCAGCACGTCGACCGAACCATCCGCATTCGTCACCACGTCTTCCGCACCGGCTTCGATCGCGGCATCGGTGATCTTCTCCTCGTTCGCGCCTTTGCCGAAGGAAATCACGCCACGCTTCTTGAACAGGTACGCGACCGAACCTTCAGTGCCGAGATTGCCGCCGAATTTGGAAAAGGCGTGGCGCACGTCTGCCACCGCGCGCTGACGGTTGTCGGTGACGCAATCCACGATCACCGCCACGCCGCCCGGCGCGTAGCCTTCGTAGCGCACTTCTTCATAAGTCACGCCTTCGAGTTCGCCGGTCGCCTTCTTGATCGCGCGCTCGATGGTCTCCTTGGTCATGTTGGCGTCGAGCGCCTTGTCGATCGCCGTGCGCAGGCGCGGATTGCCGGCCGGATCGCCGCCACCCGTGCGCGCCGCCACGCTGATCTCGCGCGACAACTTGGTGAACATGCGGCCGCGGCGCGCGTCCTCGGCGTTCTTGCGGCCTTCAATGGATGGTCCCCGACCCATATGAGATTCCACCAAATGCAAGCGGCGAATTGTAATCGGTTACGTGCTTCGGCGCGTCAATCCGAAACCGGCGCGCCGGCGCGTTCATGCTCGTCGAATCTGCCGTTGCGCAGGAACGCGATCGTCTGTTCTGCCGCTTCGGCGGAAAACAGCAGGCCGAGATGCGAGGCCTCGACCACGCAGTGATCCGTGATCCCCGGCAAGCGGGTTTCGTCCACTGCAACGGTGCCGTCGTGCTCACCCTGGAAATGCCCGAGCCACGCACCGAGCCCATATTGCAACGTGCCGGCGATTACGCCGACCTCGCGCGAGCCGCGCCACGCAGGCACGCCATCCAGCAGCGCGCGCATGCTGTAGCCGAGCATGCGTTCGCCCAATGGCCATTCCAGCAGTCCGCGCGCAGCGGCGCTGCCAGTGAGTGGCGTGCCGAGACAGACAATCCGGCCCGGCGGCAAGTTTTCGTCATCGCGCATGCATTGCAGCGCGACGATACCGCCGAGACTATGGCCCACCAGGTGCACCCTCGATGCGCCGCGATCGTCGGCCAGCGCGCGCATGCGTTTGCGTAACCGCGTGAGGGAACTCTGCGGCTGCGCCGCCACGCTGGCGTACTCGAAACCGTGCACCTCGAAACCGGCGTGCGACAACCGTTGCCGCAACGCGAGCATCGAAAACCCGCGCATCCAGAGGCCGTGGAGAAGGAGGATGTGTTCGGTCATACGGCAGAGAGCAGGGCGAAGGCGAAAGGGGCAGGGAACAGCCGTTCAAAGGCACGCTCTCAACCCTGCTCCATGCTCCCTGCTCCCTGCACCACCGCAACATGCAATTCCTTCAATTGCGTATCCGGCACGGCCGAAGGCGCATCCGTCATCAGGTCCTGCGCACTGGTGGTCTTGGGAAACGCGATTACATCCCGGATGGATTCGGTGCCGGCCATCAGCGCGGCGATGCGGTCGATGCCAAACGCGATGCCACCATGCGGCGGCGCGCCGAGCGTCAACGCCTTCAGCAGGAATCCGAACTTCGTCTGCGCTTCTTCCGCGCCGATGCCGAGCAGCTCGAACACCGCGCTCTGCATCTCGGGGCGGTGGATGCGGATCGAACCGCCGCCGATCTCGGAACCGTTCAACACCATGTCGTAGCCGCGAGACACCGCCGTCGCGGCGTTGGCGCGCAGGTCGTCCACATCGTCCACTTTCGGCGCGGTGAATGGATGGTGTAAGGCGACGAAGCGCCGTTCGCTGCCGTCGTATTCGAACATCGGAAAATCCGTGACCCACAGCGGTTTCCAGCCCTCCCCCACCAGGCCGCGGTCGCGCGCGATCTTCAAACGTAGCGCACCCATGAAATCGCACACCGCCTTCCACTTGCCGGCGCCGAACAGCAGCAGGTCGCCGGTTTGCGCGCGTGTCAATTGGAGGATTTTCTCCAGCGTCGCGTCGTCGAGGAATTTGCCGACCGGCGAATTGACGCCCTCGCGCCCTTTCGCAGCGTCTTCGACCTTCATCCACGCGAGGCCTTTCGCGCCGAATTTGGCCGCATAAACGGCCAAATCGTCGAGCTGTTTGCGTGACAATTCCGCACCGCCCGGCACGCACAACGCGGCGACGCGCCCATCCGGATCATTTGCCGGTTCCGCAAACACCTTGAATTCGATCCGACTTACCGCATCAGCGATGTCGACCAGTTCCATATCGAAGCGCAGATCGGGCTTGTCCGAGCCGTAGCGGCGCATGGCTTCCTCGTAGGTCATGCGCGGGAACGGATCGGGCAGTTCGACATCGATCACTTCCTTGAATACGTACCGGATCAACGCCTCGACCGTGTCCTGCACGTCGCGCTCGGTGACGAACGCGAATTCCATGTCGAGCTGAGTGAATTCCGGCTGCCGGTCGGCGCGCAGGTCCTCGTCGCGGAAGCACCGCGCGATCTGGTAGTAGCGGTCGAAGCCCGCCATCATCAGGATCTGCTTGAACAATTGCGGCGATTGCGGCAGGGCGTAGAACTGCCCCGGATGCACGCGCGAAGGCACCAGATAATCGCGCGCGCCCTCGGGGGTCGCCTTGGTCAGGATCGGGGTCTCGATGTCCTGGAAACCGCGCGCATCCAGCCATTGCCGGATCGCGTGCACCAGCCTGATGCGCGTGCGCAACATCTTCTGCATCGCCGGACGGCGCAGATCGAGATAGCGATACGTCATGCGCAGGTCTTCGTTCGGATGCTCGTGCAGCGCGAACGGCAGATTGCGCGCGGGATTCAACAGCTCGATCGATTCGGCCAGCACTTCGTAGCGGCCGGTCGGAATCTTGTCGTTGACATTGCTGCGCAGGCGCACGATGCCGGTGACGCGCAGGCAATCCTCGTAACCCACCTTGCTGGCGATCGCGAAGATGTCCGCATTGTCGGGATCGGCGACGATCTGCACGATCCCCTCATGATCGCGCAGGTCGATGAATACCACGCCGCCGTGATCGCGGCGTGCGTCGGCCCAGCCGCACAGGCTGACGCGCTCGCCGAGTTGCCGCTCGCCAATCAGGCCGCAATAGTGGGTACGCATCGGATGCCGCTCCGCGAAAGCAAACGCGAAATGCTAAGCGCGGCGCTCATGCGGCGCAAATAAAACGCCCGCCGCGAAGGCGGGCGTTGATGTCGATGCGCGTTGAGTTCTACCAACGGCGATCGACCACGAAACGACCCGTGCAGCCGCGATCGGTCCACACACCCGCTCGGTTCCAGCCCCAAGTCTGGCCTTCGATGCAGGCCGCGCGCGACAACTGCTGGCGCAGGTAGACGCGGCCGTGGCGGCCTACATCCACTTGGCAGAAGCCGTAGCGATACTGGCCGCTGCCGCAGTCAAGCACAATCTGTCTGTTCCAGTTCGGCGGCGGGTACCAGCCGCCTCCGCCGAAGCCAGCCGGCGCGAAGCGCGCGCGACACCCCTGCGCGACCCAGATGCCGCCGCGATCGAAGCCCCAGGTCTGACCGCGCACGCAGGCGCTGTTCGAAATCTGCTGCACGATGCGCGCGTCGCGCCACGGCACATTGCAGCGGACCGTGCGGCCATTCTGGCTTTCGCACACCACCGTCTGCCCGCGGTCATAACCCGGGCCCGGCGGCGGGTTGTAATACTGTGCGCCGGCCGCGCCGGCGATGGTCAACGCGAAAGCGGCAATCAATCCTTTTGTAGCTGTACGCATGGCCTTGCTCCCTCTCCGTCAAGACGGGATCAGTCTCCGCGCGCGCTTCTGAATGGAAGCTGGCAGGCGATCGTGCGCCATCAGGTGACGCCGGCTTTGCCCGATGTCCCGGTGGCAGGCGTGGATGCCGCGACCGATGCGGCCTTAGCGGGCGCCGGCTCCATAGCCTTGGCCGGTTTGTCGGCAGCCTCTTCTTTCTTCTTCGGCGGCTCGTCGCCGGCGAGATTGCGTTTCTTGTCCTTGTCGGATTTGAAGTCCGTTTCGTACCAGCCGCTGCCGGCCAGACGAAACACCGGTGCGGTCACCTTGCGCTTCACGGCCTCCGCGCCGCATACGGGACACTCGCGCGGGTCGGCCTCGGAGAGTTTCTGCAGACGGTCGAATTCGTGTCCGCAGGCTTCGCAACGGAATGCGTAGATCGGCATGCGTTGTCCTCCAGCGAAAATGATGGCCGATTGTTGAGCCTGAAGCCAAAAAATCAAGCGGAACCCGATCGCGCAGCAGCGACCCTGAACCGCTGAGCCGCGAATGGGCAAGCCTTGGCGTAGAAAACGGGCAATTGCGCGCGTGAGTCTGCACGCCATGTTCCTGCCCCACATCCGGTTTGCCGTTCGCGCCGCAGCGCATGTGGTGCCAGCAGTGCTTGGCATCGTGCTGGTCGCTTGCGGCGGTGGCGGCAACTCGGCGCACACGAGCGCGAATATCGCAATTCCCGCCGTGGCACCTTCCCCCTCTGGTGACGCTTCTGCCTCGTCCGCGAACGCCGTAGGCGATTCCGGCAGTTCGCCGGCGGGCGACCCGCAACTCACGCCGCTGAGCAAAGACGACATCGAGTTCTATCTGGACGTCATGCGCGCAGCGGCCGAGCGCGTGCAGCACCCCACCGCGCATGATCTCGATGCGCTGCGCCGGCAACAAGCTTTCGCCAGCAATGCGGAGGCTGCCGCGCAGTCCAACGCCGCGCAGGAAGCAAGTGTGGAAGCGGCGCTCGCCAAGGCGCAAGCGGCGATGACCGCGGCGATGCAGAGCGGCGACGAGGCGAAGATCCAAGCCGCAGCGGCGCAGCAACAGCAGGCATTGCAGACTGCCACCGGTGCGATTCAAGCCGTTGCGATGCCGGATTCGACGACGATGAATCTGGCGCTGAACCTGAGCAACGGTCAGGCCGATCGGCAGATTGTCGAAGAGCGTCATCTCGATTCGAAACGCTATGAGCGCGTCGCCAGCGTGATCGACGAAATCCTGGTGCCGCCGGGTACACCGATGGCGGATTGCGGCGGCAGCGGCTGCGGGGACGCGCCGGACGCCGCGGAACTGCAACGGGAACAGGCGCACGCGGCCGGCGTGGCGCGCAATCGCAAATTGCTTCTGCCTTACGTCAATGAAATCCGTCCGCTGCAGGCAGTGGTGCGCAAGCGCAAGACCTGAGCGTGCGCGTCGAGCGCCATTCGCAACACCAGTCGATAAGGGGGCTACCATGCAACGCAAACACATCATCCACGCCATCGGCGTGCTCGTGCTCACAGCCAGCGCTGGCCTCGCCGCACAGGAGCGGCCAGCGGTGGCCATCGTCGATTTCACCGACAGCGGCAGCGGCGCGAGCTGGTTCCATGGCGACGTCGGCAAGCAACTGGCCGACGTGCTCAGCAACGAACTTTCCGCCACCGGCGACTTCAATGTGGTCGAGCGCAGCAAGGTGAACGCGGTACTGGCCGAGCAGGATTTCGCGCGTTCCGGACGCGTGCGCCAGGGCAGCGGCCCGGCGACTGGCAACATTACCGGCGCGCGCTATCTGATCACCGGCTCGGTGGCCTCCTACACCGAGAATACTTCGGACACTGGCGGCGGCGTCAGCTTCGCCGGCTTCCATGTCGGCGGCGGCAAGAGCGAGGCGTATGTCGCGATCGATCTGCGCGTGATCGACGCGGAAACGTCCGAAGTGCTGTACTCGCGCACGGTCGAGGGCCGTAGCAGCGACAGCAACGTGGACCTCGGCGGCGTGAGCTGGAACGGCGTGGGTGGCGACTTCCACCATTCGCAGAACACGCCGGCCAGCAAAGCCGTGCGCGCGGCGCTGGCCGAGGCGAGCAGCTATCTCGATTGCGCGATGGTCAAGCGCGACGGCTGCTTGGCAAGTTTTGACGCCAAGGAACAGCGCCGCCGCAAGAGCGACCGCGACACTTTGAACCTGGATGGCGGTTGAGACCGCCTTCTTCCTTGTCGAATGAGGAACCGAACATGTCTTGGCACATTCGTTTCGTACGCATCATTGGTCTCGTCATTGCGCTGGGTTTCGCCGCCGGCGCACCGGCGCAGTACGCGTATCCGTCCGGCGCCGGTTATCCGGCTGCGGCGTCTTCCACGCCGCACGCTGCGCACATCAATCCCATACAGGCCGGCGGTTCCATCGCCAACCGGCCGGGTATCGGGCAATCTCACGCGGGTATCGGCAGCAATGCGCAAGACAACGGCGCTCTCGGCTCTTCCGGTTACAAGTACGGACAATCCGGACAGAACCTCACTACACCCAATGGTTCTGCCATCGGGCAACAGACCGTGACGGGCCCGAATGGGCAGCAGATCGGCCAGCAAACCGGCGGCAAGTACGGCAGTTACGGTCAACAAAAAGGCGCAGGTTACGGCTATGGCAGCAGTTACAACAACGGCGCGGGCAGCCTGACCCAAAGCGGCAGCGCGCCGGGCATGGCCAACGGCAACACACCCCATTTCAACAACGGCGGCATGGTCGGCGCAGCAGACCAGCCATCGGACGCGCCTTCCAAACCGACCGGCAAATCGAACCAAGGCGGCGATGCCAACGGCAGCAGCTATGGCGAAGCTTTGAACGCTCTCAACGATGACTGGGGCCATCCCGCCAACGGCAAGGACAGCCAAGGCAATACCTGGTCCGACGGCAAACTGGTCAACGGCTACGACGAGAATGGCGTCAAATACCACGACGGCAAACCGGTGCAGGGCGGCGCGGTGCCCAAGTACGGTGGCAACGGCGATCCCTCCGACATGCCCAACTACGGCGGCGGCGAAGTGGTCAATGGCACGGGTAATGTCGTACATCCCGGTCAACCCGGCGGCCAGGACACCGGCGGCGGGCAAGGCCAGGATGCCGGCAATTCCGGCAGCGGCAGCAACAAAAATGCCACCGGCCAGTACGCCACCGTCAACACCCCTTACGCGGGCCAGGATTCGCCCGTGAAGCCGAAGGATCAAGGCGTGCTGAATCAGGGTGCGATCCAGAAAGGCAACATCGATCCCAATCCGGTGCAAGGCAGCAACGGCGGACATTGACCGCACGCGGCGGGCGCAACACGCGCCCGCCGCCTACAATGCGGCAAACCTCCTCTCGAGCGTCGAAGATGTTCGCCGCGCCATCGAAATTCTTCGCATCGATCGTGTGCTCCGCGATGTTCGCGATCTGTACACCACACGCAGCAGCGGCGCAATCTCTTGAAACTTCGGCGTGCAGCGCTTCGCCTGCATCCGCAACCGCGCCGTATCAGCGGCAAGTCGCCAACATCGATCGCGAACTCGGCGTGCAGAGCGATTACGCGAGTGCACATGACCTGTCGCCGATACCCGAAGCGACGCAATTGGTAATTGCGGGACGCGACATTCGCGGCCGGCCCGTCAAACTCGATCCGCATGCCGCGGTCGCCCTGAAGGAGATGATCGTGGCGGCGGAAGCGCAAGGCGTGACATTGCAGATCGTGTCCGGGTATCGCAGCGCCGATTACCAGGCCGGGTTGTTGCGCGACAAATTGCGTCACGGCATGAGCATGCAATCGGCGCTGCGCATCAACGCACCGCCCGGTTACAGCGAACACCAGAGCGGCTGCGCGGTGGATCTGACCACGCCGCACAGCAAGGCGGCGGACGCCAGCTTCGCGCGCACACGCGCCTACGCCTGGTTGACAAAGCACGCGGCCGAATACGGATTTCGTTTGTCCTATCCGCCCGGCAACTCTCACGGCATCGAATTCGAGCCGTGGCACTGGCGATACGTTATCGGCGCGCCGCCTGCACGCTGATTCAGCGCTTGTGAAACACCAATTTTCCGCCCTGGTTGTCCACGACGACTGTGTCGCCTGCGCCGAATTCCCCGGATAGGATTCTCTGTGCCAGCGGATTTTCCAGTTGCGTCTGGATCGCGCGTTTCAGCGGCCGCGCGCCGTAGACCGGATCGAACCCGGCGTTGCCGAGCACAGTCAGCGCACCGTCGGAGATTTCCAAATCGATCTGGCGTTCCTGCAACCGCTTCGCCAGATACTGCGTCTGCAAGCGTGCGATTTCGCGGATCTGTTTCTTGTCGAGCGGATGGAACACGACGATCTCGTCCAGTCGATTGATGAACTCGGGGCGGAAATGTGCCTGCACGACCCCCATCACGGCCGCTTTCATCTGCGTGTAAGCCTCGGGCGAATCCTCGTCGATGCCGCTGGATGCGATTTCCTGGATCTGGTGCGAACCCAGATTGCTCGTCATCACGATCACGGTATTGCGGAAATCCACCGTGCGTCCTTGACCGTCCGTCAAACGGCCATCGTCCAGAACCTGCAACAGGATGTTGAACACGTCCGGGTGAGCCTTCTCCACTTCGTCCAGCAGGATCACCGAATATGGACGGCGGCGCACCGCTTCGGTGAGATAGCCGCCTTCTTCGTAACCAACGTAGCCGGGCGGCGCACCGATCAATCGTGCGACGGAGTGCTTCTCCATGAACTCGCTCATGTCGATGCGCACCATCGCCTCGGTGGTGTCGAACAGGAAACCCGCGAGCGCTTTGCACAGTTCGGTCTTGCCGACGCCGGTCGGGCCAAGGAATAGGAACGAACCGTAAGGGCGATTGGGATCGGACAAGCCGGCACGCGCGCGGCGGATTGCATCGGCGACCGCGCGCACGGCTTCGTCCTGACCGATAACGCTCTTGTGCAGCGCGTCTTCCATGTGCAGCAGCTTCTCGCGCTCGCCTTCGAGCATTTTCGACACCGGAATGCCGGTCCAGCGCGAGACGACCTGAGCGATCTCCTCAGCCGTCACCTTGTCCTGCAACAGCGTGAAACCCTTGGCTTCAGCAGCCTGCGCGGCGGCGAGTTGTTTCTCCAGTTCCGGCAAGCGGCCGTACTGGATTTCGCTCATTCTGGCGTAATCCTGTCGCCGTTGCGCCGCTTCCAGTTCCAGCCGCGCGGCCTCGATCTGCTCCTTCACTTTCGTCGTGCCGTGCACCGCGGCCTTTTCCGACTTCCAGACTTCGTTCAAATCGGAGAACTCTCGCTCCATCCTCTCGATGTCGGCTTCGAGATCGGCCAGGCGCTTTTTCGATTCCTCGTCCTTTTCCTTCTTCAAAGCCTCGCGCTGGATCTTCAACTGGATCAGGCGCCGCTCCATGCGATCCAGCTCTTCCGGCTTGGAATCGATCTCCATGCGGATGCGCGAGGCCGCTTCGTCCATCAGATCGATGGCTTTGTCCGGCAACTGGCGATCGGTGATGTAGCGGTTCGACAACGTCGCTGCGGCGACGATCGCGGGATCGGTGATCTCGACGCCGTGGTGCACGGCGTAGCGCTCCTTCAGGCCGCGCAGGATCGCGATGGTGTCCTCGACCGTCGGTTCGCCCACGAACACTTTCTGGAAGCGCCGCTCCAGCGCGGCGTCCTTCTCGATGTACTTGCGGTATTCGTCCAGCGTGGTCGCGCCGATGCAGTGCAGTTCGCCGCGCGCCAGTGCGGGCTTCAGCATGTTGCCCGCGTCCATCGCGCCTTCGGCCTTGCCGGCGCCGACCATCGTGTGCAACTCGTCGATGAAGAGAATGATCCGGCCTTCTTGTTTGGCAAGGTCGTTCAACACACCCTTCAGTCTCTCCTCGAACTCGCCGCGGAACTTGGCGCCGGCGATCAGCGCGCCCATGTCCAGCGCCAGCACGCGCTTGTCGCGCAGGCCTTCGGGCACTTCGCCGTTGACGATGCGCTGCGCCAGACCTTCCACGATCGCGGTCTTGCCGACGCCCGGATCGCCGATCAGCACGGGATTGTTCTTGGTGCGCCGCTGCAGCACCTGCACCACGCGGCGGATCTCCTCGTCGCGGCCGATCACCGGATCGAGCTTGCCGGTTTCGGCGCGCGCGGTGAGATCGATGGTGAATTTCTCCAGCGCCTGACGCTGGTCTTCGGCGTTTTCCGATTGCACTTTTTCGCCGCCGCGCAGCTTGTCAATCGCCGCGTTGATGTTTTGCTTGTTGGCGCCGGCGGCCTTCAACGCCGCACCGACCTCGCCGCGATCTTCCAGACACGCCAGCACGAACAATTCGCTGGCGATGAACTGATCGCCGCGCTGCTGCGCCAGCTTGTCGGTGAGATTGAACAGCCGCGTCAGCTCGTTGCTGACATTGATGTTGCCTTCCTGTCCGGACACCCGCGGCAGGCGTTGCAGGATTTCGCCCACACGCTCGCGCAGCAGCGGCACGTTGACGCCGGCCTGCGCCAGCATGGGCGCGGTCGAACCGCCCTGCTGGTCCAGCAGCGCGGCCAGCACGTGCGCCGGCTCCAGCATGTTGTTGTCGCGCCCGACCGCGATCGATTGTGCGTCGGACAGCGCCTGCTGGAAACGTGAGGTGAGTTTGTCGGTGCGCATGGCGACCTCTGCAGAAAAGTCGAGCGGACAAGATGCGGCCGAGCTCGTGCTGCTTCAAGCACGGGCGAGTGGCCCATCATATGATTTTGTCCGACAGAGTATTCGTGAGGGCGAGCGTGAGCGTGGTGATGAACGCCGGATCGGGGAGCGCGTGGCCGATGCGCCTCGGCTGGAAGGCATTGAACGCGCTGCAATTGATCTACACGATCGCCTGGACCGCCGGCTGCATCGTGCTGGCGCTGATCGTCAAAGCCGCAAACGGCGGCCGCACGCATCTGCCATTGCGCATGGCGGCGCGGCTGTGGGCGCCGGGCCTGCTGCACGGCGCACTGGCACGTTTGCGCGTGGAAGGTCTGGAGCACGTGAATTTCTCGCGGCCGCACGTATTCGTGGCCAATCATCAGTCCATCATCGACATCTGCGCATTGTTCCGTGCGCTGCCGATACCGCTGCGTTTCGTGCTGAAACAGGAACTACGCAAGGTGCCGTTCATCGGCTGGTATGCGGCCGCGATGGGCATGGTGTTCATTGAGCGCGGCAAAGCGCGCGATGCCTCGCGCAACCTGCGCGCGGCGGCGCACCTGCTGCGCGAAGGCGCGAGTCTCTGCGCGTTTCCGGAAGGCACGCGCAGTCGGGACGGTGCATTGCGGCCGTTCAAGGGCGGCGCCTTCCAAGCCGCGATCGAGGCGCAGGTGCCGGTGGTGCCGGTGGCGATCGAAGGTTCCGGCGCGGTGTTGCGCCCCTCTGGATTCCAGGTGCGGCCGGGCACGATCATCGTCCGCATCGGCGAACCTATTTCCACGCTCGGCTTGCAACCGCACGATCGTCAGAAACTCGCGCAGCAGGTGCATGAGGTCGTGAACGCGATGCTACACTGATCGGTCGAACCGCGATTGTGGTTTGGCCGTTCACAACCGATGCGGCAGAATATTCGGTCGGGCCACTTTGACGGATCGAGGTGCCGACCACCGATCGCCAATCCACCGATGTCCTCCCCGCTCCGCCCGATCCCGGTGCGGACGATGGCTGGGCGCTGTTTGTGGACGTCGACGGCACGCTGCTGGACTTCTCATCCACGCCGCAGGGTGTGCACGTCGACGCACGGCTGCACGAGGACCTGGCGAGCTTGCGCGAGCGCCTGCATGGCGCGGTGGCGCTGCTGAGCGGACGCTCGCTGCAACAGATCGATCAACTATTCGATTGGCGCGACCACGCCGCCGCCGGTCTGCACGGCGCGCAATTGCGGCACGCCGACGGCAGCGTGCGCGAAAACCGCGGCGAGACGCGCATCCGCTCGCTACGCACGCTGGCCCAGTCGCGCATCGCGGATTTGCCCGGCGTGCTGCTGGAAGACAAGCGGCAGGCGCTGGCGCTGCATTACCGCAATGCGCCGGCACGGCGCGCGGAAGTCGAAGCGCTCGCGCAGGAATTGCTGCGCCACGCGGGCAGCGGTTACGCCTTGCAGCACGGAAACCACGTAGTGGAATTGAAACCCGCGGAGTTCGACAAGGGCACCGCGTTGGCCGCGCTGATGGAAAGCGCGCCCTTTCGCGGGCGGCAGCCGTGGATGCTTGGCGATGATCTCACCGACGAACATGCCTTCGCGGAAACCAATGCCCGCGGCGGCGTCAGCGTGATCGTCGGCGCGCGACGCCCGACGCAAGCGAATTTCGCGCTGCCTGATCCCGCCGCCGTGCGTGCCTGGGTACGCGGTGTGGCGCGGCGCATCATTTGATCTCTTTGATAAGGAGCCATCGTGGCCAAGTCAACCAAGTCTTCTTCCGCATCGAAACGCAAACGCCCGACCAAAGGCGAACGCGCATCGGCCAAGAAAAATACAGCGAAGCGGAACGCGACCGACAAGCTCAAGGCCAAGCCGGCCAAACCGCTCAGCCGCAAACAACGCGCATCCGAACACGACGCGCAGCAGAAAGCCGGAGCGATGCGCTCGCGGCCGCAGCAGGCCAATCTCGATCTCGGCATCATCGGCAACGGCACCATCAACGCGCTGATCGACGGCCGCGGCCGGATCGTTTGGCACTGCGTGCCGGCATTCGACGGCGATCCTGTGTTCTGCTCGCTGCTCTCGCCGCGGATCGGCGAAGCCGGCTTCTTCGATATCGAGCTGGAAAACGAAACCGGCCACGAGCAATGGTACGTGAACAACAGCGCGGTGCTGGTGACGCGCCTGACGGCGAAGGACGGCGCGCAGGTGGAGATCACCGATCTCGCGCCGCGCTACAAGCGGCACGGCCGCATCTTCCATCCGATGCAGATCCTGCGGCGGCTGCGGCCGGTCTCCGGTTCGCCCCGCATTCGCTTGCGCCTGCGGCCGCTCACCGGCTACGGCGCGCGCAAGCCCGAGCGCACCTTCGGTTCAAATCACCTGCGCTTCATGCTCGATCCGCTCACGCTGCGCATCACCACCGACGCGCAACTGCCGATGCTGCGCGACGAGCTGCCGTTCCTGCTGGACGGCGAAGTGCACCTCGTGATGGGCACCGACGAAACACTGCACGAATCGCCCGGGCACTATTTTCGCGAAGCGCTGGACGCCACGCTCGACTACTGGCACGAGTGGGCGCGCTATCTATCGATCCCCGCGGAGTGGCAGGAAGCAGTGATTCGCGCCGCCGTCACATTGAAGTTATGTCAATACGAAGGCACCGGCGCGATCATCGCGGCGATGACGACATCGATCCCGGAAGCGCCCGGCACCATGCGCACCTGGGATTACCGATATTGCTGGCCGCGCGATGCGGCGCTCTCGGTGCGGGCGCTGAATCGCCTCAGCGCCACGCGCAGCATGGAAGAGTACATGCGCTACATCTACAACCTCGCCATGAAAGGCGACCGCATGGCGCCGGTATACGGTATCCATTTCCAGGACGAATTGCCCGAACGTCAGGAACCGCATCTGAAAGGCTATCGCGGCATGGGGCCGGTGCGGGTCGGCAACGAGGCCTGGAAGCAGCAGCAGAACGACATCTACGGCAGCGTGGTGTTGGCGGCCACACAGATGTTCTGCGACCGCCGGCTGGTTTCGCCGGGCGACGAAACCGCCTTCAAGCGCCTGGAACGCTGCGGCGAAGCGGCATACAAACTCTTCGATCAACCCGATGCCGGTTTGTGGGAACTGCGCGGGCGCGAATCCGTGCACACCTATTCCGCCGTGATGTGCTGGGTCGCCTGCGACCGTCTGGCGCGCATCGCCGGCTGGCTGAAACTGGAGGAACGCGCGCGCTTCTGGCACCGCCGCGCTGAGCGCATCCGCGGCATCGTGCTGAAACACGCCGTACACCAGGACGGTTACTTCGTCGAATCCTTCGGCAGCGACGATCTCGATGCCAGCCTGTTGCTGCTGGAGGGCTTGCGCTTCATCGAGGCTGGTGATCCCCGTTTCGTCAAGACGGTACAGATGGTCGGCGAGAAGCTGATGCGCGACGGTTTCCTGCTGCGCTATGCCAAACCCGACGACTTCGGCGCGCCGAAAACCAGTTTCATCGTCTGCAATTTCTGGTACGTCGAGGCGCTGATCGCGATCGGTCGCACCGACGAAGCGCGCGAGCTGTTCGAGAAACTGCTTTCGATGCGCAATCCGCTCGGCCTGATGTCCGAGGATCTTGATCCGGAAACCGGCGAACTGTGGGGCAATTTCCCGCAGACCTATTCGATGGTCGGCCTGATCAACGCCGCGCGCTCGCTCTCGACCAAATGGAGCGACATCCTGTGAGCCCTGCTTCAAATGGGCGAGACCCGGAAGGGGAACGTTCGAAAGGGCGGTTGGTCGTCATCTCCAATCGCGTCGCCTTGCCGAAGGAATCGCGCGCGGGCGGCCTGGCGGCGGCAATGCAGTCCGCGCTCTCCGAAACCGGCGGGCTCTGGTTCGGCTGGAGCGGCAGGATCGTCACGCCCGGCTCGCGCGAGCTGCGCGAGCAGCGCGACGGCAACATCGAATACGCGCTGCTCGATCTCACCCGCGCCGAATACGACGCGTATTATCTCGGCTTCGCCAACCGCACGCTGTGGCCGCTGCTGCACTTCCAGCCCAACTTGGTCGATTACAGCCGCGAGCAGCACGCCGGCTATCTCGAAGTGAACAAGCTGTTCGCGCAGCGGCTCGCGCCGCTGCTGCGCAAGCGCGATCGCGTGTGGGTGCACGATTATCACCTGATCCCGCTGGCCTCTGAATTGCGCAAGCTTGGCGTGGAGGCGCCGATCGGTTTCTTCCTGCACATCCCGCTGCCGCCGGCGCAGTTGTTGAACACCCTGCCCGGCCACGAGGAATTGTTTTCGACCTTCGGCGATTACGATCTGGTCGGCCTGCAAACGAAGGACGATGTACGCGCGCTGCACGACTACTTGCGCGAGGAATGCGGCGCGAAAGTCGAGCGCGACGGCCGTGTGCGCATGCGCGACGGCCGCACGTTCCGCAGCGCGGCCTTTCCGATCAGCATCGACACCGAACGCGTGGCGAAACAGGCCGCCAGCGCGGTGCGCAGCGCGGCCAGCGAACGTCTGCGCGGCAGCCTGGAGGGGCGCGATCTCGCCATCGGCATCGACCGTCTGGATTATTCGAAGGGATTGCCGAAACGCTTCGAAGCCTTCGGCCGTTTCCTCGGCACGCATCCGAATTGGCGCGCCAAGGTTTCATTCCTGCAGATCGCGCCGCCTTCGCGTCAGGAGGTTCCGGAATATCGCGAACTGCGCACGCGTCTGGAGCGGATGGCCGGCGCCATCAACGGCCGCTACGCCGAGCCGGACTGGGTGCCGATCCGCTACGTCAACCGCAGCTTCCAGCACAACACGCTGGCCGGTTTCTGCCGCATGTCGAAACTGGCGCTGGTCACGCCGCTGCGCGACGGCATGAACCTCGTCGCCAAGGAATACGTCGCCGCGCAGGCGCCGCACGATCCCGGCGTGCTGGTGCTCTCGCACTTCGCCGGCGCCGCGCGCGAACTCGACTCCGCGCTCTGCATCAACCCCTACGACATCGACGAACTGGTCGCCGCGATCGAGCGCGGCCTCACCATGCCGCTACCCGAACGCCGCGAACGCTGGCAGGCGATGTTCGATTATCTGAAAGAACACGACATCACCGCGTGGCGCAAAGCCTTTCTGGCGGCGCTGGCGCAGGCGATGCGGTGAAGGTCCTCAACGACTGAGTTCGCCGTAGTCCAGCGTCTGGCTCAGCGTGCCGTCGAGGTTGTCGGTGATCGTGGTCAGCCGGTTGGCGGTGTCGTAGCCGTAGTCCCAGCTCTGGATATTCGGCACGCGGATGCCGATCAGCCGCATGTCCTCGTCATAGGCATTGACGTTGCGCAGACCGTTGGCCGAGTTCCAGTGTTGGGTAATTACTCGACTTGTACAGACCTCTTTCTCACCTGCCGAAGTCCTACGCGATCAAGGATTCAATAATTACCGCCACTACAAATGCAACCCATATAATCCCCACTACCCTTCCTATCAATGCACGCCACCGCAAGCCGTCCTCCGAAAGAAGATCGCGATAAAAAATCGCATTGAGTGGATTGCCACCACCCATTGTGACCTTGTAGTAACGCTCGTTGCTCTTGTCGAAATACTTCTTCGAATGAGCCGCCATCCACAGTAGCATGGCTAACGCGCTGATCATAGAAGCCAACAGCGTTACTCCCAAGGTTTCCATGATCAGCATGTTTCTTGACCCTTACCAACGACCGCCCGCTACTGCGGTATTTATGGCATTGAATTCGAACTGTTGAATTACAGGCGCGATATCCTCAACGCCAAATGACTCGGTATGCGAGTACGACACCGAGACCCCTGCAGGCACTCCTACAGTCGCGCCGACAATTCCTGACATGGTTCCGTCGCTGGTATCAAAACTCACAGATGTCTGGACGGGGCCAAAAGTCCCATTCACATCAGCGGTGTTACCTTTCAGCTTGCAGGGGCTCCCATTTAGAGCGCCTACATACGCGCCGGCCCCCAAGTTGAATCCAACCGCCGCACCTTGACTAGAATAAACACCAAGTCCGAAATTCTGACCGGAAAGTCCCGGATTGAAATAAATACCGAAGGAAAGCTGACCGCCACCCAAGAACGTCAACGAGCCGTTAACTCCGAGCAAATAGGTAGCGAGCCCTGTTGGATCAATCCTTGTAATCGAGTTATTCCCGACATAGACATACGTGTTAATCCCGCCAGCAAGTCCAATCGGATCGCTCTCGATGTAGCGCCCAAGCCCCGGACTGTAGTCCCGCGCGCCGTTGTAGTACAGCCCGCTCTCCTCGTCGAAGTACTGCCCCGGGAAGCCAAGGTTGAAGGGTCCCCAGACGTTGGTCATCGCCGTGCTGGTGAACGGCAACGGATGGACCTTCCACGCGATCGTGTTGCT